>Ga0134125_10007017_pt1 | contig 12730 bp, 9 predicted proteins | sample KB31751_FD_96464 | JGI IMG/M metagenome (GOLD analysis project Ga0134125, IMG submission 96464) | Terrestrial soil microbial communities with excess Nitrogen fertilizer from Kellogg Biological Station, Michigan, USA - KB3-175-1 | ecosystem: Environmental > Terrestrial > Soil > Unclassified ... | reverse complement strand
TGAGCGCATCTCGGCCAGGCCCTGACGCATCCCCTCGGCGGCGCGGTTCTTGTTCTCGAGGTTGGCGCGCTGGGCGGCGATGTTGTCGTCGATGTGCTTGTTGACCACCTCGAGCGCGTAGTTCGGCGAGTGCGACAGGGCGCCGCCGAGGGCCCCGAGGCCGATGCCGATGGCGCCCGCGAGGTTCACGTTCTCGGGGCGGACGCGCCCTTCCGCGGCCTCGCGCTGGGCCCGGCGGTAGTCGGCCGCCTGCTTCTCGTAGGCTTCCTGGCGCTTCCGCTCGCGCGCCTCCATCTCGCCGCGCTGCTTGCCCAGCGCGTCGGCGACGCCTTGCATGGCCTGCGCGTTCGCGTCACTGGCCGCCACCTCGGCGCCCTGCGCCTGGTCCGCCGCGGCCAGCTTGTCGAGGTTGGCCCGCTCGATGCCCTCTCGGCTCTCGGGGCTCACCATCGAAACCGCGTGGGCCGGCGCGACCCCGCCCATGGGGAAGGCCATCGACACCGGGGGGCGCTGGGCGCCGGCCCCGCCCTGGTCTGCGAACACGCCTTCGGCCTTCGCTGGTGTCGCCGGCTGAGGGGTCGGGGTTGCCGCCTGAGCGGGTTTGGCGGACGGGCCTCCGCTGAAGATCGAGCCGCTTCCGGTCGTGGGCGGCAGCTTCCCGCCCATCTGCTCGTACTGCGCGTACGTGATTTTGCCGTCGCGCATGAGCTGATCGATCGCCGAAGAATCGAACGCGGGAGGCTGGGGCGCGGCCTGCGCGGGCGCTGGGGCCGCTGGCGGCGCCTGGGGCGGGGGCGCCTGGGTCGACGCGAGCGCCTGCGCGCTGCCGGTGTCGCCCACGTCGGGCGGCAGGTCCGCGGCAGCGTCCAGGGGGTTCTGCTGCGGCGGGATGATGCCCCGCTGGGCGAGCGCTGCGAGGACGGCGGGCGACAGGGTGTTCATCGGCCGAACATCGCCTCCAGGGCCGAGACCCTCTCGTGCAGCCGGCCGAGGCCCGCGAGCGCGAGTGACATGCCGGCCTTGGGGTTGATCATCCGCTTGCCGGTCGCCGGGTCCTGTTCGACCGCCTGCGCGCCCTCGGGAGTCTTCTCGAGGTTCTGGGCGATGACGCCGAGGTACTTGCCCCCGTCGGGCTGTGTGCGCGGCTCGTCGGCGGGGCTCTTGTACTTGTAGGTGTACGGCTCCAGGGTCGACATGACGCGGTCGGTCGCCGTCGACTGCGGGGCGATGCCCGTCTTCGCGCGCTCGTCGGACACCGCGTCCATGGCGCCAGCACCGAAGCCGTGGCCGTCCGCGAGGGTCGCTCCGCCGCCGCCCATGCCGCCCATTCCCCCGCCGTGGCCGCCGAGGAGGCCCGAGAGCATGCCCCCTCCACCGCTCGACTGGCCGGAGATGCCCTGGGTGCTGCCCATCATCCCGTGCGTCGCGCCGCTCATGACGCCGTTGGCGAAGGCGGCGAAGGGCCCCTGCCCGGTGGCCGGCGAGTCGGGGGTGATTTCCGACTTGCTGGTCGCGTCGGACATGGCGCCGATGGAGCCGATGAGGCTCCCGACCATGCTCGTGATGCCGCCGGTGGCCGTCTGGCTTCGCTGGGCGTTGCCCGCCGCCGCCTGGTCCATCGTGGACTCGTGCGACACGTCCGCGCTCGTCTGCGCCTGGAGGGCCTGGTTCGCGAGGTTCTGGTACTGGAGCTGGTTGCCCTGGCCAAGCTGGTTGTAGGCGAGCTGCTGGCCCGCCCCCATGCCGTACGCCTGGAGCTGGTTGCCCTGCTGCGCGAGCGCGTTGCCGGCCTGCTGGCTCTGGATGGTGCTGCCCAGGTTCCCGTAGCCGGCCATGGCCGCCTGCTGCTCCTGCGCCCGGAGCTGCGCTGCGTTGTTCGCGGCTTGCCCCGCGAGCTGCGCCTGGTTCTGGGCCGCCTGGTGCTGGGCGTTGGCGAGGCCGAAGCCGCCGCGCGCGCTCGCCGCCTGCGCCTGCTGCGCCTGGATCGACTGGTCGAGCCCCGACTGCAGCTGCGCCTGCGCGGCGCTGGGGCCGTTGCCCTGCGCGGCCTGCTGGTACATCGCGAGCGCGTTGTTCTGTGCGGCCAGAGCCTGACTCGCGTTGCCAAATGCGCCCTGCGACGCCACCCCGTACTGATTGCCGACGTTGTTGAGCGATCCGGCCGCGTTCGCACCAAGGATCTGGTCCTTCCCCGCCATGCCGAGGCCCTGATTGGCGAGCCCCTGCGCGTACGCGTTCGTCTGCGTGTTCCCGCCGAACTGGGCGGCGGGCGTGTAGGCGGCCGTCCCGAAGAACGAGTCGCCCATGTCGCCCATCCAGCTCTGGGAAGGCGTCGGTTCGCCGAGATTCGGCTGGACTCCGTTGTTTCCGATGAGCTGAAGGGGCCCGTTGCCGGCCGTGCTTCCGTTGCTGGGGCCCAGGTATTCGCTGTTCGGCATCAGGCCCTCTGCGCGGGTGGAACGTTGCGGTACGTGCCGTCCTTGACGCCCAGGTCGAGGACGATCGCTCCGAAGCTGAAGCCCTGTCCGGTGGTGAAGCTCGGCGGCGACGGCGGCGCGTCGCTCATCGTGACTTGGATGCTCTTCGCCTTCTGATTGCCGGGCGTCATCTGCACGTCGACTTGCGGGAATCGATCGAACGCCGAGATGGCGCCCGCATAGGCCCAGGCGCTCGACTCGCTGTAGTAGCTCGACGGCGCGCCATCGAAGGTGAGGGTCACGGTGAGCGATGCCGGATCGAGCGAGTCTCCCTCGCAGAGCACCCGCCAGAAGCGCGCGAATCCGCCCTCCGTCGGCTTGAGCCAGGCGGAGGCGTACGTCATGGAGATCCAATGCCCCGCGTCCGTGTAGGCGTTCGCCCCGAGGCCGTTCGTCTCGCGGTACACGCGTCCCGCCGTGGTCGCCCAGTGGACCACGCTGCGCCCGGCCGCCTGCGCCACCCACGCGCACCGTGCGCCGGGCACGGTGGCCGTGTCGACGTCGTACAGCGTGTCGAGCGACCAGACGCCGCCCTGCTGGTAGTCCCACACGAGCCGGACGCCGCTCGCGAAGCCAGGGTCGGAAGGCACGCATGTGATGTAGACGCGACCGGCCGTCGGGTGGACCACCATACTGGTCACCACCGGGTTCGCGGCCAGCGCGTCCTCGACAGGCCCGGACAGATACGAGACCTGCAAGTCACGCGAGAGCAGGAAGATGCCGCCGGCGCCAGTCGGTCCGCCGCTCAGGGAGCGGAATAGGGTGCCGAACGGCCCCGAGCAGATGCCGCGCTGGTCGACCGGGCCCGCGTCGCTCGGGACAGACTGCGGGGGCGTCCAGTCGCTCTGCGTGCCGGCGTCCGTGGGGCCTTCGCCGGTGATGACCTCGATGCCGTAGAGGCTCCCGCGCTGCACACCCACGACGAGCTTGTCGTCCATGCTCGCGAGCGCCCGGATGGCGCCCGTGCACGTGAAGTTCATGGCTTCGTTGAAGCCTGGCAGCTCGGCCGGGGTGATCTCCTTCGAGGGCCAGAGCGCCGTAGGGTCCGGGCAGCCGGCCACCCACCATCGATTGCGGTGCGTGATGAGGATGCGGCCCGACGGGGGGCAGAAGTTGTCGAGGACGCCGCCCGTCGTGTAGAGGAGCGGATTGGTCGCGATACTGGCGTCGCTCGCCGTATCCGTGATGGTCACAAACGCACTGGCCGCGTCATTTGCGAGCGGCGCCGGATCGGCCGTGACGCGGTAGAACACGGCGCCGTTCGCCTGCGTGCGGTAGAGGATGACCGAGGGAAACGTTGCCGCCGGACTCGTCGACGTCGACGGCGCGAGCCGCGTCATCACCCCGGGCACCGTGACCGTGCAGGAACCCGTGTTGCCGGCGCCGGTTGCAGTGACCTGCACCGCGGGGCTTGTCGCGGAGCGGTGAATCTGCCCGCGCGCGTCGTACCACTCGTACGTCGCGATGTACTGGTAGAGCCCCGACGTCTGCATGCTGCCGCCGACTCCCGAGAAGGAGGGCGCCGGCAGTTGCGGGTATGCGAAGAACCCGTTCTCGACGATGTTCTGCCCATCGAAGGCGAGCGGAGTGCCCGCGGACAGCGCCTCGAGTTCGTAGAGCTCCCCGCCGAAGTACCGGAGCGGCGAGGCCGTATCGACGGCGTGCTCGTAGAAGGCTACGTGTGTGGGAGACGTGTTTTCGAACGCCATCACGCCCACGACGCCCGCGCCCACGGTCGTTAGGATCACCGCATGCGGCGCAGTCTGCGCCTGATTGCCCGTTGGGATGAGCAGCGCCGTGTACTTCGAGAGCCGCGGGTCGAGCGTGGCGACTGGCGTCATGGGGTGCTGGGCGAAGCCAAGGTCCCCGAAGCCGTAGTCGCGCGCCAGGAAGAAGGTGCCTTGCGCGACGCTCGGCAGCGCGAGCGCCAGGTAGCAGCCGCCGTTCGGCGCCAGCACGGGCTTGCTCGCGATGACGCACGGGCCGGTGGGTCGGATGCGGGCGAAGGTGCTGGTGCTGATGAGCGTGACCGCCCGGGTTACGGCCGCGACGAGGTTCGTTCCGTCGTCGGCTGCGGTGTTCAGGAACTGCGACCAGTAGACCGTGATGTGCTGCGCGTCGTTGCGGATGGCGACGACTCGCCCGGGCGTGCTGGTGCCGGAGCCGGTGACGGTGAACGGGGCCACGTGGCTTGCAGGGGTGCCGTCCTGCCAGGCCCATGCTCGGATCGAGCTGATGCCGCCGCTGACACCGAAGTACGTGGCCCACATGAGCTCCGTGTTCGTGGCCACAACCGCGATGGCGGTCAGCGAGGAGAACGCGGTGTCGTCGTACTCCGTGTGCGCAAGCGTCAGCGTGCCGGTGTTGAAGGTGCTGATCGCGACCGACTTGCCGGCGTGCGAGACCTCGTACGCGATGCAGAATCGAGAGGCATCATTCGCCACCGGTGCGACGTCGTAGACGCCGCTGGTGACGTTGCCGACGCCATCGTTCGCAAGCACCACCTCGCCGCTCCACCCCGATGCGTACGCCGCAGCGAGGGTCGCAACCCGTCCGCAGATGTTGCCCGCCCGCACGTACGTCAGCAGGAGCGTCTGCCCGCATACCGTCAGCTTCGGCGCGTTCACCTGCGATGCGATGGCCGGATCGACGGGCGTGTCCGGCAGGAGGACGGCCTGCGTGGCCGGGTCGAGGACCTTGTAGAACGGGACCGTGAAGCCAAGCCCGGCGGGGTCCGCCGTCCAGACGACGACGAGGTACCCCTGGCCGTACGCCTGGTCGTAGTCGAGCGGGTTGACTGGCATCGACGTGATGCCGACGCGATCGAGCGCCACGGCGTCCGGCACGGTGTCGATGGGGGTCCACGCTGCGGCCAGGTCACTCCATTCGTAGAGCGTCTCCCCGTCGCTCATCCACGGAATGCCTCGGTAGCTGCCGCCGGCAACGGCCGCTGCGATGGTGCCGGCGAGGGTCGTACTCTTCGAGAGCGCCGTGTGCCCGAAGCGCTTTCGGACCGCGCCCGTCTTCTGCATCACGCAATTCGTCATCGTCGCTGCGCCGTTGATGGCGAGCGTGCGCAGGTCCGCCTTTTGATTGAGGCCGGCGGTCAGCGGGACGGAGACGGTTTTGCGCTCGATGGGCATCAGAAGACGAAGAGGTCGAATGTGCCTGCGTTGGTGCTCGTGAGGGAGAGGCCCTGGGTTGGCGTCATGCCGGCGGGGAGCCCGGCCTCGACGAAGGCGGCTACGCCTCCCTGCGCGCGGACGACGTACCAGCCACGGAAGGCGCGCCCGAGGCCGTGGGTGAGCGTGCGCGTCTGGCCGCCTGTGAAGACCTCTCCGGAGAGGAGCACGCCGCTCAGCGTCGGGTTGCTGGCGAGCGACTGGAGCGCGCTCGAGACGGCCGAGTGCAGATCGTTCAGCACGCGGTACAGTCGGCTCGACTCCTTCAGGTCGTCGCCGGTGAACTGGAGCTGCCGAATGGCCAGCGCCGCCCGCGTGAGCACGGACGGCTTGGCCTGCGAGCCGACAGGCTGCGTGACCGTGCTGGTGGCGACGCGGACCGTCGACATGGCTCACCTCAGAAGTTGATGACCGTGAGCTTCACCGTGCTGGTGTCGGTGCCGCTGGAGCTCGTCGCGACGAGGGCGCTCGACCCGCCCGCGCCGGCGGTCTGCGTGGTGATCTTCCAGATGCCCTGCGTGCCGCCGCTCGTTCCCACGACGGGAATGACCGGGACGCTGGTGCTCAGCACCCAGGCCGTGGCGATCGACGGGGTTACGCCCGCGACCGCGGCCGATGTGGTCACCGTGGACACGCGCGGGAAGAGCGCGATGCTCGTGGTGCCGACGGTGCTCGTGCCGGTCGTGGTGACCTTCCAGGTGCCGGAGAGCGTGCTGCCCTCGGTCACCTCGATGACGGTCCCGGCCAGGAGCGAGGAGCCGTTCGCCCAGTCGGGCGCGCGGGTGAACACGAACTTCGCCGAGGCGCCGCCCAGGCTCGTCACCTGGTACAGGCCGTTGTCCGCGCCGGCCGCGCCGAGCGTCAGCAGCACGAGGTCGCCGACCGCCATGGTGACGCCGTCGATGGTGCCGAGCGCGCCGTTCGCGTTGGCGGTCAGGACGCCGTTGACGTTGGTGTACGCGGAGAGCGCCGCGGCGGTGGCGACGCGCGCCACGTGCTGCACCGGGACGGAGTTGGAGCCCTTGGTGCTGATCTGCCCCGACGCGAACTGCACCGAAGCCTGGCCGTCGCTGACCGTGCTCGTGTAGTTCGCGAGGAGCGAGTCGACCGGGAGCTGCACCTGCAGCTGGTTGGCCTGCCCGGGAACCCACCGGAACACCTGCTGGTGCAGGCTCGGGTAGTTCGGGCAGTTGAAGGCGATCTCCCAGAGCGCCACGCCGGACGTCGACTGGAGCGAGAAGGTGACGAGCGCGCCGGGCGTCACGAGCGCAACCGCGCCGTTGGCCTGGGTGGCGACGGCTCCGGCGCCGTCCTGGATCGAAACGAGAGCTGCGGTGGAAGAGAGGCTCATGGGGTCCTTGGGTCAGTAGATGGGGCGGCCGATCCACCCGTCGTCGTTGAGGGTCACGTCCTGCACGCGCTCCGGCGCTTCCGCGTCGTGCGTCAGGCTCGAAAGGAGCTGCGATTCCTGCCGCGCGCGCTCGCTCATGAGCGCCTGCGCGTGCTCGAACTGCTCCTGCTTCAGGAGGAGCTTGATCGCCGCCGAAAGCACGACGATCTCCTCGTATCCGTTGATGCCGTCGAACGTGTCCGACGGGTTCGTGAGGACCGTGGGCGTCGGCGTGTACCACATGGTCACGCTGAAGGCGCCCGACGGCACCGGGATGAACTTCACCGAGTCCAGCGCCGCCGAAGCCTGCGCGCTGCCCTTGCCGAGCATCCGGTAGAACACCGGCTGCGTGTAAATCCAGCCGCTGTACAGGAGCTTGAAGCGGTTGCGCTCCGTCCACATGAACGGCTTGGCCGTGTTGATGATGTTCTGGCCGAACTGCACGTCGAAGCCCTTGGCCTCGAGGAAGTCGGACACGTTCACCGCCTGCGATGGCCCGATGGCGTACGTGTCGACGCTCGGTGACGTCGCGAACGACACGGACTCGAAGTAGTACGGCTGCCCGGGCACGCTGATGACGGCCCGGTGCATCTCCGCGATGCCCTCGTTGATGTTGTCGGTGATCTCCGACGAGGAGAAGATGGCCGCATTGGACGCAACCTCGACGTTCGCGCGCTGCTTCACGCGCGCCGTCAGGGTCTGGAGCGTCACCGTGCGGGCCATCGGTCAGGCCGCCTCGTCGCCGTCCGGCTCTTCGCCGCCGCCGCCAGCCTTGTGCAGGTCGAGCGCCGCCTTGAAGGCCTCGCAGAAGCCGGCCTTGTCGCCCGACTTAATCGCGGCCATCATCTCGTCGCACGCCTGGTCGAGGCCGGTGTCTCCGTCTCCGTCGCCGGGCGCGCTGGCCTCGTCGCCGTCGGGTTCCCCCGCGCCGAACATGATGGCCAGTGCGCCCTTCTTCTTCGCGTCCGCCATGGTCGGCCTCAGGGCTTCTGGTACCGGGTGGTAGAGTCGCGGAAGACCGCGTGGAAGTGCACGCGCTGGCTCGCCGCGGCATCCGTCGGGGTCGCCCCGTTCAGGATGACGATGGTGATGGTCGGCGCGGTGTTCGCGGTCGACGTGCCGGTGATGGGCTCGACGGGCACCGCGCGCAGGGCCGAGCCTGCGGCAGCCACCGCGAGGTCGCACCGGAAGCTCACCACCTCGAGGTACGGGTCCTCGAAGGTGATGGTGTAGAGCCCCGTGCCGGTGCGGACGATGCCGGGCGTGCTGAGGGGGATCGGGTTGTTCTGGGGCGGCGTGATGAGCGCCATGACGCCCTTGACGGGCGCGTACCCGAACCCGAGCCCCGTCACCTTCGTGGCGTCGACCGTCCCGGCTCCGGTCAGCGGGACGAAGCTGCCGTCCACGATGATCTTGCCGGGCCCGATGAGCCCGTGGAGCTTGTCGTGGTTCCGGTTGCTCATGGTCTCACCACGTCCCGGCGAGGTTCAGGCCGGGCGCCTCGCAGCCGAGCTGCGGATACCCGCCCATGCGCCACTGGTAGCCGTCCGCGTTGCTCTCGCGGATCATCTGGAGGCCGTCGTCGTCGAGCAGGCCGGGGAACTTGCCGGCCGACTTGAGGACCCAGGTCGACATGTCGAGCAGGTAGAACTTCCCGCGCGGCACGTTGACGTCGGAGTAGACCTTGATGGTCCCGTCCGGCCCCTCGACGTTCAGTGCGCGGTAGCCGATGTCCCCGTCGGTGGAGCTCGTCGGCTCGTAGACCGCCTTGGAGCCGAGGCTCTTGACGATGTCCGCGCGGTCGAGGTTGTTGATGAACGCGCTGAGTTCCTCGGCGCCCTCGCGGCCCGCCAGCTCGGCGGCGTCGATGAGGGTCTCTTCCTTGTTCCCGCCGTTGCCCGTGTACCGGATGCCGGCGAGGCGCACGGTGTCCACGGAGCGGTCGACGCCGAAGTGGTTGTCGCCCGTGGTGGGGGCCGTCGAGGGCAGCCAGCGCGCGACGCCGGCCATCCCGAAGGAGTAGTCGCCGTTGCGGAAGATGTAGTCCGCGTTGGTGACGCCCGAGAGGGTCGGGCTGATGTTCTGGGTGAACGTGATGGTGCCGGCCGTGCGGTCGACCGCGAGCACCGTCAGGGGCCCGCCGGAGCGGATGCCCGCGAGCGCGCCGCCGTTGTTGTACCCATCGTCGGCGCTGAAGTCGCACTTCATGCCGACCTCGAAGCCCACGATGTCCGCCGCCTGGGCGAGCGTCGCGGTGGCGCCGGTGATGGTGTACGAGCTGTTGCCCTGGCCGCGCTGGCCGCCGCCGTTGCGCCAGAGTGAGATTTGGATCGAGCGGTTCAGGTTCCGCATCGACCCTTCCATCTCGCCGCGGAGCGAGTTGTAGATCGTGTCCTCGTCGCCCTTGCCGGCGCGGATGGCCTCGCCGCTGATGCCCGAGACCTGGTAGTCGCGCGCACGGGTCAGCAGGAACGCAACGTCGCTCGAGCTGGTGGCGTTCGCCTGCGCGTTCGCGAAGGTGAAGCTGCCGCCCTGCGGGGCGCCGTAGCGGAGCGAGATGCGGCTGTTGTTGCCGCCGAACTCCGTGTCCTTCTCCACCTGTCCCGCGAAGGGGGCCTTCTTGTAGAAGAGCTGGTGGAAAACCTTCTGGTCGTACCGCGTCTTGAGGATGTTCGTCAGCGCGGCAATCGTCGCGTCGCCTGCGGGCATGGGGAGTCTCCGTGAGAGCGTTGGCTCTGCACGGCCCGCGAGGTCGGAGAGGCGTCAGTCAGTGCCTGGCGGTGGCCTTCGCGGTCTCGGCGTCCTTCGCCATGGCCGCTCTCAGTTTCGCCAGGTCTTCCCGCTCCTGCTCTCGGCGAGTCAGGATGCGCGGCTTCTTCTCCGGCTTCGGGGTCGTGCTCGTTCCCGGCCCGTTGGTGCCTTCTCGGCGGCCGTTTCCCGGAGCTGGCTTCGTTTGTACCCCGAGGGCCGTCCCCGGCTCTGCCCCCTCTTCCGAGGGCGTCAGGAGCGACTTGCGACGCTCCTCTTGCTTGTCGTACACGCGTTTCGCGTACTGCTCGAACGCATTCGCCACCTCGGCGAAGGAGTACGCCTTGCCGACGCGCCGGTTGCCGGCCTCGTCGATCCACTCCTCACGCTTCGCCATCTCTGAGAATTCGCGGGCTTTCGCGGCGATCTGCTCGGGCTCGAACAGGGCGTTCAGATGTGGGTACTTTTTCGCGTCGCTCGTGACGGCGGATACGAAACCCCGCACCAGCGCCTGCTCTGCGGCGGCGGCCTGCTGCCTCTGCGTCTCCTCGCGCTCCTTCGCGGCAGCCTCGTCGCGGCGCTTCAGCTCGGCCTTGAGCTCCTCGACCTCGCTCGCGCGCTTGGCGTCCGCCTCGCGGAGCTCCGCCAGCGCCTTCTCCGGGGTCGTGGAGTTTAGCCACGCTTGGATCGCCTGCTCCGCCTTCGCGCCGCCGTGCTTCTGCGCCCAGGCGATGGGGTCCTTGAGGAACGCCTCGCGGTCCGCCTTGGCCGCCGCGAGCTCGTTCCTGAGCGTCTCGGCTTCCTTGGCCTGCGCCGCGAGCGTCTCGCGCTCCTTGGTCCACTCCTGCTCTTTCGCGCGGATGGCCTTCTGGCGCTGGCGGAGCTCGAACGCCTCGCGGGCGAGGGCGGCGTGGTCCTTGGCCTTGACGGGTCCAGGCGAGGCGGGAGCGTTGGGGTCGGACGCGGCTGCGGAGTCGCCGCCCGGGGGCTTGGCGCTGGGGGCCCCTTGCGCAGGGGTTGGAGGAGCGCCACCGGGCGGCGGCTTCGGAGTCGCGGGGGCTGCGGCGGGTGCGACAGGGGCAGGGGGGGCGGCTTCGGGCATGCTTCCTCAGGCGGCTTGCGGTACGGGCGGCGGCGCGGGCGCGGCAGGCGCACCCGGCGCGGGGGCTGGAGCTCCGGGGGCCATCATGCCGGCGGCGCCCGGGGCCATGGGCTGGGGCGGCGGCGCGGGCGGCGGCTTCATCTGCGCGCACGCCTGGAGGAACTGCCGCACCACCTCGAGCTTGTCGTCCGGGACTTCCTTGCTCTCGGCGAGGTTCAGCATGTCGCGGCCGATGGCGATGGCCTCGTCCAGGTTGATGAACGGCGTCGGCGCCCACGCGCGCCCGAGGCGCAGCATCTCGCCGACCTTCTTCTCGACGAGCTTCCGGCTGGCCATCTTCAGCCGCATCTTCTGGGTGATGTCCGGCAGGCCGATGGTCTCCATGACATCGCCCGTGTCGAAGTCGCCGAGCTTCATCAGGTCGTAGCCGAGCTCAATCTTCGCGGCCGGCGTACCCGGCAGGCTCGACGTCGGCGCCACGCGCAGCTCGTAGCCGTCGGGGTCGTCCAGCTCGCGCCAGTCGATGGTCTCGAACGCGCCGTCTGCCGCGGCCCGCACCTCGTACGCGCCCTTGTCGGCCCGGTCCTTCGCCGCATCGGTGACGAGCTGACCGCATTCGCGAACGAACGCCTCGAACCGCTGGCCCTTGTCGAGCAGCGTCTCGGTCTGCTGGTCCGCGTACACGCGCTGGGCCTCGCCCGAGTCGAGCCCGGCAGGCTTCTGCGCCTGCGCCGTCTGCTGATTGATGCCCGCGAGCTCGTAGTACTTGGCGACCAGCTGCCAAAGGTGCGCGTAGACCTCGGGGCTGATGATGACGGGCGCGCTGTACTCCGGCTTCGTCCCGAAGTACCGGAGGATGCGCGAGAGGTCGTTGTTGATGTGCGAGGCGATAACCTTGGAGTTCGCCTCGACGAGCCACTGCCCCGTGATGAGGTGGTGGCCGTTCTGGATCTGGCGTACGATGGCGTTGATTTCCGCCTGGATGGGGCGGCCCTGCTCGGCGATGCCCTGGCCGTAGAAGCCGGCAAGTGGCTCGGACCACTGGAAGATCGCGAACGGCGGCTTGCCGTTGCGGCCTCCGTCCCACGGACGATCCTCGAGCGTGCAGCCGCCCACGGCCTTCACGTACCGGCCATCCCCCGCGCCTTTGCCGCTCGGGGCGTGCCAGCCCTCGTACACGTAGACTTGCAGGCCCTGGCCCTGGAAGCCGAAGCTACCGAACGCGTTGCGGTCGTCCGAGAGCTCGAGGATGGCCCGGTGCTTGTCCTCGTCCTCGCGGTACAGGTGCGCCAGCCGGTACTTGTCGAATGGCGTCAGGCAGTACCAGGAGCACGGCTTGCCGTCGTAGAGGTCCGTGTCCTCGTCGACGATGATTTGCCCCGGCAGCTGGCGGCACATGGCCACCTCGCCCGCGTCGTGGTCCGCCTCGATGCGCAGCGGTCCGTCGCCGAACACGCACGCATCGCGGAAGGCTCGGTTGAAGCGCTCGTACGCGTCGAGCTTGTAGAACACGCCCTCGACGCCGTGCTCGAGCTGCTCGGCGTTGTGCTGCTTCTCGTAATCGCCGCCCTCTGTGACGTACGTCAGGTGGGGCTTGGCCTTCGCCGCAATCTTCGACGTCGCCGCGTCGATGACGTTGCGCGTCACGTTCAGGGACAGGCCCGACTCCGCGCGCGGGCCGATGCTGGTCGACGTGGTCCGGCCGCCGATGGCGAGCAGCCCGTTGATGTTCCCGCTCCCACCGTACATCGAGGCGCACACGAGCATCGAGCGCCGGCGCGGCTCCTGGGCGTCGGACAGGTTCTTGATGATGCGCGAAAGCTTCTCGTGC
>Ga0134125_10007016_pt1 | contig 12730 bp, 12 predicted proteins | sample KB31751_FD_96464 | JGI IMG/M metagenome (GOLD analysis project Ga0134125, IMG submission 96464) | Terrestrial soil microbial communities with excess Nitrogen fertilizer from Kellogg Biological Station, Michigan, USA - KB3-175-1 | ecosystem: Environmental > Terrestrial > Soil > Unclassified ... | reverse complement strand
GCGTCTGGCATGCAGCAGGGCCATGCCGTCGATCCAGCTGACCTGCGCCGGCGGCTCGTCCTGCGGCTTGTAGCCGTCCATGTCCTGCGGATCGAGTTGCGGATAGAACAGTTGATGGCTCTTGCCCGGCAACGGATCGCCCGACAGCACGTGCAGCACCGTCAGCGTGGTCATGCTGGCGCCGATGCCCAGCGCAATCGCCAGCACCATCAGCACGGTAAGCGCCTTGTTGCGCTTCAGGCTGCGCAACGCGAGGTCGAGGTAGTAGGTGAACACCTTCGGTGTCTCCTTGGAGATGGGAATGGGGGATCGGGAATGGGGAATGGGAAAAGCCAGAGCGTGCGGCTGTTGCTCTATCGATTTCCTATTCCCTATTCCCGATTCCCGGTCTTTCAATCACACCGCCCGCGTCGCCACCACCGGCGCCACGTTCGACGCGCGTCGCGCCGGCACGAACACCGCGGCCTGACCGATCGCCAGCATCGCCAGCACACCGGTGAGCACGTACAGGACAGGGATGCGGGTCATTTCGTAGTGGCTCATCAGCCACTGGTTGAGCCCCACCGCCAGCAGCACGCCGATCACCACGCCGGTGCCGGCGATCAGCAGGTTCTCGATCTGGAAATAATGCAGGATGTCGATCTTGCGGGCGCCCAGTGCGCGCCGCACGCCGATCTGCCGGTGCCGCTGGCCGACCCAGAAGCTGGTGAGCCCCACGATACCGGCGGCGGTGACGCACAGCAGGATCAGGCACACCACGCCCATCAGGATCGCCATGCCAAGATCGGCACGATAGGCCTTGTCGCGGATTTCGGTGAACGAACGCACGCTGTCGTCGTCGAGCACGCGCATCGGGTTGACCTTGTACAGCGCCGGCATCACCGCACGCATCACCTCGTCCAGGCGGCCCGGCTTGGTGCGCACCGCGTAGCGGGCGAAGTTCGCGTTCAGGCGCGTGGGTATCAGGGTGGAGTTCCACGCCACCTCGTCGCCGCCGCCGGCATACGGCACCTGCATGCGCTCGACGACGCCGATCACGGTGACCGGCTTGTTGCCGCCGTTGAGGTAAACGGCCTTGCCCACGGCGCCATCGGGGAACAACTTGTCGGCCAGCGCCTTGGTCAGGATCGCGATGTCCGGATCGCGCTGATCGCGAAAGCCCTGGTGCCCGACGTCGCCGGCATTGAACGCGCGCCCGGCCACCAGCCGCACGCCCAGCGTGGGCAGCATCTGCTCGTCGCTGAAGTAGTACGTGGTGCGGGTGACGCTTTTGCCGTTGCCGCGGGTATCCCCGGGCTTGCTGGCGATGGCGCCATTCCACGACGAGTCGAGCAGCGGCATCGAATTGATCGGCGCCACCGACACCACGTCGGGCAGCTGGCGCAGCGCCGCCAGATCCTCAAGCTGCATGGCATCGAGCTTGTCCACGCCGCCGGGGACGTCTTCGCCAGGCGCGCCCACCCACTGCTGGGTGACCAGGAACAGGTTGCTCTCGTCCAGCCCGGTCGGGCGGTTCACCCGTTCGATGCGCTGGCCGATGATGAACACCGCATTGCAGACGATCGCCAGGGTCAGCGCGATCTGCAGGGCGATCAGCACGACACCGGCCTTGTGCTTGCGCAATGCGGCGAGGATGGGATGGAGTTTCATCGTTGTGGTTCCTTGCGCGGACCGGGTGGAGCGCGTCGACCTTGCTGTTTGCTCCACACCCCACCGAAAGCTGGGGCCCAGTGACTTTCGCCCACGGCCGGACGGCGCTGGATGACCAGCATTCGCTGTTGAAAAGCGCCTCCAGCGTGCGCTGGGATGACGAACTGGGAGATGACGAAAAAAGCCATGCCGACCGTCCTCAGTTGCTTTTCAATTGCCACGCGGGCTGCACGCGCGAGGCACGGAAGGTGGGGTAAAGCCCGGCCAGCAAGGTCGCCAGCACGGCCACCAGCAGCGTGATGGCCAGCAGCGAAAGATCCAGCCGGGCCAGGTCGGAAATGCTCTTGGGCAGTACCAGGCCCACGCTGGCCACGCCCACGCCGGTCAGCAGCAGACCCAGCACGCCGCCGGCGGCGCCGACCATGCCGGCCTCGGTGAGAAACTGCAGGTAGATCGCCTTGCGCGGCGCACCCAGCGCGCGGCGCACGCCTATCTCGCCGCTGCGGCGCAGGAACTTGGCCAGCAGCAGGCCCACGGTGTTCACCAGGCACACCAGCAGCAGGCCCAGCGCCACCAGCAGCGACACCTTGGTATCGCGCGGCACCACCTGCTGTTGTTGCAGATAGTCCGGCAGGTTGCGCAAGCGGTTGTTGGGCGCCCAGCCGAAACGACCGGCCTTCTGCTGGTTTTTCGCATAGGCGTCCAGGTACTGGCGATACGCGGCAACCGCCGCCGCATCGTCCAGCTCGGCCATGTAGGCGATCCAGACGCACTCCGAATGCTGCAGCCCCACGAAGCCCGACTCCTTCGGCGTGGCGTTGCAGTTGGTGTTGCCGTTGTTGGGCAGCCCCACCGAGATCGCGCGCTCGAACGGCAGGAACACGTCCTCCACGTTCTCGCTGAAGCCGCCCGTGTTCGTCACATCGTAGAAGCGTGGCTGCGGGTTCCAGTGATCGATCACGCCGACCACGCGGTAATCGCGGCCCTCGATGTTCACCGTGCGGCCCACGCTGTCGACGTTGCCGAACAGCTTCTCGTTGAGCTTGCTGCTGATCACCGCCACCGCGGCACGCTGTGCATCGTCCTGCGCGCTCCAGCCGCTGCCGTAGAGGAACGGCACGTCCAGCATCGGGAAGAACTCGCTGTACACCGCATGGCCGGTGACGTTGAGCGGATGCTTGCCCGCCTGCGTGGGCACCACCGAGGGCGAGATCTGGTACATCGCCGATTGCCGCCTGGCGCGGTGGTCGCGCATCAGCGTGGTGGCGTCCAGGTAGCTCATGGCGCTGGGTGGCTCGCCATCGGTGTCGCGATCCTTCGGCCCCCAGTTGTCGATCTGCGGCACGAACAACTGCGCCGATTTCCACGGGATCGGGTCACCGGAAACCGCGCGAAACACCGAGTACGTCGTCATCGACGCGGCCACGCCGAAGCCGATCGCCAGCACCATCAGCGCGGTGAGGCCAGGACTCCGCCTGAGGCTGCGCAGGGCCAGTTCGAGGTAGTAGGCAAACATTCCGAACGCTCCAGGAGTTGGACGCCTCCCCTGCCTTGCAGGGAAGGGAGAAAACCTCATACCGAACGCGTTGCCTCCACCGGCGGCACGTGCGAGGCACGCACCGCCGGTGCCAGCACCGCGCCCTGCCCCAGCAACAACAGCAACACCACACCGCTGGCCACGTACGCAAGCGACAACCGCGCCGTTTCGAACTGGCTCACCATCCACAGGTTGATGCCGAACGCCAGCACCACGCCCGCCAGCACGCCGCCGATGCCGATCAACAGGTTTTCGGTGAGGAAATAGCTGAGGATGTCGCCGCGAGTGGCGCCCAGCGCGCGGCGCACGCCGATCTGCTTGCGCCGCTGGCCAACCCAGAAACTGGTCAGGCCCACGATGCCCGCCGCCGTGATCGCCAGCAGCACCACGCTGATGATGCCCATCAGGATCGCCATGCCGCGGTCGGGCCCGTAGGCGCGCTGGCGCACCTGGGCGAAGGTCATCACGCCGTCCTTGTGGTCGATGATGCGCATGCGGCTTTGCGCGAACAGCGCCTTGGGCGCATCTCGCATCGCGGCATCGAGCTGGCCCGGTCGCGCACGCACCAGGTAGTACGTGTAGTCGTTCAACAGCTGCGCCGGCACCAGCACCGCGTTGTACGCATAGGGGCCGGCCCAGCTCCCGGTCATGTGCGCCTGCAGTGTGTCGGTGATGCCGATGACGGTGGACGGCCTGCGCCCCATCGACACATAGATGGTTTTGCCCAGCGCGGAGCCGTCAGGGTACAGCCGATGGGCCAGGTCCTTGCTGATGATTACCTGCGCCGAATGCATCGCATCGCGCGGCTGCTGCGCGCCAACCTCGCTGGCGGTGAAATTGCGCCCGGCGATCAGGCGCGTGCCCAGCGCGGCCAGGGCGTGTTCATCGGAGAAAAATATCGCCGAGTCGGTGGTCATCTTCACCTGGTCGGGCTGCAGTTTGATGAAGTTGTCCCAGCCGCTGCCAAGCAGCGGAAAGCTGTTGATCGGCGCGGCATCCTGCACGCTGCCAAGCTGGCGCAGGGCGATCAGGTCGGCCCGCATCTGCGCATCGATGCGCTGCGGGTCGGACTTGTCGGCCCAGTCGCTGCGGATCACGAACAGGTTGGTTTCATCCAGGCCGCTGGGGCGCGCCATGCGCTCGATGCGCTGCTGGATGATGAACAGCGCGTTGCACACGATCGCCAGGGTCAGCGCGATCTGCAACGCGATCAGCACGGTGCCGGCCTTGTGATGGCGCATCGCCGCGAGGATGGGTTTTATATGCATCGCCTGCCCTCCCTCAGTTGGATTTCAGCTGCCACGCCGGCTGCACTTTCGCGGCGCGCCAGGTGGGATAGAAAGCCGCCAGCACGGTCGCCACGACCGCCACCAGCAAGGTCATCGCCACCAGCGACGCGTCGAGATGCGCCAGCCGGGCGATCTGCGGCTCGAACAGCAAGCCCACGCCAAACATGCCCAGCGCCGTCAGCAGCAGGCCGAGCACGCCGCCGGCCAGGCCCACGGTGGCTGCCTCGATCAGGAACTGGCGGTAGATCTCGCCGCGCGGTGCGCCAAGTGCGCGGCGTACGCCGATCTCCGCCGCCCGGCGCATGAACTTGGCCAGCAACAGACCGATGGTGTTGACCAGGCAGATCACGAAGAATCCCAGCGCCACCATCAGCGAGATGCGACTCTCCGGCGGCACCACCTGCTTGTAGTCGAGCCAGTTGTTGACGTCGCGCAGGCGCACATTCGGCGCCCAATGGAAGCGGCCGGCACGCTGCTGCTCGGCGGCGTAGTGGGTGAGGAAATCGCGATAGGCGTTCGCAGCCGGCTGGTCGGCCAGCTCCACCCACATCGGCACCCACACGCACTCGCCGTGCAACCAGGCATCGCGGCCGCTACCGAAATCCACGTTGCTGCCGCAGTTGTTACGCCCCGCGGTGTCCATCTCCACGTCGACCGCGCGGGCGAACGGCAGATACACCTGCACTGGGTCGCCGAACGCGTTGCCGCTGAACAAGTCGTAGAAACGCGGTTTTGGATCCCAGTGCGCCGTCACCCCGACGATGCGGTAGGTGTGTCGATCCATGGTGATTTCGCGGCCCACGCTGTCGGCGCCGTTGAAAAGCTGCTGGTTGAGCGCGTGGCTGATCACCGCCACCGCCGCACGACCCTCGTCGTCGCTGGCGCGCCAGGCGCCACCAAACTCGAACGGCACCTCGAACATGCCGAAGAAGTCCGTATTGGTGGCGTAACCGTGGGCGATGAAAGGCAGGCTCTGGTTGCCTTCCGGCAGCACCGACGGCGCCACCTCGAACAACAGCGTCTGATGCGCGGCCTTGCGCGCGGCAACCAGCGCGGTAGCGTCGGTATAGGTGAGCGCCTCCGGCGGCTCACCCTTGTCGTTGTATTGCGGACCGCGGTTGTCGATCAGCACCGTATAGAGCTGGCCGGATTTGCCGGGTATCGGATCGCCCGACACCGCGCGAAACACCGACCAGGTGATCATTGACGCGGCCACGCCAAACCCGATCGCCATCACCATCAACGCCGTCAGCGCCGGGTTGCGGCGCAGGCTGCGAAGACCGAGTTGGAAGTAGTAGGCGAACATGTGTGGGTTCCGATGGTTGCGCGGCTCGCGCCTTGTCCCCGGGCAGACCCGGGGACAGGCGTCAATCAGCCGCGGGCTTCGCCAGTGGCGACCTGGGCGGGGTGAAAGCGCGGGTCTTCGGCCAGGTCCACCACCTGGCCGTCGATGATGTGCACGTTGCGCTGGGCCCGTGCGGCCAGCTCGGGGTCATGCGTGACCATCACGATGGTGGCGCCTTCGCGATGGATGTCCTCCAGCAGCTCCAGCACGCTGCGCGCCATCTGCGTGTCCAGGTTGCCGGTGGGCTCATCCGCCAGCAGCAGGCGCGGCGAGCCGGCCAGGGCGCGGGCGATGGCCACGCGTTGCTGCTGACCGCCGGAAAGTTCGGCCGGGTAGTGCTTGGCGCGCGAGGCCAGGCCCACGCGCTCCAGCGACTCCATGATCCGCTGCTTGCGTTCGGCCGCCTTCATGCCGCGGTAGCGCAACGGCACCTCGATGTTGTCGAACACGTTGAGGTCGGGGATCAGGTTGAACGCCTGGAAGATGAAGCCGATCTTCTCGTTGCGGATCTTCGAGCGGGCGTTGTCGTTGAGGTTGCTCACCTCGATGCCGTCGAGGTGGTACTCGCCACCACTGAAGGTTTCCAGCAAGCCGGCGATGGTGAGGAAGGTGGTCTTGCCCGAACCGGACGGACCGGTCACGGCCACGAACTCCCCCTCCTTCACGTCGATGTTGAAATCGCGCAGCGCGTAGGTCTCCACCACTTCGGTGCGGTAGACCTTGGACAGGTGGGTCATTTTCAGCATGGTTGCGTCCCTTGGTGGTGGTGATCTTGAGCCCCTCTCCCCGGGGGAGAGGGGTTGGGGAGAGGGTTCGGGGCTGGCGGGGATTCCGCGCAAGGCACCGCACCCTCATCCGCCCTGCAGGCAAATCGTCAGTTACTGATCGCGACTGTCGTCGCACCCTTGAAGCTGTCGGTACCGGAAATCACGATGCGGTCGCCTTCCTTCAAGCCATCGAGGATTTCCACCTTGTCGATGCTGGAGGCGCCCACGCGGATGGGTGTCTTGGTGGCGATGTCGTCGCGCACCAGGTAGGCGTAGCTGCCGCCGGATTCGTCCACGAACGAGCCGCGCTGCACGGTCAGCACGTTGTCGCGCTTGTCCAGCAGCACGCGCACGGACAGGCGCTGGTTCTGACGCAACTGTTTGGGCGTATCGCCGGCGAAGCGCAACCGCGCGGCCACCTGGCCGTTGACCACTTCGGGCGAAATCGCGCTCACCAGACCTTTCCAGGTATGGCCATTGCCGCTGATCTCGCCGGCCATGCCGATGCCCAGATCGCGGGCGAAGCTTTCCGGCACCTGCATTTCCACTTGCAGCGCGGACAGATCGATGACGCTGAGCAGCTGCGCGTCCTTGGCCACGGTGGCGCGCTCGGCGATGAACAGCTGGCCGACCTGCCCGTCCACCGGCGATTTCACGTTGAGGTCGTCGACCTGGCGCTGCAGATCCTTCACCAGCAGCAACTGGCGTTCGTGTGCCAGCTTCTTCGACTGGATGTCGAAGTTGAGGCTGGCGTTGTCCATCCCCAGGTCGGCCTGGGCGTGCTGCAGCGTGATCTGCGCCTTGTGCAGGGCGTCCTTGGCACGGTCCACGTCCATGCCGGGCACGGCGCCCTTGCCGAAGGCCTTCTGGTTGCGATCGAGATCGCGCGTGGCGGCCTGCTCGTCGATCTTGGCGTTGTCGTACGCCTTCTGCAGTTCGCCGCGCTGCTTGCGCGCATCGATCTGGGCGCGCTGGTAATCCACTTCCATCGCGTCGGCGTTGCTCTGCTCCTGCGCCAGCTTGTTGGTCAGCTCGGGGCTCACGATGGTGGCCAGCACCTGGCCCTCCTTTACCGTATCGCCCGCGTGCACCTTCAACGTCACCGCGCCGCCCGACGTGGCGTACAGCGTGGGGCTGACCGCCGCCACCACCTTGCCCTCGGCCGCGATATCGCGCACGAAGGTGCCGCGCTCGACCGTGGCGAACGACAGCCGCGAACTGCTGACCGAGGCGGATGCGGAAAACATGCGGCCGATACTTGGCGCCAACCACACCAGCAAGGCCAGCACGGCAATGCCGACGCCCACCAGAATCAACCGTCGCCGACGGTTGGGTTTGACCTCGACCATGCGGTCTTGCGCGGAGGTATCACGAATCATCTTGCCCTTCCCGACCGCGGACAGCGCGGTTGCGAAGGAGAGTTTGCAAGCCGCATGCCAGTCGAGACCGGCGGTTATTTGCGAGGAGAATGAGACGGTTGCGCGATGGTGACGTGGCGGTCCAGGTGTCCGCGGACAGTGTGGCGGACAGGCGGACAACCCCAAAATCCCGGCCTTACACCCTAATCGCCAACGGCAACGGCAAGGCCTCCGCCCGCGCCACCTGCGCGACCACGCGCTGCCCCGCCAACGATACGGCCGGCGCGGGGCAGGCATCGAATACCTGGAAGCAGGCCAGCGGCCGCCAGCGGAAACCGCACAGCCTGGCGCTGGCCGGCTGGAATCGCCGCGACGCGCGCCACGGCGCGGGCGCGCTCGTGTCTTGGCCCATCGCCAGCAAGCGGTCCCACGCCAGGTAATCCGTATCCGGTAGCAGGTGCAGGCGCGCCTGGGTGACGCCGCGGACGTCCACGCATTCGACCCATTCGTGCGGGCCGTCCGTCGTTACCTCGCCCGCCTCGGCCAACCAGTGCGTACGTAGCAGCGGCTCGAGCTCGCGGGCGCCGAGCAGGCAGCCGTGCGGTGGGTCGATTCCCATGCCATCGCCCGGCAGATACAACACGCAGCCAAGGGTCGGCAGCCGATGCATCAATTCCAGCGGCGTGATCCGCCGCCAGCGCCGGGTAACAGGGACGGGTGCAAGGTAGTGGCCCAGACGCTGCAGCACAGGAAATGGACGGCCAAACATGGATCACCTCGACGGTGGCCCGGGCTGGCGCGTGCGCACTGGCTGAGGCGAGGAATTATGGGAGACGGGCCCGCGGGAGACGCGATTACTTGGTAAGGATCAACTTGTCGTTGCGGGTCAGGCGCAGGTGGTATTCATTCCCTTGGTGCTGGATCACCAGCTCACGCGCGCCATCGAGAAGTACAAGGCTGCTGACGCGGCGCACCGCCGCGGTGGTCATCGACATGGGGCGTCGGCGCGATTCGGCGATGGAAGCAGCAGGGGACGACAGCAGCAGGGACGAAGGCGACATCGGAAACTCCAGCGCGGCAACGGTGTTCAGATGATAATGATTCTCATTAACCTGTCAACCGTGCCGCACCGTCGCTTGTCAAAACCGGCTCAGTCCGCCATCGCGTGCTCGATCCGCTGCGCGACAGCAGCGTCCAGCCGCGGCAGCACGTCCATCGCGCCCAGGTTGTGTTCCAGTTGTTCCAGGCGACTGGCGCCCAGCATCACGGTGGACACGTGCGGGTTCAGCAGGCACCACGCCAGCGCCAGTTGCACCTGGCTCACGCCCAGGTCGTCGGCGATCGTTTTCAGCGCGCGCACCTTGCCTATGCGCTTGTCCAGGCCATCGCCCAGCAGGCTGTCGCGCAACCATTCGTAACCTTCCTGCGCCAACCGCGAATCCGGCGGCACACCGTTGTTGTACTTGCCGCTGAGCAGGCCGGACGCCAGGGGCGACCAGATCGTGGTGCCCATGCCGTAGGCCTCGTACAACGGCGCGTACTCCACCTCCATCCGCTGGCGATGCAGCAGGTTGTATTCGGGCTGCTCCATCACCGGCGCGTACATGTGGTTTTCGCGGGCCACGCGATGCGCCTCGTGGATTTCCTCGGCCGACCATTCGCTGGTGCCCCAATACAACACCTTGCCCTGGCGGATCAGCGTATCCATCGCCGCCACGGTTTCCTCCATCGGCGTTTCCGGATCGGCGCGATGGCAGAAATACAGGTCCAGGTAATCCACCCGCAGCCGCTGCATCGCCTGATGGCAGGCCTCGATCACGTGCTTGCGCGACAACCCGTGCTGGGTCGGCAGTGGGTTTTTGGCCGAGCCGAAGAACACCTTGCTGGAGACGCAGTAGCTGTCGCGCGGAAAGCGCAGGTCGGCCAGCACGTCGCCCATCACTTCCTCGGCAACGCCGTGGTTGTAGATCTCGGCGTTGTCGAAAAAATTCACCCCGCGCGCGTGCGCCAGCGCCAGCAACTCGCGCGCCTGCGTGCGATCCACCTGCTTCCCGAACGTCACCCACGCGCCAAACGACAATGCGGAAAGTTGCAGGCCGGACTTGCCAAGGCGACGGTATTGCATGGGGATGCTCCTGTGACGGGGAAGACCGTCAGCATGTCCAATCCGCGCGCACGACACAACAGCGTTTGCGGTCGTAATGCTCCCGATCAGATGCGGCAGTTCGCGCGCACGATGGGCTCCACCAGCGCGCGGTAAGCGCCGTCGGCCTCGTGTGCACTCGATGCCGGCCGGCATTGCTGCAGCCGATGACCACGAGGAACGTGGTGACGAGGTGTTTCGCCAGAAGTTCGGGCGGCATGGTTCGATCGATCGGCATTCGCCGGATATCGGCTTCGACCTGTTCGAGCAACACCTTCTCCAGTTGTCGATGAACCTGCTGATGACCCTCCCGTGGCGCATCGACGGCTGCCTGCCGGACGTGCGTTTCGATGTGCTGGAGAACCGGAAGGCTGAAATGAAGCAGCCGGTCGACCGGATCGCGCAATTCGGGCAACCGATCGCGCGCGCTGGCTAGGACGTGTCCGATGCTGCTGAGCAGCAGGTCCTCCTTGCCGTCGAAGTGCGCATAGAAGGTCGACCGCGCCACGTTGGCGCGCGCGAGGATCTCCTTCACCACGATGGCGTCGTAGCTCTTTTCTTGGATCAAGGTCGCCAGCGACCGATGAAGCAGGCGTCGGGTCCGGTCCACTCGCGCATCGCTCTTTCGCATGTCGTTCATCGGAGTCTGCCCGTTCTGGTCGAATTGTTGGTCCGAACGTTCCGTACACCGTACGACTTCCTGTCCGGAACCGAACAATCCGGCCGCCACTGTCCTTCCCGTGTCGCCCGATCCATATCACATTGGCGCACCACCGCGGCAGCGGCGATCGCACAGCGACCACATCATGACCGATCCAGCACCCGCCACGAAGGGACTCGTTCTGCATTCCCATGCGCGCTACTACGACTTCGTGGCGCACCTGCTGACGCTTGGACATGGCGGCAATTTGCACGAGCGGCTCGCCGATCTCGCGGAACTAGCTCCTGGCGAGACCGTGCTCGATGTCGGTTGCGGCACGGGCTCTCTCGCACTGGCGGCCAAGACCCGGATCGGTGCGGGCGGCACGGTGCACGGCATCGATGCCTCCAGGGAAATGATCGGGCGAGCCTCGCGCGAGGCGCAAAGGTGCCGCATACCGGTGGACTTCCGGATCGCTTCGGTGGAAGCGCTGCCGTATCCGGATCACAGCTTCGACATCGTGTTCAGCACCTTGATGCTCCACCACCTGCCACGGCCGCTCAGGCGTGCATGCGTGGTCGAGATCACAAGGGTGCTCAGGCCGGGCGGGCGCGTTCTCGTGGCGGACTTCCGGGCCTCGGCGCGCCAACGCGGAGGATGGCTGGCGCGTCTTCATCGCCATGGTTCTGTCACGGCGGAGGAAGTGTACGAACTCCTCACCAGCACCGGTTTCGACGTGCTGCAGAGCGGTGATGTCGGCGTGGGAAACCTGCATTTCACCCTAGCGAGGTGGATGGATGGCCGGTGATTCCCAGCCATGGAGGACGCAACGGTGCCGCCATCCTTGCCATGGCTGCCGATGGAGCGTCGGGACCGTTCCGCGTGCCTTCGTCAGGTTGACGGTCGTTCGTACGTGGTCACCTGCGTCCACAGTGCCCGCGTCAGGGCGACGACCTCGTCATGGCTCAGCTCGGTTTCGGCGCCGATGAACACCTCCATCATCACGCCACGCTCAGCCACCACGACCTGCCTGAGGGATTGGGACGGGTCGCCGCCGAAACCCAGCGCCACTTCGGCCAGTTCGCCAAATTCGGGCGACCCCGGGTTGCCGTAAGTCTGCCCGGCCTCGGCCAGGATCAGGCGCACCGCCCGATCGAGCTGGCGCGAGCCGCCCGTCCCGGCACGCGTGAGCACCCCGACATGGATGCGCCCGCTGCTGTTGTCCGCCCCGTCGACACGAAACTCGCAGCTACCCGGACCGCGCTCGGTGACAGGCACGCCCTGCAGCGCGGAAGTCGCCGCATCCAGCATCAGCGCGCAAACATCCACATCCTTCTCCGATGCCATCCGGTAGTCGCAGCCGACCATCAGCAGCAGCGGGAAAACCATGAAGACGCGCCACGGCCAATGGAAAGGCGGCCACCACGACTTCTTCGCCCGCACGTGGACCGGGAGCGGAAAGAATCCGGACCCGTGAGTGTCTGGAGCATGCATCGGTCTATCCCCTGTCGATGATCAAGCGGCTCAAGCGTCCTGCGGACAATACGCGACAACCCGGGTTCGCCGGAATCCTGCCCGTGCCGCCCTGCCCGATCCAACCTGCCCACGCACCGGCGGACCCGTCGGAAGCCGCTAGATATTCGTCCCGTCGGATGGCGCCCTGCTGCCCAGTGGCGATGCCCCGGGCAAATCCGCCGCCACTGGCGGGCACGGCACGCCCACGCCAAACGACGTCATCGACAGCGAGCCATAGGCATAACCATCGACCAGCACTCTCGGCGTGTCCCCGGTGGCCGCGCTGAATCCGGCGATATACAACAGCGGCAGGAAATGCTCCGGCGTGGGCGCCACGCGGCTGAAGTCGCGATGCGACACCAGTTGCGCCGCATCCGCGGGGCAGTTCGTCATCACGTCGATCGCCCCCTCGCTGAACGGCCGCACCCAGTCGAAACCCAGGTCGGGCGAATGGCCGTCCATGGCGCGCAGGTTGTGCACCACGTT
>Ga0134125_10007013_pt1 | contig 12731 bp, 10 predicted proteins | sample KB31751_FD_96464 | JGI IMG/M metagenome (GOLD analysis project Ga0134125, IMG submission 96464) | Terrestrial soil microbial communities with excess Nitrogen fertilizer from Kellogg Biological Station, Michigan, USA - KB3-175-1 | ecosystem: Environmental > Terrestrial > Soil > Unclassified ... | reverse complement strand
GGCGAGGTAGGCCAGCGCCGTCATGTAGGCCAGCATGACCGCCGGCCAGAGCCAGGAATTGGTCTCGCGCTTCACCACCCCGATGGTCGAGGCGCACTGCGGGGCGAAGACGTACCAGGCCAGGAACGACAGGCCGGTGGCGATCGACCAGTGGTGCGACAGCGTGGTGGCGAGCGCGCCCGGCGAGGCGTCGGCGTTGCCGATCGCATAGACGGTGCCCAGCGCCGCGACCGCCACCTCGCGCGCCGCGAAGCCCGGGATCAGGGCCACGGTCATCTGCCAGTTGAAGCCGATCGGCGCCAGCAGCGGCTGGATCAGTTGGCCGATCCGTCCGGCCAGACTGTAGTTGATGGCGGGGTCCGTGGCGCCGGCCGGCGCGCCGGGGAAGGACGAGAAGAACCAGACCAGGATCATCAGCGGAAAGATGATCGTGCCCGCGCGCGTGAGGAAGATCTTGCCCCGCAGATAGAGGCTGCGCGCGACGTTCAGCGGATCGGGCGCCTTGTAGGCCGGCAGCTCCATCAGGAACGGCTCGACGGCGCCGCGCCAGAACAGGCGGCGCGTCACGAACGAGACGCCGAGCGCGCTCAGGATGCCGGCCGCATAGAGCCCGAACATCACCAGCCCCTGCAGGCTGAGCAGGCCCGCGACCCTGGTGTTGGGGATGAAGGCCGAGATGATCAGGGTGTAGACCGGGATCCTGGCCGAGCAGGTCATCAGCGGCGCCACCATGATGGTGGTCAGCCGGTCGCGCTTGTTGTCGATCACCCGGGTCGCCATGATCCCCGGGATCGCGCAGGCGAAGCTGGAGAGCAGCGGGATGAAGGCGCGCCCGTGCAGGCCGGCGCCGCCCATGATGCGGTCCATCAAGAACGCTGCGCGGGCCATGTAGCCGAAGTCTTCCAGGAGGATGATGAAGAAGAACAGGACCAGGATCTGCGGCAGGAAGACCAGCACGCTGCCGACGCCGGAGATCACCCCATCGGTCAGGAAGCTGGTGAGCAGGCCGTTCGGCAGGTGCGCCGCCAGGAAAGCGCCGGCGCCGGTGAACCCGTCGCCGATCAGGTCGCCCGCCGCCTTCGACCAGGTGAACACGGCCTGGAACATCACGAACAGCAGGGTGAGCAGGATCAAGAGGCCCGCCACCGGGTGCAGCAGGACGGAGTCCACCTTGCCGGTGAAGGTGTCGGGGCGCTCCGGCGGGCGGACGTTGGCCTTGAGGATACGCTGGGCGTCGCGGTGCGCGTCGCGGATCTCGCCGGCGTCGGGTTCATGCCAGGTGCTGGCCTCGCCGAGCGTCCCGTCGGCGATCGCCGCCTCGATCTGGGCCACCAGGTCGTCGATGCCGCGCTTGCGGGTGGCGACGGTGGTGACGATCGCGCAGCCGATATCGCGGGCCAGGCCCTCGAGGTCGATCCGCAGGCCCTGGCGCTGGGCGATGTCATACATGTTGAGCGCCAGCACCATCGGGCGGCCCACGGCCTTCAGCTCCAGGATCAGCCGCAGCACGAGCCGCAGGTTGGTGGCGTCGGCCACGCAGACCAGCACGTCGGGGGCTTGCTCCCCGGCCAGCTTGCCCAGCACCGCGTCGCGGGTGACCACTTCGTCGGGGCTGCGCGCGCGCAGGGAATAGGTCCCAGGCAGGTCCAGCACCGACAGCGGCCGGCCGCTGGCGGTCGCCACCTGGCCTTCCTTCCGCTCGACGGTGACGCCGGCGTAGTTGGCGACCTTCTGGCGGCTGCCGGTGAGCGCGTTGAAGAGGGCGGTCTTGCCGGAGTTGGGGTTGCCGACCAGGGCGACCCGGGCCGGAGCAAGGGGGCCCGGGACAAGCGGGGCCGGAGCCAGTGAGGCGGAACGCAGCGCGGCGTCGTTCATGTGCGCAAGGCAGTGGGCGCGTCCAGCAGGACCCAGACGTCCTCCGCGTCGCGGCGGCGAAGCCCGATGCGCATGTCGTCCAGGCGCACGGCGATCGGGTCGCGCCAGATCGCGCCCTCGTGCAGCACCTGCACATGGGCGCCCTCGACGAAGCCGAACTCCAGCAGGCGGCGCTGCAGCTCGTCCACCGCCACGCCATGGTCGCCCGCGTGACTTTCCGCGCGCACGTCGACGATCACGCCGGCGTCGCCGGGCCTGGCCGTGCTCAGCCGCACGACCCGGCCGTCCGCCGCCGCCTCGCCCAACGCGATCTCGGCGGGGGCGGCCTTCGCAGGCTCGACGGCCATGTCATGCATTGGTTCTGACGCCCGATACTGAAACGCAATTGCGAATAATTATCAGTTACGCACGCCCCTGTCGATCCGCAAGGGCCAGGCTTGCGGTAGGCCTCGGTTGGCGACGCGCCCGACGCCCGCTATAGGGGCGGCCACGTGCCCGAGTGGTGGAATTGGTAGACGCGCCGGACTCAAAATCCGGTACCGCAAGGTGTGTCGGTTCGAGCCCGACCTCGGGCACCATCTCAGAAATCTCGACCGGCCGCGACGCGGAGGCTTACGGGTCCTTGCGCGATATGCGGCCGTGGCGGAATTGGCAGACGGGCCGGATTCAAAAACCGATTCCGAAAGGCGTATCGGTTCGACCCGGACGGCCGGCGCCAACCCATGCACGGCGTACGCCTTAGCATGGAGGGGCTGAGTCCCGCGGAGCCTTCTAGCGAATGAAGCCCACATCAGGATCGACGGGGCGGTCCAACGCGGGCAAGATTCGAAGCGACGCCTTGGACGCCTTAAAGGATCCACCAACCATGAGCGCTTCTCGGCTGACCTCCGCCGCGCGTCGCGATCTGGAGACTTTCGCTAAGTCGCTCGTAGGGGCCTGCATACGAAACTCTGAGTTGGAGAACCTGCACGCCGGCGTCACCCCAAGCTCGGCCACCGGCGACTACACCGACGTCAAGGTCGTCACGCCATATGGCGAAATCCCCTGGGCCAAGCTTTCGCGGATATCCGATGTCGAAATGAAAGCCCTCATGATCGACGTCGTGGACAGGGTCTACACCTACCTGCGCTATCCGGAGCACCTCGCCCGCTTGGGAAGTGCGGTCGGCTGGGACCGACCGAAGCTTCATCCCGACATGATGTACGTCGTCCGCCGAAAGCGAGCGCGAGCCGACAAAGCATCTTGAGACGCCCGGATTCGGACCAGGCCTAGGGACGGCTACTTGCTGCATCCCGCGATCATGAGCGGGCATGCCCGATTTCCCGGGCGGGAAATTTTACCCACTCTGGTGATTGGGCCCGACTGAATTTTCCCGGTCGGGCAATTTATTGACCTTCTACAGATGATGGAATAGAGATTTCCCGAGCGGGATATTTCACATGATGACACCCTCAAGAATTGGCGACGCGATCCGTCAGGCGCGGAAAGCCATGGGCCTGCGGCAGGACGAATTCGCGGCCGCCGCCGGCGTCGGCCTGCGCTTCGTCGTCGAGCTTGAGAGGGGCAAACCAACCGTCCAGCTCGGTCGCGCACTCGCGGTGCTCGCAGCGGCTGGGCTCGACCTGCAGCTGGTCGACAGCCTGGCGGCTTCGGACACCACGCCATGATCAAGTCCCTATCCGTCTGGTGGGATGAGTCGGTGGTGGGCTCCCTGGAGATCGACGACCACGGCGATCTCGCCTTCACCTATGACGCGGCCTGGCTAGCCGATCCCGCAAAGCGCGCGATCTCGATCTCGTTGCCGAAGCGGGCCGAGCCTTTCAATCGCCGGGAGATGCGGCCGTTCTTCGCGGGCCTGCTGCCGGAAGAGGGTCAGCGGGAGGCCGTAGCGCGGGCGCTGGGCGTCTCCAAGGCCAACGACTTCCGGCTGCTGGAGCATCTGGGCGGCGACGTCGCGGGCGCGCTGACCCTGTGGCCGGAGGGGGAGGCGCCGCCGATAGGGACCGGCTTGGCCGAGGCCGAGCCGCTGGACGACGCGCGTTTGGTGAAGATCCTCGACACCCTGCCGACCCGGCCATTCCTGGCCGGAGCGGAGGAGGGCCTACGCCTGTCGTTGGCGGGGGCTCAGCAGAAGCTGCCTGTAGTCCTTGTCAACGGACGCATCGCCCTGCCGGCGCCGGGCCAACCCAGCACCCACATCCTCAAGCCGCCGATCTCGCGGTTGCCGGGGACGACCGAGAACGAGGCGCTGGCCATGCGCCTGGCCCAGCACGTCCGGCTGTGGGTGGCGCCGGCGGAACCGCGCTGGGTTGAAGATCGGCCGTATCTGCTCGTGGAGCGGTACGATCGCGTGGTCGATGCTGAAGGAGCCGTGCGCCGGCTGCACCAGGAGGACTTCTGCCAGGCGCTGGGGATCGCGCCGGAGAAGAAGTACGCCTCGGAGGGCGGCCCGACCTTTCCACCCTGTTTCGACCTTGTGCGGCGCGCCTCCTCCCAGCCGGCGCGTGCGGTCATCAACCTTATGGAAGCCGCGATCTTCAACGTGATCCTCGGTAACGCCGACGCACACGGCAAGAACTTCAGCCTGCTTTACGGGCCTCGCGGCGGCATCGAGCTGGCCAAGCTCTACGATCTGATGTGCACGGCGGCCTATCCCGACGTCCACGCCAAGTTCGCAATGAAGATCGGTAGGCGCGCCACCCTGGCGGAATTCACAGCCAGCACCTGGGACGACTTTGCCCGCGAGATCGGAATGGGCGCACCCTTTGTTCGGCGCAGGGCAGGGATCCTCGCAGAACGGACGCTTGAGGTTCTGCCGGGCACTGCCGACGAGATCGCTAACCTGGGATTCGAAGGGCCGGAGCTGCGCCGAATCCAAGAAGTCGTCCAGGGCCGCGCCCGGGTCGTCCGCGACCTTGCCGCAACGGCTAAAGCCAGTGGCTAGGCCTGCGCGACCCCACCACCAGGGGAGCCGACAAATCAGCCAGTCGCCATTGGCGATGGGCGGCTATGTGTTCTTCTTCTGTTCTTGACGGGCTTGCGCCGAGGCGATCCCGTTCGGAGGGATTGTTACCTCCTATGAGGTATCCCAGTATCGGGCGCCCGTTCGGCCAGCGCCCTGTTGGTCCCGGCCGCTGTGAGGATCCAAGAGCTCGGCCGGATTCGTTGAGGCGAACACCTCACCACTCGTCCCTGTTGGCCTACCGGTCGTCACGCCGCCAGGGCCGCCGGCCCCCGTGAGACCGCCGATCGGCCCCAATTGCTAGCGGCGTCGACGAGGATCGGCGATCGACCTAGACATTCGACATCCGAGGAGTTCGCCATGTTGAGACGCAACCTCTTGAAAGGCGCCGCCGCCCTGCCGCTGGGAATGGCCCTGGCGCCTGCCGCGGCCTTCGCCGCGCAAGGACGCAAGCGGGTGCGGCCGGGTGAGCCGGGTTGGCCGGGCGCGGCGGCCTGGGCGGGTCTGGGCAAGGCGGTGGGCGGTCGGCTCGCCAAGATCGACTCGCCGTGGGCGGCGGCGGCCAAGGCCCCGGCGAGCCCGGAGACCGCGGCCCTGTTCAAGGCGGTGCGCAACAGCTTCCACAACAGCGAGACCCCGGCCTTCACCCAGAGCCTGGGCTGGACCGACGCCTGGACATCGAGGCCCAGCGAATATGCGGTGGCCGCCGAAAGCGCGGCGGACGTGGCGGCGGCGGTGACGTTCGCCCGAGCGCACAATCTTCGGCTGGTCGTGAAAGGCGGCGGGCACAGCTACCTCGGCGGCTCCAACGCGCCGGACTCGCTGCTGATCTGGATGAAGCCGATGCGGGCGATCGAGCTGCACGACAGCTTTGTCGGCAAGGGCTGCAAGGGCCCTGGCGAACATGCGGTCAGCCTGGGCGCGGGCTGTATCTGGCTGGAAGCCTATGACGCGGTGACCACCAAGGCCGGCCGCTACGTCCAGGGCGGCGGCTGCACGACGGTGGGCGTGGCGGGGCTGGTGCAGGGCGGCGGGTTCGGAAGTTTCTCGAAGGGCTTCGGCTCCGGGGCGGCGAACCTGCTGGAGGCCGAGGTGGTGACCGCCGACGGCCAGGTGCGGATCGCCAACGCCAGCACCAACCCGGACCTCTTCTGGGCGCTGAAGGGCGGCGGCGGCGGGACGTTCGGGGTGGTGACGCGCCTTACGCTTAGGACGCACGAGCTGCCGGCGACCTTCGGGGCGGTGAACGCCGAGATCACCGCCGCCACCGACGAGGCCTACCGCGCCCTGGTCGAGCAGATGCTGAGCTTCTACCGGACGAGCCTTTTTAACCCGCACTGGGGCGAGCAGATCCATTTCCGCACGCGCCGGCGGCTGGGCGTCAGCATGGTCTTCCAGGGCCTGAGCCAAGCGGAGGCCGCGGCGGTCTGGAAGCCGTTCCTCGACTGGCTGGCGGCGCGGGGCGGCGACTACACGTTCGGCAAGCCGCAGATCGCTGCCCTGCCGGCGCGGATGTTCTGGAACGGCGCGATCATGAAGACCCTGCCCGGCGTCGTGAAGATGGACGACCGCACGGAGCTGACCCCTTACGCCTTCAAGGGCGAGCGCTATGTGTGGGACGGCGACGCAGGCCAGGCCGGGCAGATCATCCACGGCTACCAGTCGACGTGGTTGTCGAGGGACTTGCTGGAGCCGGCGCGCCGCCCGGCCCTGGTTGACGCCCTGATCCACGCCGCCAACGGCTGGGGTGTCTCGCTCCATTGCAACAAGGGCATCGCCGGGGCGACGCAAGAGGCTCAGGCGCGCACCCTCGACACGGCGATGAACCCGGCGGTGGTCGACGCTTTCGCGCTCGCCATCACCGGCGGCGAGGAGCCGGCCGCCTATCCGGGCGTCGCCGGCCACGAGCCGAACGCCGGCAAGGGCCGGATCGACGCCAAGCTGATGAAGGCCGCGTGGGGGCCGCTGCTGGCGCTGCAGGCGAAGCCGGCCTCCTACGTCTCGGAGACCGACTACTTCGAGGCCGATTGGCAGCAGGCGTTCTGGGGCGAGCACTATCCGCGCCTGAAGCAGATCAAGCGGCGCTACGACCCCGACGGCCTATTCTTCGTCCACCACAGCGTTGGCTGCGAGGGCTGGAGCGCGGACGGGTTCGCGCGGGAAGCCTAGACCCCGATGGGTTCAGATCGAAGCGACCTGAACGCTGAATCAGGATCTAAACTTTTGAATTTAGAGCACGATTCAGAGGTCCGATGATTCCATCTGACCCCATCGTGCTCTGGAGCCCTTCCCACTCACGATGGATCATCGTGAGTGGACGAGAAGGGCTCCAGATATAGGCGACGACCCTGTTCGCCCCGATTGGCTTGATTCAAGCCAATCGGGACAGGGTCTAGGGTCTCCGATGGCCCCGGCGCAGCCCGATCACTTTCCGCCTGTGGCGGCCGCTTCCTTCAGTCGGGCGCCGCGAAGGATCCCTTCCATCGCGTAGTTCCCTTCATGGCACGCGTACTCGTAGATCTGTCCCTTGGCGGGCTTGAAGGAATACTCGCCCGACCAGGCCTGGGTGTAGTGCACCGGATCGTCGACCGTGAACTGGTAGAGCAGTTCGTTCCTGGCGATCCGCGTGAACCGTTCCGTCACCGTGCCCTGCGATGAAACGGGCGTCAGGGTCCGCCCCTCCTGGATGGGGTTCACGTTCTTCGTCTCGGTGACCAGCGTGTCGCCTTCCCACCAGGCCACCGTATCGCCCAGCCAGGGCCGGATCGCGGCCGGCTCGTGAGACGCGCGGGCCTTTGCGGCGGAGGCGAAGATCGGGGCGATCCGGACGTCGTGGTTCATCTCCAGGTCGATCACGAAATAGCCCGGCGTGACGACGAAGCTGTAGTTGTTGTTGTAGATCGCATTGAGCATGACCGGGCCGCCGGCGTCGCTCTGGGCGATCAGGCAGCGCTCGCGCAGCGGAAGATCCTCCGGATCCGTGTAGGCGCCTTTTCCGGATTGATACTCGGCCCCATCCCGGGTCATGAGCGCCAGGCTTTTCGCGCGATTGCGGAACGGCATCTTCCCATCGGCGGGGCTGGTGATGAAGGAGGACCGCGCTTCTCCGCGGACGCGCATCAGCCCGTCGCCGGAATCGATCCAGTACGAATTGTATCCGGCCGTGGCGTCCCCATCCTTGAAGGCGCCCTTGCTGAGATCCGATTGCTTGTTCGCCGCGGCGAGCCGCGCCGTCGTCGCCTTCGCCACCGCGTCGGCCTGTTCCTTGGGGACGACAAGCTGAGAGAAGCTCGCCGGCCGCTCGAGCCGTGTGACGGTCGCGTTCGTCCAGACGCCCCCGAAATTGCGCGCCAAGGCCTCGGGCGCGACGGCCCGGGGTACAGCGGCTGGGCGCTGTGACGCCTCGCCCTGCGATTGGGCGAAGGCCGGCCCGGCGAGGAGCATGGCCAGCATTGCGGCCGCAGATATCGTTCCTGTTGTCATCGCATCGTCCTCCCGGGCCTCACCAGCTTCGCTCTCTGCCGGCGTTTTGCAAAGCCTCGGCCGCGATCGATAGCCACGGCCTGGGATTTGGCCGGCTCGACGACGGGCCAACCCCAGGCCAACCCCGGGCCAACCCCAGGCCAACGGGCGACGGCGGGGCCTACCGGCTGTCGCCAAGCGGTTGCGCCAGTCCGATGAGGATGGCTTCGGGGCCGCGGATGTAGCAGAGCCGATAGGCATTCTCGTACTGAACCACTTCGCCGACGAGCTGGGCGCCGTGCTTGCGCAGTCCGGCGAGGGTTTCGTCGATGTCGCTCACCGTGAACATGGCGCGCAGATAGCCCAGGGCGTTCACCGGGGCGTTGCGGTGATCGGCGACGACGGAGGGCCTGAGAAAACGCGAGAGCTCGAGGCGGCTGTGGCCGTCGGGCGTGACCATCATGGCGACCTCGACGCGCTGGTCGCCCAGCCCGGTGATGCGCCCGGCCCATTCGCCTTCGATCATGGCTCGCCCCTCGAGCGTCAGGCCAAGCTCGGTGAAGAAGGCGACGGCGTCATCGAGGGATTCCACCGCGATGCCGACATTGTCCATTCGCAGCAATTTGCTTTTGGTCATGATTTCGGTCGTGTCCCCGGTGGCGCCGAGTGGCGCCGCGACCTCCGCGTCTGGCCCTGGACCTCAGACCCGTTCGACGATGATCGCCGGCGCCATGCCGCCGGCGGCGCACATGGTGACCAGGCCGCGCTTGAGGTCGCGGCGTTCCAGCTCGTCGACGACGGTGCCGATCAGCATCGAGCCGGTGGCGCCGATCGGGTGGCCGAGCGCCATGGCGCCGCCGTTCACATTGACCTTTTCACGGTCGAGCTTGAGGTCGCGGATGAACTTCTCGGCGACCACGGCGAAGGCCTCGTTGATTTCCCACAGGTCGATGTCCTCGACGCTGAGGCCGGCCTTGGCCAGCACCTTGCGGGCGGCCGGGACCGGCGCGTTCAGCATCAGGGTCGGGCTGTCGCCGACATTGGCCATGGCGACGATCCGCGCGCGGGGCTTCAGGCCATGCTTCCTGGCGTAGTCGGCCGAGGCCAGCAGGACCGCGCCGGCGCCGTCCACGACGCCCGACGAGTTGCCGGCGTGGTGGAAGTGCTGGATCTTCAGGTCCGGATAGACCTGGTTGATCAGGCCCGCGAAGGTCATGCCCTGCTTGTCGAGGGGCACGTTGGCCATGGCCTCGAACGAGGGCTTGAGCGCCGAGAGGCCTTCCATCGTGGTCTGCGGGCGGGGGAACTCTTCATGGTCGAGGGCGATGGAGCCGTCCTCGCGGTAGACGGGAACGAGTGCGCGGTCGAAGTGGCCGTTCCTGATGGCGTGGTCGGCGCGCTGCTGGCTGACGAGCGCGAGCTCGTCCAGGGCCTCGCGGGAGATGCCTTCCATGGTGGCGATGGCGTCGGCGCAGACCCCCTGGTGCGACTGCGGGTGCTTGGCGCGCAGGCTGAGGTTGCCCGAATCCATCAGCATCGGGCCGGCGTCCGGGTCGCGAGGCGGGGCGCTGGAGGCGGTGTAGGACATCATCTCCGTCCCGCCGCCGATCACCAGGTCTTCCATGCCAGCCATGATCTGGGCCGCGGCCAGGTTCACCGCGGTGATGCCGGAGCCGCAGTAGCGGTCCAGCGTCACGCCCGAGGCGCGCACGTCGTAGCCGGCGTCGAGCGCGGCCATGCGGCCGAGGTCGCCGCCCTGCTTGCCGCGCTGGGAGGAGGTGCCCCAGATGATGTCGTCCACCTCGGCGGTGTTCAGCCCGTTGCGTTCGGCCAGCGCCTTGAGGACCGTGGCGCCCAGGTGCTGCGGGTGATGGTCGGCGAGCGCGCCCTTGCCGACCTTGCCGATGCCGCGCGGCGTGCGGCAGGCGTCGATGATGAAGGCTTCGGGCATGGCGTGGTCTCCTGTTTGGACCACCACAGCGCAAAGTGAGCCGCGCGCCTAGTGTGTCGTCGCGTCAGGCCTGGTCCTCACAGGCTTCCTCCATGGTCTTCATGTGCTCGCAGAGGACCTCGGTCTTGTCGGCGACCGGCTTGCCGGCGGGCAGGAGCGTGGTCGCCACCTCGGCGCCGCGGTGCAGCGTCAGGTGCACCGGGCAGCGGCTCGCGACGTCGATCAGGCGGGCGCGCTGGGTCTCGTCGAGGTCGCCTTCCAGATCGATCTGCAGGCTGAAGGTGTCGCGCGCCTCGAGCGTCCCGCGATGATGCGCCACACGCGCGCGGGCATGGGTGAGCGGCCAGCCCTTACGCTCGGCGTAGAGGCGCATGGTCATCACCGTGCAGGAGCCCAGAGCCGCGCTCAGGAGGTCGAAGGGGTTCGGGCCGGAGCCCAGACCGCCGGCCTCCTTCGGCTCGTCGACCAGAAAGGCCGAGGCGCCCGCACGGGCCTCGACCTGGAAGCGGCCGACCCCCGTCAGGTCGACGACCACCGCTTCGCCGTCCGCCGCCGGATCCGTCACCTGCGCCGCCATGCTGTCCTCCAGTCCCTGGGATGCGCCGGGGCGCGACGCCGCGGGCGTGGACGGCATAGGCCAGCCTCGGGCTCGGCGCCAGCGGGGCTGGCCCTGGGGCCGCGCGTCTCCTCTCCCCCGAGCGCAGCGAAGAGAGGGAGAGGTCGGGAGAGGGCAGCGCGGGTTGCGGAGCCGCTACGAGGGTGTGAGCGGTCCGGCGGCGGTGAAGCTGAGGGCCGGTTCGCCCTCTCCCTACCCTCTCCCTCTCGCTTCGCGGGGGAGAGGAGAGGCGCCGCGAACGCCTAGGTTAGAGCCCCGCTGGAGGCTCGACCCGCAGGCGGCTGACCGGCGTCAGAACGGCGCGCTCGATCACCTCGGCCATCGCCTCGATGTCCACCTCGTCGAGGTGGCGCAGCCACCAGGAGAGCAGGTTGAGCGTCGTGGAGACCAGATGCGACAGCAGGAGGTCGTCGATCGCGCCCTCGGCCGGCCGCTGGCGGGCCTGGGCCATGGTCGCCATGGTCTGGCGCAGCATCTCGGCGCGGACCGTCGCGCCCGAGCCACCGGCCAGCAGCGCCTTGTAGATCGCCAGCCGCTCGGCGACGAAGGCGCACATGGAGCGGGCCGCGGCGCGGCGGTCCTGGGCCAGCACCAGCGGACGGACCTGGCGCAGGAAGTCCTGGATCAGCCGGTCGGCCACGTCGGCCAAGAGGGCGTCCTTGTCGCTGTAGTGGCGGAAGAAGGTGGCGTAGCCGACGCCGGCGCGCGCGGCGATCGCGCGCACGGTGATCGCGTCGAGCGGGCTTTCCTCGGCGAGCGCGGTCATCGCTTCCCGCAACGCCTCGCGGGTTCGCACAACTCGAGCATCTGAAAGCGTTGACATCAGCCGGCAATCGTCCGTTATGATCCACTGTATATCGTAATTTAAGGCCATTGTGGGCCTTATCGAGTCAGGTCTGCCGATTGTGAGCGCGGGGCAAGCGACCCGCGGCGCGGCTGACGGGCGAGATACGACTGGGGAGAACGGGCGGATGAAGATTTCGAAGACGGCGGCGGGAGCCGTGTTGGCGGCGTTCGCGGCGGCCGCGGCGGCGCTGGCGATCGGCGGCGGCGCCTCGCAGGGCGGGGTTTCGGCGGCCAGCGCGCAGAGCGCGCCGGCGGCGGGCCCCACCAGGGTCGACGACTTCATGCTGGCCGACCAGAACCTGCTCGCTCGCCAGCTCTACCGGATGAGCGACGACAAGGCGGTCGTGCTGGTCAGTTATGCCTCGGGCGATGCGACCCTGCGCGCGGACGCCAAGGCGCTGATGGCGCTGAAGGCCGCCTACGCCGGCCAGAAGGTCGATATGCTGGCCGTCGCCAGCCGCATCGGCGAAAAGCGCGACCCGGTGATCGCCGACGCCAAGGCCATCGGCCTGGAAATGCCGATCCTGTTCGACTACGAGCAGCTCGTCGGCGAGGAGCTGGGGATCAGCCGCGCCGCCGAGGTCATCGTCATCGACCCGCGGGGCTGGACCATCGCCTATCGCGGCCCGGTGGACGGCGCGAAGCCCGCGCTCGACGCCCTGGTCGCCGGCGAGAAGGTCGCGCTCACCAGCCGCCCGGCCAAGGGCCAGTTGATCGCCTTCCCGGAACGGGCCAAGGCGGCCACCTTCGCGCAGATCTCCTACGCCAAGACCGTCGCCCCGATCATCGAGGCCAAGTGCGCGACCTGCCACCAGCCGGGCGGGATCGGCCCGATGCCGCTCAACACCTATGAGCAGATCAAGGGCTTCTCGCCGATGATCCGCGAGGTGATCCGCACGCACCGGATGCCGCCCTACCTGGCCGACGAGACCGTGGGCCAGTTCCGGGACGACGACCGTCTGACGCCCACCCAGATGAAGACCCTGGTCCACTGGATCGACGCGGGTTCGCCCCGCGGC
>Ga0134125_10007012_pt1 | contig 12732 bp, 11 predicted proteins | sample KB31751_FD_96464 | JGI IMG/M metagenome (GOLD analysis project Ga0134125, IMG submission 96464) | Terrestrial soil microbial communities with excess Nitrogen fertilizer from Kellogg Biological Station, Michigan, USA - KB3-175-1 | ecosystem: Environmental > Terrestrial > Soil > Unclassified ... | reverse complement strand
TTCTACGGGCCGTACTTCTGCGCCGAGCAGGATCCGCGCTGGTACAAGATGACCGAGCGCGTCCCCGACGGGCCGACGATCAAGCGCATGCAGGAGCTGGCGCGCAAGCACCAGATGGTGATGGTGGTGCCGGTCTACGAAGAGGAGATGACCGGCGTCTACTACAACACCGCCGCCGTCATCGACGCCGACGGGAAGTACCTCGGCAAGTATCGCAAGACGCACATTCCGCACTGCCTGCCCGGGTTCTGGGAGAAGTTCTATTTCACGCCCGGCGACCTCGGCTACCCGGTGTTCGAGACCCGCTACGCGCGCGTCGGCGTCTACATCTGCTACGACCGCCATTTCCCCGAGGGAGCGCGCGCGCTCGGACTCGCCGGCGCCGAGATCGTGTTCGAGCCGTCGGCGACGACGGCCGGCCACTCCGAGTACCTGTGGGAGATCGAGGCGAAGTCGCACGCCGTGGCCAACGGCTACTTCGTCGGCACCAACAACCGCGTCGGCAAGGAAGCGCCGTGGAACATCGGCGAGTTCTACGGCAAGTCGTACTTCTGCGATCCGCGCGGCAACATCCTGTCGCAGGCGAGTCGCGATAAGGACGAGCTGGTGGTCGCCGACTGCGACCTCGAGATGATCGAGGCGGTGCGCACCCAGTGGCAGTTCTACCGCGATCGTCGGCCCGAGCTGTACGGTCCGATCGGCCGCGTTCAGAAATGATGCGAGCGCACAACGACCGTGACGCAACCGCACAATAACAACGTCCTCATCCGCGGCGGCCTCGTCGTCGACGGCACGGGCGCGCCCGCGCGGCGCGCCGACGTGCTGGTGCGCGACGGCCGCATCGCGGCGGTGAAGCCGGAGATGACCGTCGATGGGCATGCGCGCACCATCGACGCCGACGGGCTGCACGTGGCGCCCGGCTTCATCGACACCCACTCGCACTCCGACCTGCGCGTGCTCGTCGAGCCCGACCTGCCGATGAAGGTGATGCAAGGCATCACGCTCGACGTGCTCGGACAGGACGGCATCTCGGTGGCGCCGGTGCGTGAGGATGATGTCGGCGCCGTGCGCAAGCAGCTCGCCGGCCTGCTCGGCGATCCCGACCTGCCGCGCGATTGGCGCAGCGTGGCCGATTACCTGTCGCTCCTCGATCGCGGCGCCGGGCTCAACCTCGCCTACCTCGTGCCGCACGGCGCGGTGCGCGCCGGCGCCATGGGCCTCGGCGCGCGCAAGCCCGACGCGGCGGAGCTGGCGCAGATGGTGGCGATTCTCGAGCGCGCGATGGACGAGGGCGCGCTCGGCCTCTCGACCGGCCTCATCTATCCGCCCTGCTGTTACGCCGACACCGACGAGCTGGTGGCGCTGTGCACCGCGGTGGCGAAGAAGAACGGCGTCTTCGTCGTGCACATGCGCTCGGAGTCGGACCACATCCTCGCCGCGCTCGACGAGATGATCGACGTCGGGCGGCGCAGCGGTGTGCACGTGCACATCTCGCACTTCAAGATAGCGGGCCGCGACAACTGGGCCCACGTCGAACAGATGCTGGCGAAGGTGCGCGCGGCGCAGGCGGCGGGCGTGCGCATGACGGCGGATCAGTATCCCTACGTCGCCGGCTCGACGATGTTCGGCGCCATCCTGCCGCCGTGGGCGCACGACGGCGGCAGCGAGGAGACGCTCAAGCGCCTCGCCTCGCCCGACGAGCGGGCGCGCATGCGCGCGGCGATGGAGAAGCCGGGACCGAACGACTGGGACAGCTTCTGGCAGTGGACCGGGCCGAGCGGCATCGTGATCGCCGACGTGCCGTCGGGGCGGCGCCCCGAGGTGATGGGCAAGACCGTCGCCGAGGCGGCCGAGACGGCCGGCAAGGAGCCGATCGAGCTCGCCTTCGACCTGTTGTCGTCGGAGCGCATGGGCGTGTCGATGATCAGCTTCTCGCAGTCGGAGGAGGTGGTCGCGCGCGTGATGCGCGAGCCGTACGTCAACGTGTGCACCGACGGGCTCCTCGGCGGGCGGCCGCATCCGCGCGCCTACGGCACCTATCCGCGCATCCTCGGCCGTTACGTGCGCGAGCAGAAGGTGCTGACGCTCGAAGAGGCGGTGCGCAAGATGACCTCGCAGGCGGCCGACGCCATGCACCTGCCCGATCGCGGCCGAATCGCGCCGGGACAGGCGGGCGACCTCGTCTGCTTCGACGCGTCGAAGGTGATCGATCGCGCGACCTTCGCCGATCCGCTGCAGGGCCCCTCGGGGATCGTGCACGTCGTCGTCGCCGGCGTGGCGGTGGTCGCCGACAGCCGCCCGACCCGCGCGCGGCCCGGACGCGCCGTGCGTGCTACAACCGGAGGGTGAGCGGGGCGTCCGACGATGTGTTCGGCGAAATTGTGCGACTGCACAATAGCGGGACTCCGTGCGTGCTGGCGACGGTGGTGCGCACCGCTGGCTCGACGCCGCGCAAGGCCGCGGCGCGGATGCTCGTGCTCGGCGACGGGCGCATCGTCGGCACCATCGGCGGCGGTCGCATCGAGAAGGAGGTCGCCGACGCGGCCCGGGCGCTGCTCGCCGAGGGCCGCGCGGCGCAGCCGAAGCTCTTGCGCTATCACCTGACGCACGAGCTCGCCATGTGCTGCGGGGGTGAGATGGAGGTGTTCGTGGAGCCGCTGATTCCCGCGCCGCTCTTGGTGGTGTGCGGCGCCGGGCACGTCGCGCACGCGCTCGTGCCGCTGGCCAGGCAGGTCGGGTTCGCGCCGATCGTCGTCGAAGAGGCCGAAGAGATGGCGACGCCGGCGCGCTTTCCCGACGCGACGCGCATCGTCGACAGCTTCGATCCGCGCGACTGGAAGGATCTCCCCATCGACGGCGAGACCTACGTCGTCATCGTCACGCGCGATCACGCGCAAGACCAGGCGCTGCTCGAGCACTTCGTCGGGCGCGAGCTGGCGTACCTCGGGCTCATCGGCTCGCGGCGCAAGATCGAGATGTTCAAGAACCGGCTGCACGCGCGCGGCGTCGAGGCGGCGCGGTTCGAGCGGCTGCACGCGCCGATCGGGCTCGACATCGGCGCCGAGACGCCGGAAGAGATCGCCGTCGCCATCGTCGCCGAGCTGATCCAGGCGCGCGCGGCGCGACGCCCGCGCAAATGAGCGCGGGCGCGACCGGCGTGGCCGCGGTCGTGCTGGCCGCCGGCGCGTCGACGCGCATGGGCGAGCCGAAGGCGCTGCTGCGAATCGGCGACGGTTCCAGCTATGTCGAGGCGATCGCGGCGACGGCGCGCGCCGGTGGTTGCGATGAGATCGTCGTCGTGCTCGGCCCGCCGCACGGCGACACGATCCGCGCCCAGCTGGCGTCGGCGCCGCCTTCACCCTCGGCGACGATCGCCTGGAATCCCGATCCGTCGCGCGGGATGCTCTCGTCGGTGCACGCGGGGATCGCGGCGCTGTCCGCGGGCGTCACCGCGGCGCTGATCTGGCCGGTCGACATCCCATTCGTCGCCGTGGCGACGGTGCGCACCCTCGTGATGCACTCCGGAACAATTGTTGTGCCGGTGCACAATTCTCGCGGCGGCCATCCACTGCGGCTGGGCCGCGGCTGGCTCGCCGAGGTGATGACGCTCGATCCCGCGCGCGGCCTGAAGGCGCTCCTCGCGGCGCACGCCGCGGACGTCACGCGGCTGCCGGTCGACGACGCCGCCGTGCTCGTCGACGTCGATACGCCCGAAGACTACGCGCGCACGCGCGCCTGAACGCGCGTCGCTTCGGCCTGCGCCGTGGCCACCACCTCGGCGCGATCGAGCCCGGTGAGCTCGGTGAGGACGCCGCCGCGCACGAGCAGGCGCCCGTCGACGACGACGTCGAGCACGTCGCGGCTCTGCGTGGCGTAGACCAGCGTCGACACCGGATCGAACGACGGCGTGGCGTGCGGCGTGCGCGGCTCGACGACGATGAAGTCGGCGCGCTTGCCCGGCTCGAGCGAGCCGATCTGATCGCCGAGCCCGAGCGCCGCCGCCCCGCCGCGCGTGGCCAGCTCGAGCGCCGTCAGCGCCGGCATGGCGGTGGTGCCGGCGCGCGGCTTGTGCAGCAGCGCCGCCAGCCGCAGCTCGACGAAGCCGTCGAGGTTGTTGTTGCACGGCGCGCCGTCGGCGCCGAGCGCGACCGAGATGCCCTGCGCCAGCATCTCCGGGATCGGCGCGATCCCGCTGCCGAGCTTGAGGTTCGACGACGGGCAGTGCGCCACGTGCGTGCCGTTGGCCGCGAGCCGGCGCCGCTCGTCGTCGGTGGCATGGACGCAGTGGGCGAGGGTGGCGCGCGGCCCGCCGAGCCCGAGCGACTCGAGGTAGACGATGTTGTCGGCGCCGCGCTCGCGCCGCACCAGCGCGATCTCGGCCTCTTGCTCGGAAGCGTGCGTGTGCAGCCGCGCGCCGCGATGCACGCGCGCCCCGACCTCGCGCAACAGCTCCTCGGTGCACGAGAGCACGAAGCGCGGCGCGTAGGCGTAGCGCAGCCGTCCGCCGGCGGCGCCGTGCCACTTTGCCGACAGCGCGTCGCTCTCGTCGAGCGAGCGGCGCGTCTCTTCGTGCAGCCGCGCCGGCACGCCGATCCCGTCGTCCATCATCGCTTTGCCGATGGTGGCGCGCAGGCCGGTGGCGGCGACGGCGTCGAAGAGCGCGTCGGTCTCGTGGACCGTGCCCATGTCGAGCACCGCCGTGGTGCCGCCGAGAAGCAGCTCGGCCACCGCCAGCCGCGCGCAGGCGCGCATCGCCCGCTCGTCGAGCGCGGCCTCGTACGGCCACACGCGCAGGCGCAGCCAGTCGAGCAGCGGCAGATCGTCGGCGGCGCCGCGGCACAGCGTCTGGCACAGGTGGGTGTGCGCCTGCACCAGGCCGGGCAGCACGATGCAGCCCGACGCGTCGATCCGCTCGCCGCTGCCGCGCTCCCCGCCCCCCGAAAGAATCTCGACGATGCGGCCGTCCTCGACGACGACGTCGCCGACCACGACCCTCCGCGCGGCGTCCATCGTGACGATGGTGCCGCCGGCGACGACGAGCCGGCTCATGTCAGGTCGCCGCTGCGGAACGCGTGCGGCAAGAGCGCACCCAGCGTCGTATCGCTGCGTTCGCCCGCCTCGTTGCACAACGCGATCGGAAGCTCGTCGCCCGCGAACTCGGCGAGCACCTGCCGGCACATCCCGCACGGCGCCGCCGGCGGCGAGGTCGACGTCACCACTGCCACGCCGCTCAGCTTCTTCTCGCCCGCCGACACGGCCGCCGCCACCGCGCTGCGCTCGGCGCACAGCGCCAGCCCGTACGACGCGTTCTCGACGTTGGCGCCGACGTAGAGCTTCCCGCTCGCGCCGCGCACCGCCGCGCCCACGTGATAGCGCGAGTAGGGCGCGTGCGCGTTCGCCCGCACCGCGCGCGCCGCCTCGATGAGCGCCTGCATCGCGCCGGCGTCCTTCATGCGCCCGCTCCCAGCCGCTCGACGATGCGCGACAACAGCGCGATGAACTGATCGCGCACTCGCGCCGCCGTCTCGGTCACCTCGGCGTGCGACAGCTTCTCGCCGGTGACCCCGGCCGCCAGGTTCGTGCAGCACGACAGCCCGAGCACGCGCGCACCCATGTGCACCGCCGCGATCACCTCCGGCACCGTCGACATGCCCACGAGGTCGGCGCCGAGCCCGCGCAGCATGCGCACCTCGGCCGGCGTCTCGTACTGCGGCCCCGACGACGCCGCATACACGCCCTCGCGCAGCGTCAGCCCGACGTCGCGCCCGGCCGCGGCCGCGAGCGCGCGCAGCTTGGCGTCGTAGGCCTCGGTCATGTCGGGGAAGCGCGGCCCGAGCGAGTCGTCGTTGGGCCCGCGCAGCGGCGACCCGCCGAGCAGGTTCAGATGATCACGCAGGATCACGATGTCGCCCGCCGCCAGCGTCGCGTCGACGCCGCCGGCCGCGTTGGTCACGACGAGCGTCTGACAGCCCGCCGCCACCAGCACGCGCGCGGGAAACGCCACGCGCGCCAGATCGTGCCCTTCGTAGTAGTGGATGCGCCCCTGCATGGCGACGAGCTCGACGCCGCTCTTGCGCCCGTACACGAGGTTGCCCGCGTGCCCGACGATCGTCGACGACGCGAACCCCGGGATCTCGGCGAACGGCACGGCCACACGCGCCTCGAAGGTATCGGCGAACGCGCCGAGCCCCGAGCCGAGGATCAAGCCCACCGTCGGCTTCGCGCCCGCGGGCAGCGCGCGCCGAACCGTCTCGACGGCACGCGCGACCTCCGCGCCGATCGCGCCAGCGCCAGCGCCAGCCCCAGCGCCAGCCCCGGCACCGCTCTTGTCGCTCATCGAATCACCTCGAGGACCAGCGGACGCGCCGGCGGCGGCTCGGGCCCGACCGTGTACGCGCCGCGCACGCGCTCGCGCACTTCGGCGGCCACCGCCGCATCGTTCGATCGCGACGAGAGCGCGATCGGTGCCCCGCGCTCCACGCGCTCGCCCACCTTCTTGACCAGCTCGATCCACGCGCCGTGGTCGATGGCGTCTTCTTTGCGCGTGCGGCCGGCCCCGAGGCGCAGCGCGGCCATCCCGATCGCCTCGGCGTCGATCCGCTGCACGTATCCCGCGTCCCCGGCCACGACGTTGTCGTGATCGCTCGGGAACCACGCCTTGTTCGGGATGTGCCCGCCCTGCAGCGCCACGCACTGGCGGAAGCGCTCGAGCGCCGAGCCGTCCTCGAGCACGCGCGCGATCCGCTGGCGACCCTCGTCGAACGACTTCGCCGCTCCGCCGAGCACCAGCATCTCGCCGCCGAGCGTGAGCGTCAGCTCCACGAGATCGGGCTCTCCGCGCCCCTCGAGCACCGCGATCGACTCCGCGACCTCGACGGCGTTGCCGACGAAGCGCCCGAGCGGCTGATCCATGTCGGTCAGGAACGCCGTCACGCGCTTGCCCGCGCGCCGCCCGATGTCGACCAGCGTGCACGCCAGCTCGCGCGCCCGCTCCGTCGTCTTCATGAACGCGCCCGACCCGACCTTGACGTCGAGCACCAGCCCGTCGATCCCCTCGGCCAGCTTCTTTGACATGATCGACGCCGCGATGAGCGGAATACTCTCCACCGTCCCGGTCACGTCGCGCAGCGCGTAGAGCCGCTTGTCGGCCGGCGCCAGCTTCTCGGTCTGTCCGATGAGCGCCATCCCGCACTTGCGCAGAACCGCACGAAACCGCGATTCATCGAGGTTTACGCTGAACCCCGGCATCGCCTCCAGCTTGTCGAGCGTACCGCCGGTGTGCCCGAGGCCGCGCCCCGAGATCATCGGCACGTTCACCCCGCACGCCGCCACCGCCGGCGCCAGGTGCAGCGAGATCTTGTCGCCCACGCCGCCCGTCGAGTGCTTGTCGACCTTGCCGCCGGCGATGTCCGACAGATCGAGCACATCGCCCGAGTGCAGCATCGCGTCGGTGAGCGCGGCCAACTCCGCGCCGTCGAGGCCGCGGAAGTAGATGGCCATGAGCAGCGCCGCCGCCTGATAGTCGGTGACGCCGCCGTCGGTGACGCCGCGAACGACCGCGCCGATCTCCTCGGCCGACAGCGTCCCGCCGTCGCGCTTGCGCCGGATGAGCTCGACGACGTTCATGGGCCCCACGCGCTCATGCAGCCGATCGCCGCGCTCACGCGACCGCGGGCAAAAAGCTGAGCCCGCGCGCCCGCGGCGTCAACCCGAACCCATCGGCGAGCGTCTGCGCGATGTCGTAGAAGCCGTTGCGCACGCCGAGGTCGTGCCCCGCCGCGCGCGCGCTCATCGCGATCAGCGGCACGTACTCGCGCGTGTGATCGGTCCCGCGATAGGTCGGATCATTGCCGTGGTCCGCCGTGATCAGCGCCAGGTCGCGCGGCCCGAGCTTGGCCTGCAGCCGCGGCAAGAACGCGTCGAACTCCTGCAGCGCCCGATAGTAACCCGCGGGATCGCGACGGTGCCCGTAGAGCATGTCGAAGTCGACGAGGTTGGTGAACACCAGCCCGCGCTCGACCCGCTCCATCGCCTCGAGCGTGCGCACGCAGCCGTCGGCGTTGCCCTCGGAGTGCACGTTCTCGGTCACGCCGCGCCCGGCGAAGATGTCCCAGATCTTGCCCACGCCCACCACCGGCAGCTTGGCGTCCGCGATCGCGTCGAGCACCGTCGCCGACGGCGGCGGCATCGAGAAGTCGCGCCGGTTGTAGGTGCGCTTGAACCTGCCCGGCTCGCCCACGAACGGCCGCGCGATCACGCGCGCCACCGGGATCTCGTCGCACAGCTTTCGCGCCGCCTCCGAGATCCGATACAGCTCCTCGACGGGAATGATCTCCTCGTGCGCGGCGATCTGAAACACCGAGTCCGCCGACGTGTACACGATCGGCTTGCCCGTCTTCAGGTGCTCCGCGCCGAGCTCCTCGATGATTTCGGTGCCCGACGCCGTCTTGTTCCCGAGCGTGCCGCGCCCGATCATCTTCTCGAAGCGCTGCATCATCTCTGCCGGGAACCCCTGCGGAAACGTCGGGAACGCCGTGTCGACCTGCAGGCCCGCCATCTCCCAGTGTCCCGTCGTCGTGTCCTTGCCCGCCGACGCCTCGCGCATCTTGCCGAACGCCCCGCGCGGCGCCGCCACCGGCGGCACGCCGAGGATCGTCGTCAGGTGCCCGAGCCCGAGCCCCTGCAGATGCGGCAGGGTCAGCCCGCCGACCTTGACGCTCATGTTGCCGAGCGTGTTCGCTCCGTCGTCGCCGTAGCTCGCCGCATCCGGCGCCGCGCCGCAGCCGCACGAATCCAACACGATCCAGATGACGCGATCGATCTTGCTCGTACCCACTTCAGTACCCCTTGCTCGGCTGCTTGGCCGCGTCCGCGCCGCCGACGATCGCCACCGACGCCGAGGCGCCGATGCGATTGGCGCCGGCCGTGCGCATCTTCTCGGCGTCCTCGTGCGTGCGCACGCCGCCCGATGCCTTGACGCCCATCTCGTCGCCGACGAGACGCCGCATGAGCGCGATGTCCTCGACGGTGGCGCCGCCCGGTCCGAAGCCCGTCGACGTCTTGACGAAGTGCGCGCCCGCTATTTTCGAGAGCGTGCAGCCGATGATCTTCTCTTCGGCCGTCAGCGCGCCGGTCTCCAGGATCACCTTGACCTTCGCCGGCCGCGACGCCTGCACCACGCGCCGGATGTCGTCCTCGACGAGCGCATAGTCGCGCGACTTCAACGCGCCGATGTTGATGACCATGTCGATCTCGTGGGCGCCGCAGCGCACCGCCTCGCGCGCCTCGAACGCCTTGGCCGTCGGCGTCATCGCGCCGAGCGGGAAGCCGACCACCGCGCACACCATCACGCCCGCGCCCTCGAGGTACGCCGCCGCCTTGCCGACGTTGGTCGAGTTCACGCACACCGAGGCGAAGCAGTACTTGCGCGCCTCGTCGCACAGCTTCTTGACGTCGGCGGCGGTGGCGTCGGCCTTGAGCAGCGTGTGGTCGATCATCCCGGCCATCTGGACGTCGACCTTGCCCACGTCGACGCCGGCGCCGACGCGGCACGCGCCTTCATGCGCGATCGCCTTGACGCTCTCGGGCCGGCGCGCCGCACACATGCCGCAGTCGCCGCACGCCTCGTGCGAGGGCGCGTCCGTGCACGGCACGTCGCGCAGCTCGGAGCGCGAAATCATTTGCAAAGACTCGGAGCGCACGGGGGCGCCGCCGCTGCCGAGCCGCGCCTTGACGCGCTCGGCGATGATGCCCACCAACCGGTCGATATCGTCCATGAACGATCTGAACCAATAACAAGTAACTACAGGAAGATCCAGCGCTGAACGTTTTCCGTGGCACAATCCACCAAGGTACTGGATGAACACCGGAAAGCTGCACGCCGTCGCCGACCCCGCGGCGCAGCCCGACCTGGTCGCCCGCTGCCAGCGCGGCGACAAGGAGGCCCTCGGCGAGCTCTACCGCCAGTACCGCGGCGAGGTGGCGCGCAACCTCCATCGCATGCTCGGCCCCGGCCGCGGCGATCTCGACGACGTCCTGCAGGAGGTGTTCATCGAGGTCTTCCGCTCGATCGGGCGCTTCCGCGGCGACGCCAAGGTCACCACCTGGCTCTACCGCGTCTGCGTCAACGTCGCCCTGCAGCGCCTGCGCAAGCGCAAGCGCCGCGCCGAGGTCTCGGGCGACGACGTCGCCGAGCGCGCCCCCGAGCTGCAGAGCGCCGAGACGCCCGAGCGCGCGCTCGACAACATGCGCCGCCTCGACGCCGTCTATCGCATCCTCGACGAGCTGTCGCCCAAGAAGCGGGTCGTCTTCATCCTCCACGAGATCGAAGGCCGCGAGCCCAAAGAGATCGCCGGCATCGTCGGCGCGCCGGTCCTGACCGTGCGCACGCGCCTGCACTACGCGCGCAAGGAGTTCTACGCGCGCGCCGCCACCGACGTCCGCCTCGACGGGAAGGTGCCGTCGTGAGCGGCCGGCACGTCGCGCCGCATCGGCTGGCCGGCACGCTCTCGCCGCGCGAGCAGCGCCACGTCGCCGGCTGCACCGCCTGCACCACGTCTCAGGCGCGGGTGATCGCCGCCCGCGGTGCGCTCCTCGACGCCGCCCGTGTCGAGCCGGCCGAGCTCTCGCCCGCCGCCGAAGCGCGCGCCGAGGCCAGCATCCGCTGGACGCGCATCGCGGTCACGCCGCCGGTGCGCCGTCCGTTCCTCGTCGGCCTCGGCATCGCCGCCGCCGCCGCCGCCGCCATCTTGGTGTGGAACGCGCGCGCCCCGCACCGCGCCGCCTGGGCCGCCAGCCGCCCGACGATCGCGCATCCCGCGCCGCCGGTGGCGCGCCCCGATCGCCTCGAGGCGCTGGTCACGCTCATCGGCGGCGACGTCGAGCTCACCCACGGCGACACGCCCGCGCGCAAGCTCGCGCTCGACACGCGTCTCGGCGCCAGCGATCGCATCACCACCGCCGCCGGCAGCCGTGCCGCCGCGCAGTGGTCGGAAGGCTCCGGCTTCCTGCTCTACGGCGACGCCGAGCTGACCCTGGCGCGCCTCGAGCCGCGCACGCAGCGGCTCGAGCTCAACCGCGGCCAGATCTCGGTGCGCGTCGGTCCGCACGATCCGCGCGAGTCGCTGCACGTCATCACGCCCGATCACATCGTCAGCGTGCACGGCACCTGGTTCACCGTCGCCAGCTCGGCGCACGCCACCACCGTCGAGGTCCTCGAAGGCACCGTCGAGGTCACCGAGCGCGACGGCGCCAACTCGACGCTCTTGACCGCGCCCGCGCGCGCCACCTTCGGCCGCGGGCGCACGGCGTCGACGCCGCTCTCGGGCCGGCAAGCGGCAGCGTTGCGCGCCGCCTCGGAGATGAACCTGCAGCGCTGGGCCGGCCTCGACGCCGCGCGCAAGGCGTCGGGCGCGCTCTCGGTCGCGTCGCGGCCGGAGGCCGAGCTCGCCGTCGACGGCATCGTCCTCGGCGGCACGCCGCTCGTCGTGCGCCGCCCGCTCGGCCGCCACTACGTCGAGCTCACGCGCGCCGACTTCCGCCCGCTGCACCAGTGGATCACCGTCGGCGCCGAGCCGGGCGAGCTGCACGCGGCGCTCGTCGCTGCGCCTCCGCCGCAAGAGGAGTCGGCGCCCGTCGAGATCGAGTCGATGGTGCGGCGCCGCGCCACGCAGATCCGCGCCTGCTACGAGCGCCGTCTCAAACGCGATCCGTCACTCGCCGGCACCGTGTCGCTGCGGCTGCGCGTCGGCGACGCCGGCCAGGTCACGCGCGTCGACGTCGAAGGCTCGACGCTGACCGACCCGCTCGTCGCCGAGTGCCTGCGCCGCGAGGCGGCCGGCTGGAGCTTCACGCAGGGCCGCAACGCGACCGTCGTCTACCCGTTCGTCTTCCGCACGCAGTAGCGGACGAACGACGGTGGGCGCTAGTCCTCGCGGCCTTCGGCGAGGTTCTCGAAGCGCGTGAACTCGCCCTTGAAGGCGAGCCGCACCGCGCCCGTCGGACCGTTACGCTGCTTGCCGATGATGATCTCGGCGACGTTGCGGTCCTCTTCCTTGCACTCGTCCTTCGAGTAGACGACGTCGCGATAGATGAACGCGATGACGTCGGCGTCCTGCTCGATGGCGCCCGACTCGCGCAAGTCCGACAGCATCGGCCGCTTGTCGGCGCGCGACTCGAGCGAGCGGTTGAGCTGCGACAGCGCGATCACCGGGCAGCGCAGCTCCTTGGCCAGCGCCTTGAGGCCGCGGCTGATCTCCGAGATCTCGCGCTGCCGGTTGTCGTCCTTGGTGGCGCGCCCCTGGATGAGCTGCAGGTAGTCGATGACGACGCAGCCCATCTGCTCGGCGCCGGCGTAGAACAGGCCGGTGTCCGAGCGCCAGCGACGGGCCTTGGCGCGGATCTCGAGCAGCGTCGGCGAGCCCGAGTCGTCGATGAGGATCGGCGCCTCCGACAGGTTTCCCGCCGCGGTGGTGATGCGGATCCAATCCTTGGTCTCGAGGAAGCCGCCGCGCAGCTTCATCGAGTCGACGCGCGCCTCGGAGCACAAGAGGCGCTCGCACAACGACTCCTTCGACATTTCGAGCGAGAACACCAGCGCCGGGAAGGGATGACGCTCCTTGCCGTCGGGCTCCTTGCGCTTCTGCATGGCGGCGTTGACCACCATGTTCATGACGAACGAGGTCTTTCCCATCGAGGGGCGCGCGGCGATGATGATGAGGTCGCCCGGCTGCA
>Ga0134125_10007011_pt1 | contig 12732 bp, 9 predicted proteins | sample KB31751_FD_96464 | JGI IMG/M metagenome (GOLD analysis project Ga0134125, IMG submission 96464) | Terrestrial soil microbial communities with excess Nitrogen fertilizer from Kellogg Biological Station, Michigan, USA - KB3-175-1 | ecosystem: Environmental > Terrestrial > Soil > Unclassified ... | reverse complement strand
GTGGGAGCCGAAGCCGCGGCAGGCGCCGCCGGCACCGGCGCCCCCGGCGGCTGGAACGCCGCATCGCCCATCTGCCACAGCAGGAACGAGTCGATGTCGGCGACTTCGTCCTCCTCGGCCCTCCGGCCCTCGCCGCCTTCCATTCGCAGGAGCACGGGCCGGCCGCTCGCGCTCGCCGCCTGGAGCCGCGCGGCGAGCTTGGCCGCCTGCCAGGGCTCGACGCGCCAATCGCCCATCCTCGCGTCGAGCATCACGCCGGGGTAGGCATCGCCATCCTTCACCCGCTGCAACGTGGATATGGCCTTCAGGTTCTCCGTGCCCTCGGCGGTGGATGCCGAGCCGAACTCGGCGACGCTCGCGAGGCCGCCCGCCATCGCCTCGTAGCGCAGCATGTCGGCCAACGGGGCGCGCGCCACCGCGGCGGCGAAGAGCTCCGGGCGGCGCGTGATCGCCATGCCGACCGGGATGCCTCCCGCTCCCGAGCCGAGGATGCCGAGCTTGCGCGGGTTGGTGAACCCGTAGCGCACGAGGAAATCGCAGGCCGCGATGAAGTCCGAAATGGTGTTCGCCTTCGCGGCGCCGCGGCCCGACTCGTACCACGTCTCCCCGAATTCGCCGCCGCCGCGAACATGCGCCACCGCGTAGATGCCGCCGCGTTCCAGCCACGCAAGGCGCAAGGGATCGAAAGCCGGCTTCATCGAGACGCCGTACGAGCCGTACGCCGCGACGACCGTGGGGTGCTGGCCCGTGAGCGTCGTCCCCTTCTTGTAGATGAGCGTCACGGGGATGCGCGCGCCGTCGGCGGCGGGCGCGTAGAGGCGCACCTCGTCCATGCCGGAATAGTCGGCGCCCGAGGCGGGGATGAGGTGCGTGTCGCGCGCATCTCCCTGCGCATCCACCTGCAGGATAACCGGGGGCTCGATCCAGCCTTGCACGCGCAGGAGCACGCCCGTGGCATGGGGGCTCGCGACCACCTGCGCGATCGACGTGTCGAAGGGCGTGCGCACGTACTCGGTCGCGTGCAGGCCGCCCAGGAAGCCGATCCCGACGCGCTCCAGCCGGTCGATGCCGCCCACCATCGTCTGGAGGTAGAGGGCGTCCTTCGCCAGGGCCATCGCCTCGATGACGGACTCGCCTTCCGGGACCGCGACGCGCGCGCCCTGGATCTCGCCGCCGCCGTGCATGCGCAGGATCCGGTGGCGGCTTGCGCCCCGGTGCGTGAGGAGGAAGAGGTCGTCGCGCCAACCCTCGATGGCGAGCACCGCGTCCGAATGCCCGGCGATCTTGCGCCAGCGCGGCTTGCCGGCGGCGAGGTCGCGAAGCTCGGTCGCGTGCACGTCCAGCTCGCGGCGCAGGCCCTCTCGCACGACCGCGTAGGCGTACCGGGAATCCGGCGGGATGTAGATCGACGGACGCGCCTCCCCGGGCACGTCGCGGGCGCCGCCTACGCCGGGTGCGAAGACGATCTCGTCCTTCGCGCTCTCGCGCCCCAGCACGTGGCGGTAGAGCCGCGCGTTGGCGTAGCGCATGCCGGGCGGATTGGATTCGGGAATGCGGGCGTAGAAGAACGAACGGCCGTCGGGACTCCATTCGAGGGCCTCGTTGAAGCGCGTGCGGTCGATCGCGACGGGAAGCTCGTTTCCGTCGATGCCCACCACATGCAGCACGGTCACGCCGCCGGCGCCTTCGGAGATTCCGTAGGCCACGTGGCGCCCGTCGGGCGACGCGCGGAACCATGCGATCGCGCCGGTCTCGCCGCCGCCGGATCGCCGCGACGGATCGACGAGGACGCGCTCGGGCGCGGCGATCCTCTCGCGCGTGCAGAGCGCAGCGACCTGCTGCCCCGGCGCGCGCTTCAGGTAGAAGACGCGCGGGCCCGTCGCCTGGAGCGAGGTGAGGGTCGCCGTCGACTCCGACAACGCCTGGACGCGCGCGAGAAGCGCGGCGCGCCCCGGCAGGGCATCGAGCGCCGCGCGGGCCCGCTCGCCCTGCGCGCGGAAGAAGGCTTGCGTCGATGGCCGGCTCGCGTCCTCGAGGCCGCGCAGGTCCTCTTCGGGGAGCTGCGCGAGCGAGGGCAGCGCGGCGAGCGCGAACGCGGCGAGAAGGCGCCTGCCGCGGATCATTGGGCGGCGGCCGCGAACTGCAGCGCGGCGAGCCTCGCGTAAAGCCCGTTCTCCGCGACGAGCGAGGCGTGGTTTCCGGTTGCGACGATCTTTCCGTGGTCCATGACGATGATCCGGTTCGAGCTCTTAACGGTCGCGAGGCGGTGCGCGATGACAAGGGTCGTGCGGCCCTGCATGAGGCGCTCCAGGGCGAGCTGCACCGCCTTCTCGCTCTGCGCGTCGAGCGAGCTGGTGGCCTCGTCGAGGAGCAGGATCGCACGGTCGGCGAGGATCGCGCGCGCGATGGCCACGCGCTGGCGCTGGCCTCCGGAGAGCTTCACCCCGCGCTCGCCGAGCGACGCGTCGAGGCCGCCGGGCAGCTGCATCACGAAGTCGCGCGCGTTGGCCATCTCGAGGGCCTGGTGCACTTCGTCCTCGCTCGCCTCTGGGCGGCCGTAGCGCACGTTCTCCAGGACGCTCGCGGCGAAGATGACCGGGTCCTGGGCGACGACCGCGACCCTGCGGCGAAGGTCCCTCGGCTCGGCGTCGCGGGCGTCCACGCCGTCGATCCGCACGCGGCCTTCCGTAGGATCGTAGAAGCGCAGCAGGAGCTGGAACACCGTGGTCTTGCCCGCGCCCGAGGGTCCCACGAGGGCCACGACCTCGCCGGGCTCGACAGCGAGCGAGAACGCGTCGAGCGCGGCGGTGTCGGGCCGGGCCGGATAGCGGAATGTCACGTTCTCGAAGGCCACGCGGCCGAGCGCGGGCTGCGGAAGCGCCACGGGATGCTCCGGCGAGCGGATGCGCGTGCTCGTCCCCAGGAGCTCCAGCAGCCGCTCGGAGGCGCCCGCGGCGCGCTGGATCTCGCCGTACACCTCGGCCAGCACGAATGTCGCGTTGGCCACGATCACCGCGAAGAAGATGAACGCCGTGAGGCCGCCGGCCGAGAGGCGATGCTCGAAGACATCGTGCGCGCCCACCCAGAGGAGCAGGCCCACGGCCCCGAAGGCGAGCACGATCACCGCGGCGATGAGCATCGCGAGGTATCCCGAGCGCTGCACCGAGGCCACGAACACCGCCTCCACGCGCTCGCCGAACGTGGCGCTCTCGTGGGACTCGTGCGCGAAGGCCTGCACAGTGCGGATCTCGTGCAGCGTCTCGTCGACATGGCTGGAGACGTCGGCCACGCGATCCTGCACGGCGCGCGAGAGCCGCCGCACGCGCATGCCGAGGAGCCCGATGGGCAGCAGCACGACCGGCATGCAGGCCAGGGCCAGCACCGAGAGCTTCACGCTCGTGAAGAAGAGCATCACGACGCAGCCCACCATCGTGATCGCCATGCGCAGCGCATAGAGGAGCGTGCCGCCCATCACCGCCTCGATGAGCGTCACGTCGTTGGTGACCCGCGAGGAGACCTCTCCCGTGCGCGACTCCTCGTAGAACCCCGGCGAGAGCGTGAGCAGGTGGTCGTACACTCGCAGCCGCAGGTCCGCGGTGAAGCGCGCCCCGATCCAGTACACGTTGTAGACACGGAACCAGGTGAGCACGCCGAGCAGCGCGATGAACCCGGCCATCGTCGCGAGCGTGTAGTCGAGGAGCCGCTCCTCGCCCTTGGCGAAGCCCTCGTCGATCACGACCTTCAGGCCCTCGCCGATCACGAGCACCATGGCCGCCGAGAGCACGATCGCCACGAAGGCGACCGCGATTCGCAGCCGGTACGGTCGGAGGAGCCGGAAAAGCGGGAGAAGCCTGCCCAGGGCGCTATCCGCCCCGCTTCACGATGGGCCGCGCCACCGTTCCCGACACCGAGAAGGAGCCGCGGTCCTGGGCCACCTGCGAGCGGATCTCGAGGGCGAGGTGCCCGGCGAGCCCGCTGTTGTTGCCGATCTCCAGCGCCCCGTTGCCACGCAGCACGCCGCTTTGCAGCGCGACCTGCTTGTATGAAGCGCGGTGCTCGAGGCCGGCGTACTCGCCGGTGAGCTCGATGAACTTGGTGACGCCCGCGCGCTGCCCGGCGGCGTCGGACTGCATCACCGCCACGAGGTCCACGTTGCTCACGGAGCCGTCGGCGATCCTGAAGCGGCCCTGGGCGCGCGGCGACTGGAAGAGCGTATCCACGGTCTGGCCCTCGGCGGCGATGCTGAAGTTGCCCTCGAGCTTCCCGGTGACCGAGATGTCCTTGGTGAAGGCGCCCACGAGCTGGCTCACGTCCACCTTCGCGAGCGACAGGTCGCTCTCCAGCTTCACGCCCGAGCTCCAATCCACCTTGAGCGTCCCGTTCACCTTGCCTTCCAGGGCGCTCGCCTCGAACTCGGGCACCACGAGCTGGCTGCCGGAGATCGTGCCCTTCAGCTGCGCGTCGCTGATGTCGGCCTGGAAGCCCATGGGCGGCACCCAGTGGCGGGCGTTGAATTCCACGTCCATGGCGCCGCCCTCGGCGGGCTTGAAGGTGGCGTTCCAGCTGCCGCCGGCGAGGCGAGCGGCTTTCAGCTCTCCGTTGCGGCCGAACTGGAGGTTCGCGTCGAAGACGCCCACGTCGGGCTTCAGCTCCAGCTTCACGCCGCGAAGGCGGATCGAGTCGATCGCGCCCACGCTGCTCTTGCCCTGCGTGTCGCCCCACTTCGGGATGCGATGCACCGCCTCGTTGCTCAACGTCACGTTGTCCAGCTCGATCGAGTTGATCGAGACGTGCTCGCTGAAGAGCGTGGCGAGGTCGAGGTAGATGCGCCCGGTCGCCGCCTTGGCGTCGAGGAGCTTGCCCACGGCGACATTCTCCACGCGCAGGTGCGGCGTGGGCACGAGCCGGAATGTGAGCGAGGCGATCGACACGTCGTCGTGCAGCCACGCCGAGAGCGACTGCTCGATCTTCACCGAGATGGTGCGCAGCGGGACCACGTGCAGCAGGCCCACCGCGACGACGAGGCCCGCGACGAGGGAGAAGAAGAGCGTCTTCGCGAGCCCCTTCCTGCGGCGCACGCGGCGGCGCACGCCGCTCGGCGTGGACTCGGGCGCAACCTCGTCGGGCTCCACCTTGGTGCGCAGGACATCGGCGATCTCGCGCGCCTTGCGCGCCTGGTCGGCGCGGATGCGGTCGTCCTCGTCGCGCTCGGCCTTCTCCTTGGCGACCATGTAGGCCTTGGCCTGCGCCTTGCCCTCGATCTCGGCGCGCTTCACCATGTCGCCCTCGATCTCGGCCTGGACCTTGGCGCGCGTCTCCTCGGCCACGGTCTCGCGGGCGCGCGCCTCGATGCGCGCGCGCGTCTCGGCTTCCTGCTTGCCGCGGCGCTCGGCCTCGATCGTCTCCTGCAGCTCGCGCTGGCGCTTCTCGCTCTCCTCGGCGTCGATCTTGGCGCGCGCCTCCGCCTCGTACTTCGCGCGGCGCTCGGCTTCCATCGCTTCCGAGGCGACGCGTTTCTCCGCCTCGAAGCGCGCCGCGCGCTCCTGCTGCTCGCGGATCTGCGCGGCGCTTTCCTCGCGGGCCCTCGCCTCGGCCTCGCGCACCTTCTGGCTCGCTTCCTCGCGGGCCTTGGCTTCGGATTCGCGCAGGCGCTTGGTCTCGGCCTCGGCCTGCGCCCGGATGCGCTTCGCCTCCTCCTCGGCCTTCTGCGCGGCGGCGGTGGCCGCGGCGGCCCGCGCCTCGGCTTCGGCGCGCAGCTTCGCTTCCTTGTCGGCGCGTGCCCGTTGCTCGGCCTCCGCCTTGCCCCTCGCCTCCATCTCGGCCACGTGGAGCGCCTCGCGCTCCTCGCGCAGGCGTTCCTCGAGCTCGGCCTTGGCGGCGAGCTTGGCTTCCTCGAGGATCTGGGAGCGCATCTCGTCGCGCGTCTTCTCCTCCATCTCGTTCCTGAGGAGGTCTTCCATCTCGGAGCGGATGCGCAGCTCGATCTCTTCCTTCATCCGCGCCCGCAGCGCGGCGTCGGCCTGGCTCGCCTCGGCGGCCTGCTTCTTCGCGGCGACGTCGGCGGCGGCGCGGGCCTGCGCCATCGCGGCGGCTTCGGCCTCGGCGCGCGCACGCGCCTCGGCAAGCGCCTTGGCTTCCTTCTCGGCGCGAACCCGGATCTCGGCGAGCTTGCGCTGCTCCTCCTCCTCCTTCGCCTTCTGCTCGACGGAGAGCTTCGCCTGCTGCGCGGCGAGGGCGGCCTTGCGCGTGGCCTCCTCGCGCACCTTCGCCTCGACCTCGGCGCGCGCGCGCTCGGCGGCTTCCTTGGCGCGCTGGGCCTGCTCCATCGCCTTGGTCTCGGCTTCGGCCCGGGCCTTGGCCTCGGCGTCCGCGCGGGCCTTGCCCTCGGCCTCGGCCTTCGCCTTGACGCGCGCGGCGTCCTGGGCCTGGGTCGCGGCCTTCTTCGCCGCCTCGGCCTTCTCCTGCTGCTTCACGAGCTCGCTGATGTCGTTGGCCGCGCCCGGGATCACGCGCTGCGTGGACGCGGGCATCTTGCCGGGCGCCGTGAAATCGAAATCGTCCTCGGAGGCGAACGGGTCGGCCTCCTCCTTGCGCGTCTGGAAGACCCGCGCGTAGCCGTCCTTGGTGAGGCCGTTGAGGGCCTTCGTGAGCGACTGGGGATCCATGTCGGCCTTTTCCTGGATCTGGCCGAAGTTGGACTTGCCGTCGATGAGCTTCAGGACCTTCATCAGGTCCCGAGAGAGGGAGGCCGACTTCTGGTTGACCTGCGTGATGCCCTTCGCGGTCTTGGTGTAAACCGTCGTTCGATCCATCGGTTCCCCGGGGCGTGTAGCCGAGATTTCGCCGGCAATGATGGCATGAAAGGAGCATGTTTGAAAAATGCCCCGGTCCCCCGGCCCCGAACTACGCCGGCGGTGTATGGTCCGAGAATTGCGTCACCTTGCAAAAGCCTGTCCTCCGGGGCGCCCGCGAGCGCGTTAAGGGGACATCTCCAGCCAAATAACGGGTTCGCCCGAATAAAGAAAGCGACCATGAGATCGACCGCCCTCGCCCTTGCCGCGGCCTGCGCCGCGCTCTCCCTCTGCGCCTCGGCCCAGGATCCGCCCGCCCGAGTGGGCCGCATCTCTTACGTCGAGGGTCCCACCTCGGTGTACCAGGATGCGGATGCCGGCTGGCAGGAGGCACTCCTCAACACGCCCCTCACCTCCGAGAACTCGGTATGGACCGACCGCTCCGCGAGGGCCGAGGTCCAGGTGAGCGCGAGCGCGATCCGCCTTTCGAGCATGACGCAGCTCGACATCTCGCGCCTCGACGACAACGAGCTGGACGCCACCGTGGCCGACGGCCGGGTCTCGATGCGCGTGCGCTACAAGCAGTCCGACGAGCGCTATACGCTCTCGACGCCGAGCGCCGGCTTCGAGATCACGGCCGACGGCCTCTACCGCCTCGAGTACGACGCGCAGTCCGACGAGTCGCGCTTCACGGTCCTTGCCGGGCATGCGCGCATGCACAGCGAGGGCGGCGATCTCACCTTGGGCATCGGCCGCACCGTGGTGGTCCACGGCGGCGAGGCTCCCTCGTACGACCTCTTCGCCGCGGCGCGCCCCGACGGGTTCGACCGCTGGGTCCAGGCGCGCGACGCGAAATGGCATCCGCCCCGCTACGTGTCCTCGTACATGACCGGGTACGAGGATCTCGAAAGCTACGGCTCCTGGAGCAACGATCCCGACTACGGCCAAGTCTGGTACCCGACGCGAGTCGACGAGGACTGGGCCCCGTACCGCGATGGCCGCTGGTCGTACGTGGAGCCGTGGGGCTGGACGTGGGTGGACGCCGCTCCCTGGGGCTATGCGCCCTTCCATTACGGCCGCTGGGTGTATTCGCGCAATCGCTGGGGATGGTCCCCCGGCCAGCGCGTCGAGCGTCCGGCCTGGGCGCCCGCGCTCGTCGCCTGGATCGGCGGCTCCAACCTGTCCTCGCGCGGCCCCGCGGTCGGCTGGTATCCGCTCTCTCCGTCGGAGCACTACCAGCCCTGGTACCGCGCCGACTCGCGCTATACGACCCGCGTGAACGCGACCGTGCGCACGCCCCCGCGCGACGTGCAGAATCGCGGCGAATCGGGGCGCGACGTGAACCGCGACCGCGGCGCCACCGTGGTCGACCGCAACGCCATGGTGGAACGCAAGCCGGTCCGCCAGGCGCGCGTTCCGATCGACGTGCAGGCGATTCGCCGGCAGCCGCCGGTCACCGGCGCGCAGGTGGCGCAGGCGCTCCCGCAGCGTAACGAGCTCGCTCGCGCACCCGAGGGCAATCGCGCCCGCGCGCCGCAGCCCCCCGCCCCGCCTCCCGCCGCCGCGGCGCGGCAGCCCCAGGCTCCCGCCAGTCCCGGCGCCGCCCCCGGCAAGTCGCCTCCCGCGGCTGCCGCCTCGGGAGCGAACGCGTTCGTCCGCCCCAACTTCCGGCGCGACCAGGCGCCGAAACCCGCCCCCGCGCCGGCCCCGAGCGCCTCGCACCCCGCCGCACCCGGCACCCGTCCGCCGCAGCCGGCGCCGGCCACCCCCGCGAACCCGCTCGTGCGCATTCCGGTACCGGCGAACGCACCCGCCCCGGCGAATCCGTTGACGCGTACCCCGGCGCCTTCGAATGCACCGGCCGAGGCCCCCGCCAAGGCGCCGGCCGCCGCGAACCCCCCGGCGCGCTTCCCGGTCGCGCCCCCGGCCTCGCAGGAAACGGCCAAGCAACAGGAATCGCAGAAGCAACAGGAGTCGCAACGCCAACAGGACACCGCGCGTCGCCTCGAGGAGCAGCGCCAGCAGCGCCAGCAACAGCAGCAGGAGCAGCAACAGCGCCAGCAACAGCAGATCCAGTTGCGCCAGCAGCAGGACGCGCAGCAGCGCCAGCAGCAGGAGGCACAGCAGCGCCAGCAGCAGGAAGCGAAGCAGCGCCAACAGCAGGAGGCACAGCGCCAGCAGCAGGAAGCGAAGCAGCGCCAACAGCAGGAGGCGCAGCAACGCCAGCAGCAGGAGCAGCAGCGCCAGCAGCAGGAGGCGAAGCAGCGCCAGCAACAACAGCAGCAACAGCAGCAACAGCAGCAACAACAACAGCAACAGCAACAGCAGCAACTACAGCGCCAGCAGCAGGAAGCCCAGGCCGCCCGCGAGCGGCAGGCGCGCGATGCCCAGCAGCAGCAGGAGCGCCAGCAGCAGCTTCAGCGCGTCCCGCAACCGTTGCAGGCGCAGCCGCCCCGCGACAAGGAAAAAGAGAAGGAGAAGGAGAAGGAGAAGGAGAAGGAGAAGGAGAAAGACGACAAGGCGCGCTAGCCGCCGGTCACATGCACCAGCGGAAGCTGAGGAAGTACATCATCATGTCCGGGGTGAGGTAGGCGCGGAAGACCACCCACGAGACCGCGGCGAACGCGCACACGCCCAGCGCGATCCACGCGCCGAGGCGTATGCGCGCCGCGTTCACGCGGCCGCCGGCGCCGGCCGCGCGAGCGGCCGCTCGTTGATGGGCGCGCAGACGATGGCGGCGAATACGCCCAGGCCGATGGAGATCCACCAGGCGAGGTCGTAGCTGCCCAGGCGCGTGAAGATGAGGCCTCCCACCCACGCGCCCAGGAATCCGCCGATCTGGTGGCCGAAGAACACGGCCCCCGCGAGCATCGAGACGTGCCCGGTGCCGAAGATCTGGGCCACCAGGCCCTGCGTGAGGGGCACCGTCGACAGCCACAGGATTCCCATGCAGAACGCGAATATGTAGAGCGTCGCCGGGACCTTGGGCGCCACGAGGAGCAACACGATCGCGATGGAGCGCAGGCCGTAGATCCAGGTGAGGATCCACTTCTTGCTCACGCGCCCGCCGAGCCAGCCCGCGCCGAAGGAACCGAAGATGTTGCCGAAGCCGATGAGCGCGAGCGCCGTCATGCCGACCGCGGCCGACATTCCCGCGTCCTGGACGTAGCTCGGCAGGTGGAGCGCGATGAACGCCGTGTGCACGCCGCACACGAAGTAGCTCCAGAAGAGGAAGTGGAAGGAACGCTGGCCGAAGGCCTCGTTGAACGCCTCGGAGGCGGACTGCCGCATCACGGCTTCGCCGCGGGCCGCCACCTTGCCGGCGAGCCCCGCCGCGAGCGGGATGATGAGCGCCGCCGTGAACGCGAGGACCATGAGCGCGTTGAACCAGCCCAGCCCCGAGATGAGCCCCTGGCCGTAGGGCACCATCGCGAACTGCCCGAAGGAGCCGCCCGCGCCCACGACGCCGAGCGCCACGCTGCGCCTCTCCGGCGACACGAGCTTCGAGACGACTCCCATCACCACGCCGAACGTGGTGCCCGAAAGCGCGAGGCCGAGCATGAGGCCCGCCGAGAAATCGAGCGCGAGGGGCGTGCTCGAGTAGGCCATGAGCGCGAGGCCGGCCACGTAGGTGCAGGAGCTCGCGATCAGCACGCGCGCCGCTCCGAAGCGGTCGGCGATCGCGCCGGCGAACGGCACGAAGGCGCCCCAGAGCACGTTCTGCAGGGCGATCGCGAAGGCGAACTCGTCGCGCGTCCAGCCGTGCGCGAGCGTCATGGGCGGCAGCAGCAGGCCCATGGTCTGGCGCACGCCCATGGCGAGCGTGAGCGTGAGGGCGCCGCAGATGAGGACCGTACGGGTGGACTTCATGGGCGCAAGGGTACTCGATCGGGAACGGGCGGGCGAACGACTAGGGCTCATCGACCGCATGAACGGCGCGCATGCACAGCCGGGCCAAAAGGTGGAAGAATGCGCGTGGAAACACCCCCGCGAGGGGTGACAAACCGTAACAGGAAGAAAGGCCCGCTTCATTGTGCGGCGCGCCATGCGCGAGGCACACTTCCACCCATGAACCGACAAGCAATCCTGGCACTCGCCGCCCTCGCCGCCCTCGCGCTCGCCGCGCCGGCGGCGCACGCGGTGTGCCATTGGGAGTGGCTGTGCAACGGCGAGGGCACCTGCAAGCAGATGCCCGTGTGCGACACGCTCTACGAGGATCCGCCGCCGCGCCCCGACATGACGATTCCCACCCCGCCCATCCGCATGCGGCCCCACGCCCTTCCCAAGACCATGGGCGACAACGTGAGCTGCGAGCACGTGATGCGCCAGACCAAGGCCGGCAACTGGCAGTGGGACGAAGCGTGCTTCTGCAGCGACCCCGGGAAGTCCAAGGACCCCGACGCGCCGATGGCCAACATCGTGCGCTGCACCCCGCCCTGGGAGAAGTAGCTACTTCACGCGCCTCGCGGTGAAGTCCTCCTCGATCGTCTCGCGGTAGTAGCTCGCCGGCGTAGGCGAGCTCATGAGCCGGCGGTAGATCTCGGGCGAGACGTTCGCGTACTCGAACGTGCCCGACGTGGTCTCCACCACCATCTTGCGGCTGCGCTCGTCGTATCCCGCGCTCTTCAGGCCCGCGCCGTTCAGCCGCTTCATCTCCATGGTCATGCCCCTGCCGGGATGGCCGCGAGCGCCGCGATCTCCTCGCGATGGCCGCGGTCGTGTTCCTCGATCATCGCCACAAGCCCCGCGAGCGTGATGGTCCGGCCGTCGAAAAGCGCCGTGCGCGTGGCCTGCGGCGCTTCCAGGGATGCGAGCAGCGCCAGCAGCTCGCAGCGCGCGGCGGCGAACTCCCGGGCGGCCCGCTTCGCGTCCTGCGCGGGGTAGTCGCGCTCGCGCGCCACCGCGTCGCCATCGAAACCCTCGAGCACCGGCGAATCCTCGGCGAGGATGCGGCGCACGCGCACGAGGTACCCCTCGCGCTCGAGGTCGCGCAGGTGGCAAGCCTGCTCCGTGAGCGAGAACGTGCCGCCGGGACCGCGCCGCGCGAGCGCGCGCGCATCGGCCGAGGCCACCGCTTCCTCCAGGAAGCGCGGCATCGCGGCGAGCGAATCGGGGACGTGCATCAGTGGCCGCCCGCTTCCGCGCCCCAGAGCTCCTTCAGGCGCGCGTCGCGCCCGCAGCCGGTGCGGTAGATCTGGTAGCGCACGGGATTCTTCTTGTAGTAGTCCTGGTGGTAGTCCTCGGCCGGGTAGAAGGGGCCGGCCATCGCGATCTCGGTCACGATCGGCGCCTTGAAGGGCTTCCCCTTCTCGATCTTCGCGCGCGAGGCCTCGGCGGCCTTGCGCTGCGCTTCGTCGTGATAGAAGATCGCCGTGCGGTACTGGGTGCCCGCGTCGCAGAACTGGCGGTCCTTCGTGGTCGGATCGACGCTGTGCCAGAAGACGTCGAGCAGGTGCTCGTAGGTCACCTTCTTCGGGTCGTAGAAGATCTCGACGGATTCGGCGTGGCCTGTCGTGCCCGACGACACGTCGTGGTAGCTCGGGTTCACGGTGCGTCCGCCCGTGTAGCCGGAGATGGTGGCGGTCACGCCCGGCACCCTGTCGAAATCGCTCTCCACGCACCAGAAGCAGCCGCCCGCGAACGTGGCCACGGCCTGCCCCGGCGGCACGGCGGGAGGGGCCGCGAGCGCGGCGGCGGACAGCATCGCGAAGGCGATCGGGAAGGCTTTCAGCATGGGATTCCTCATTGCGGATTGTCTCACTCTGTCGTACGCGGTGGCGGGGCATTACGGATTCAAGCGGGCTCCCAGAGCCATGCCGCGCCTCGCACCCCGCCCGATTCGCCATGCGCCGGCGGCACGAGGCGGGTGCGCACCTCGTCGGAAAATACATGGGCAGGCAGGAGCCGCGGCACGCGTTCGTAGAGCGAGGCGATCGACGAG
>Ga0134125_10007008_pt1 | contig 12733 bp, 14 predicted proteins | sample KB31751_FD_96464 | JGI IMG/M metagenome (GOLD analysis project Ga0134125, IMG submission 96464) | Terrestrial soil microbial communities with excess Nitrogen fertilizer from Kellogg Biological Station, Michigan, USA - KB3-175-1 | ecosystem: Environmental > Terrestrial > Soil > Unclassified ... | reverse complement strand
CTGCTCGGTGTGGATCACCTTCATCTCGAACACTTCCTCGTAGAACTTGGCCAGCCTCGCCGGATCCTTGGTCTTGATGGCCAGATGACGGATTTTCGGCACGGGATGCCTCCTCGTCTGATGATCTCTCTACCTAGGGAACGAGCCATTATAGGAGGCCGTGCGCATGGCGGAAAGGAACAGAATTTTCCCTAATGCCGGAGGTCACGCCGCCTTATGTGCCTGGATGCGGGAAGATGTTTTTCCGGCGCTGGGACTCAGTGTCGGCGAGGCCGCCCACAGGATCTGCCCGGGGTGCATCGGCGGCGTCATTTTGTGACGCTTGGGATACCGGGTCATTGACCGGACCCTCTGTCTGGTGATTGGAAGGTTGCCCGATCACCGAGGAAGCAGGCCAGGGCGCTTGCCGCGGCCCGGCCGCCCCGCAATGATGCGGGCGCATGATCCAGCCGCTGGCCCAGATCAGCGCGCCGATGCGTGCGCTGAGCGCCTATATCGCCGAAGCCTTGTCGCACCCGCTGCCGCCGGAGGTGGGGGCGCGCGCCGAGCACCATGTGCTTGACACGCTGGCGGCGATGATCTCCGGGTCCCGGCTGGCGCCAGGACGCCACGCGCTCGATTTCGTCGCGGCGCAGGGCGGCGTGCGCGAGGCCTCGGTGCCGGGCAGCCGCATCCTCACCTCGGCGATCAATGCGGCGCTGGCCGGCGGCATGCTCGCCCATGCCGACGAAACCGACGACAGCCATGCGGCGTCGCGCACCCATCCGGGCTGCGCCGTGCTGCCGGCGGCGCTGGCGGCGGCGGAGCGGGCCGAAGCCAACGGCACGCAATTCCTGCGCGCCGTCGTGCTCGGCTATGACGTGACGGCGCGGGTCATGTATGCGCTCGGGCCGGAGGGCTTCGCCGCCGCCTCGCGCGCAACCCATTCCTTCGGCGGCTGCTTCGGCGCCTGCGCCGCGGCGGCCGCCCTGCTCGGGCTCGATGCGCGGCAGGTGCGGCACGCCTTGTCGCTGGCGGCGCAGCAGGCCTCCGGCATCGGCGCCAGCGTGCGCGATGCCGACCATATCGAGAAGGCGTTCGATTTCGGCGGCATGCCGGCGCGCAACGGCATCACCGCCGCGCTCATGGCGGCCGCCGGCTTCACTGGGGTCGACGACGTGTTCGCCGGCGAGCGCAATTTTCTCGAGGCCTTCGCCGCCGAGCCCGATGCGGGAGCGCTCGCCGACGGCCTCGGCAGCCGCTACGAGATCCTCGGCACCAACATCAAGAAATGGTCGGTCGGCTCGCCGGCGCAATCGGCGCTCGATGCGCTGTCGCACATCATGGCGGCCGATGATCTGCCGCTCGACAAGATCGCCGGTCTCGAGATCCAGCTGCCGACGCGTTCGGCGCGCACCGTCGACGAGGCGCCGATGCCCGACGTCAATGTCCAGCATCTTCTGGCCATGCTGCTGATCGACCGCACGCTCGGCTTTGCCAGCATCCATGACCATGCGCGCATGCTCGATCCGGCCATCATCGAGCTCAAGCGCCGCTTCACCCTGATCCCCAGCGAGGAGCTGATGCAAGCGCGGCCGCGGCGCCAGGCGATCGTCACCGTGACGTTCACCGACGGGCGCACGCTGACGCACCGCGCCGTGGCGGTGCGCGGCACCGCCGACAATCCGATGGACCGGCCGGAGATCGAGGCCAAGGCGCGCGATCTGATGGCGCCGGTGCTGGGCGGCCGCCGGGCCGGCCGCCTCATCGACGCGCTGTGCGGCCTGGACGAGATCGACCATCTGACGGCGCTGCGCCCGCTCTGGCAGGCGACCAATCCATGACCCTGCTGCTCACCAACGACGAGGTCGAGGCGGCACTGCCCATGGGCGAGTGCCTGGCCGCCATGGAGGAGGCCTATCGCGATCTCGGCGACGGGCTCGGCGTCAATGGCTTGCGCTCGGAGATGCTGACGCCGACCGAGCGGCCCGATGCGCTCTATGCGCTGCTCACCATGGGTGGCGTGGTGCCGCGCTTCGGCCTCGGCGCGGTGCGCATCAATTCCGACATTCTGAGCTGGCCCCAAGGCAAGCGCGTGAAGCTGCCGGAAGCGCCGGGCGGACGCTATGTCGGGCTGGTGCTGCTGTTCAGCACGACGACCGGCGCGCCGCTCGCGATCTATCCCGACGGCGCCGTGCAGCGCTCGCGCGCCGCGGCGACCTCCGGCCTCGGTCTCAAATATCTGGCGCGCGCCGATGCCCGCGAGCTCGCCCTCATCGGCACCGGCTGGCAGGCGAGCGGCCAGGCGATGGCGGCGGCCGAGTTGCGCAAGCTCCAGCGCATCCGCTGCTATAGCCCGAACGAAACGCGGTGCCGCGCTTTCGCCGAGGCGATGTCGCGCCGGCTCGGCGTCGCCTGCGTGCCCGCCGCGTCCGTCGAGGAGGCGGTGCGCGGCGCCGACATCGTGCTGTGCGCGACCAACAGCATGGCGCCGGTGCTGCCCCCCGGCTGCATCGAGCCGGGCATGCATGTCTCGAGCCTGAAGCGGCTCGAGCTCGATCCGGCCGTGGCGGCGGCCGCCGATGTCGTTTTCACCCATGTGCATGAGGGCACCGGCCATCCGCGTCGCGCCGTCGGCGCCGACCTGGCCCGCGACACCGACGCCGCGCGCGATGCGGTGAGCCGCGCCATCGGCGCCGAGGCGCGTCCCACCCTGGCCGATCTGCTGCTCGGCCGCGCCGCCGGTCGGCAGGACCCGAAAGAGGTGACGCTCTTTCTCAACTATGCCGGTATCGGCTATCAATTTGCCGCCACCGGCCATGTCATCTACAGCCGCGCCCGCGCGCTGGGGCTCGGCCGCGAAATAGACACCGATTGGCTCACCAGCGAGCTGGTATCGTGAGGATCATGATGCACCGTTCTCTCGCCGTCCTGCTCGCCCTGCTGCTGCTCGGCAGCGCCGCCGCCGGCGCACAGGAATTCTACAAGGGCAAGACCGTCACCTTCGTCATCGGCACGGCGCCGGGCGGCGGCTACGACACCTACAGCCGCCTGATCGCGGCGCATATCGGCAAGCATCTGCCGGGCCAGCCCAGTGTCGTGTCGCAGAACATGCCGGGCGCCGCCATGATCCGCGCCACCAACTATCTCTACAACGAGGCGCCGCGCGACGGCACGGTCATCGGCATGATCGACCAGGCCGTATATCTCAACCAGATCCTCGGCCTGCCGCAGCTCAAGGCCGACGTGACAAGTTCAACTGGATCGGCCGGCTCATCTCGAATTCCGCCGTCCTGTATGCCTGGCATACCGCGCCGGTGAAGAAGATCGAGGACACCTACACCCACGAGCTGGTCGTCTCGACCAGCGGCGCCGCGTCGCGCATGAACTGGCTCGTGCTCGACAATCTGCTCGGCCTCAAGCTGAAGCTCATCAACGGCTATCAGGGCAGCGCGGATTCGCGGCTGGCGCTCGAGCGCGGCGAGGTCGAGGCGCTGAGCCAGCCCTGGCCGGTCTTGAAGGTCGAGAACCCCGAATGGCTGCGCGACAAGAAGATCAACCTGCTGCTGCAGACCGGCACCGACAAGAATCCCGAGCTGCCACAGGTGCCGCGCATGATCGACCTCGCCCGCAACGACGGGGAGCGGGCCATCCTGCAGCTCTTCTCCTCGCCCTCGACGGTCGGGCGCTCGGTCATGGCGCCGCCCGGCCTGCCCGCCGAGCGGGTGCGCGAGCTGCGCCAAGCCTTCATGGACGCGCTCAAGGACCCCGCCCTTCTCGCCCAGGTGAAGCAGGCGAAGCTGGATCTCGATCCGCTGCCGGGCGACGAGCTGCAGGCGGCGATCACCGGCACCGGCGACCTGCCGGCCGACCTCGTGGCCAAGGCCCGCGCCATCGTCGATGCCGATCAGCCGGCGGCGAAATAGGAGCGAGGAGCAGGACATGCCCAGCATCGAGCGCCTCGCCGTCGGCGGCAGCACCATGGAGCTGCATATCGCGCGGCCCGCCGGCGCGGCGCCGGTGCCGGCGATCGTCTATCTCTATCATCGCGAGGGCGTCGACGAATTCACGCATCAGGTGATGCGGCGATTCGTCGATGCCGGCTATCTCATCGCCGTGCCGGACGTCAGCCATCATTGCGATCCCGCCATTCCGGTGAGCGACCGCAAGGGGCATCTGCGCGACAGCCAGATCGTCGCCGACATCGAGGCGACGCTGCGCCACCTCGAGACGCGTTCCGACCTGCGCAAGGACCGTATCGCCATCGCCGGCCATTGCATGGGCGGCCGCATGGCCTATCTCGGCGCCAGCCGCCTGCACGGCTTCCGCGCCTGCGTCGTCTTCTATGGCGGCGGCATGCTGGTGTCGTGGAACGAGAGCGTGAAGCCGGTCGATCTGGTGCGCGACATCGCCTGTCCCGTCATCGGCTTCTTCGGCAATCTCGACAAGAACCCCTCGCCCGAGGAGGTGAACAAGGTCGAAGCCGAGCTCCAGCAGGCGGGCGTTTCCTACGCTTTCCATCGCTATGACGGGGTCGGGCACGGCTTCCAGAATCTCGGGCGCGACGCGACGCTCGACCGGGCGGCGGCGCAGGATGCCTGGAACAAGGCGTTCGGCTTTCTGGCCGAGCACATGGCGGGCGCCGGCGCGGATGCCCACGCCTGAGGAAACCGCCTGGCCGCGGCTGCTCGGTCTGAAGCGCGGCGAGGGCCTCAATCCCGAGGATCTGCCGCCGCCGGTGCGCGCCGTGTGGGACCTTTACGCACCGCTCGCCGGTGCCGCCGCGTCCTTCGTCATCGCCCAGCTCGGCCAGTCGCTCGACGGTCGCATCGCGACGCCGACCGGCCATTCGCATTATGTCAACGGGCCGCAGTCCATCCTGCATCTGCATCGGCTGCGCGCGCTGGCCGACGCGGTGGTCATCGGCGTCGGCACGGTGATCGCCGACGATCCGCAGCTCACCGTGCGCCTCGTCGACGGCCCGAACCCGGCCCGCATCGTGCTCGATCCCAACGGCCGCATGCCGTCCGATGCGCGGCTGCTGACCGAGGACGGCACGCCGCGCATCGTGATCCAGGCCGCCCGCCACGAGCTTCCGCCCGGCGTCCTGGGCGTCGGATTGCCGGTGCGCGAAAAGCTCTTCGATCCGCGCGCCATCATCGCGGCGCTGGGCGAGCTCGGATTCAAGCGCCTGCTGATCGAAGGCGGCGGCCGCACGGTCTCCGCCTTCCTGGCGGCGCGGGCGCTCGACCGGCTGCATGTGACGGTGGCGCCGCTGCTGATCGGCTCGGGCCCGACCGGCATCGACCTTCCGGAGATCGACCATCTCGACGATGCGCTGCGGCCGAGCGTGCATCTCCATCGTCTCGACGAGGATGTGCTGTTCGATTGCGTGCTGGCGCGGACCGTCTAGCCAGGCAGGCCCAGCACGTCCCAGTGGCCCACGGTCATGCTTCCTGCCGCCGCTTGCGCGCGGCGATAAGCGAGCCAGTCGGCACTCTCCGGCTCGGTGCAGACGCCGAGCTCGCGCGCCGCTTGCGCATAGCCGTCGCTGGTCGCGATCTGCAGCGCCGCTCGATCGGGACCGAGACGCCACGGGCTCGGCGCCTGGGACAGGCGATAGCCCGCGGCTGCGAGCAGCGCACAGAGCCGGTCGGTGGCAGCGGGTCCGAGCGCCGGGCCGAAGCCCTTGTCGCCATGCTGATGGCGATTGAGGGCGGCGAGGACAGCCGCGTCGCGCGCATGCGGCGGCTGCCAGACGCAGTTGCCGCCATAGGCGAGCGTCGCATAGAAGGGCAGGCGCTCGGCGGCGAGGCGCGCGACCAGCGCCGCGAGCCAGGCTTCGGAGACGAGATCGGTGAGCGCGCTCGCCGTGACCAAAGTGGCGCCGGCGAGCGGCAGGGCCGCGATATCGAGCAGGCTCAGGCAATGCGTCTCGACGGCGCCGCCACCCTTCGCCGCGGCGGCGAGCAGGTCGGCATCGTGATCGACGAGGCGCCAGCGCTGGGCCGGCGGCAGTGCGGCGCCCAGGTCGCGCATGAGCGCGCCGCTGCCGCAGGCGAGATCGACGACGACCGGCTGCGGCCCGGCGCTCTCGGCGGCGCGGCGGCGCAGATGCGGATCGCGCGCCGCGCGGTCGGCCGGCTCGCGCAGGCCCAGCCAGTCGAGCGAGAAGCCGCTCATGCCGCGAGCGCGCGCACGGCGTCGGCGACCAGCCGCGCCGTGTCTTCCCAGCGCGGCAGGCTTTGCGCCGCGCGCACCGCACCGGCCGCATAGCGCGCCCGCAGGCTTGCATCGTGCATGCGGCCGAGCGCCTGCGCCAGGGCCGCCTCGTCCTCGACCGGCACCAGCAACCCGGCTTGTTCCGGCACGAGCTCGGGAATGGCGCCGGCCCGGCTGGCGATGATGGGCAGACCGTGCTGCAGGGCTTCGGCCAAGACCATGCCATAGCCTTCATGCCGGCTCGCCAGCACGAACAGGTCCGCCGCCGCGTAATAGGGCGCGAGATCGGCGACCTCGCCCGCGAGAGCGACGCGAGGCTGCAAGCCGGCGGCCGCGATCTGGTGCCGCAAGGCGGCGACGCAGTCGGGATCGCGCGCGAGGCTGCCGACGATGCTGGCCTGCCAGCCTTGCCCCGCCTGGCGCGCCAGCGCGGCGATCAGCAGGTCATAGCCCTTGCGCGGAATGACGGCGCCGACCGACAGCAGATGCGGCGGGTCGCGCCGCGCGCCGCGCGGCGGGATCTGGACAGGATCGGTTCCGGGACGGGCGACATGGATGCGGGCGCGGGGCACGCCGTAATCGGCGACGAGGCATTCCGCGGTGGTGGCGCTGGTGGCGACCACGCCGCAGGCATGACGAAGCGCCTGCCGCTCGGACTCCAACAGAAGACGCTGCGATTCCGCCGCAAGACCGCTTTCCAGGGCCAGCGGATGATGGACGAGCGCGATCAGCCGCAAGCGTCGCCCTTCCTGCTCGGCGAGATCGGGCAGGGCGCCGAAGGCGAGGCCGTCGATCAGGACAAGGCTGCCGGCGGCCAGCGCGGCGAGGCTGGAAGCGGCCGCTTCGCGCGCCTGGGCATCGGGAAAGGGAAAGCCGTCGGGCCAGGCGATCAGGCGCGGCCGGATACCCTGCGCCGGCAGCAGCGCCAGCAGGCGCCGGTCATATCCATAGCCGCCGGTGCGCGCGCCGAGATCGCCCGGGATGGCAAAGGCGAGCTCAGGCAATCGCCCCCTCGTACCAGGCGCGCGCGACATCCGACTCGTGCAAGGTGACGCGCAGGGAGGCCAGGCCGGCGGCCTGGCTGCCGAGCTTGCCGGCGCGGATCGCGGCGAGCATGCGGTCGAAGACGACCCGCGCCATGAACTCGGTCGTGGTGACACGGCCCTCGAGGCCCGCGACCTGGTCGAGATTGGCGTAATCGAATTCGGCCAGCGCCTCGCGCAGCGCCGTGCCGGCGCGACCGATATCGACGACGAGATTGTCGCTGTCGAGCTCGGGCCGGAAGAAGGCGACGTCGACGACATAGGTGGCGCCGTGCAGGCGCTGCGCCGGGCCGAATACCGCGCCGCGCAGGCTATGGGCGATCATCACACGGTCGCGGACTTCGACGGCGTACATGCGCGTCCTTTCAGTCGGGATAGCGAATCAGCGTGCACAGCGCGCCGGGCTTGGCCAGCACGGCCGGCAGGCGTTCGGGCAAGCTGTCGAACGGGATCTGCTCGCCGAGAAGCGCATCGAGACGCGCATCGGCGGCGAGCGAGAGGGCCAGCGCCAGGCGCCTCTTGTGATCCCAGCGAGCCCGGTGCGAGGGCGCCACATGGCCGACCTGCGAGGCGCGGATGGTCAGCCGCTGCGAATGGAAGGCACCGCCGAGCGACACCGGCACGGTGTCGCTGCCATACCAGCTGAGCTCGATGATCTCGGCCTCGAAGGCGGCGAGCGACAAAGCGAGATCGAGGCCGGCGGCCGATCCCGAGGCGTGGAAGACGAGATCGCAGCCCTGCGGCAGCGTGTCCTCGGGCCGCGCAAAGCGCAGCCCGAGCGCCGCCGCGACGGCACGGCGCGACGGATCGCGATCGATGAGGGTCACCTCGGTCGCGGGCAGCGAGGCGGCGAGATGCGCCGTGAGGCAGCCGATGACGCCGGCGCCGATCACGGCGACGCGATCGCCCGGACCGGGGCGTGCGTCCCAGATGGCGTTGAGGGCGGTCTCCAGCTGCGGTGCCAGAACGGCACGCTCGGGCGGAACCGTGGGCGGAACCGGCAGCAGCGCGTCTTCGCGCACGGTGAAGCAGCTTTGATGCGGATGCAGGCAGAGCACCGTCTCGCCGATGCGGGCGCGCGGCCCCGCCTCGATGGCGCCCACCATCGCGTAGCCATATTTCACCGGGAAGGGGAACTCGCCCTCCTGGAAGGGCGCCTTCATGCGCTGCCGCTCGGAGTCCGGCACCTTGCCATGAAAGACGAGGCTCTCGGTGCCGCGGCTGATGCCGCTGACCAGCGCCCGCACGCGCGCCCAGCCGGGGGCCGGATCGGCCGCCGCCGCATGCCGGATCTCCGCGCGCCCGGGCGCCACAGTCCATAAGGCGCGTGCGTCCGCCATGCCGTCCCGTCAGATCTGCCCAGCTGGACTAATCTCTTATAGCGTGGCGTCTCAAGAGGACAGCGGGTTCGCCCGCGGCTTGGGGCCTGAGCGGGGACCGATGGAGATTTATCAGGAGGAGCGGCTGGCCGGCCGCCGCTGGGTGATTGTCGCCCTGAATGCGGGCAGCTGGGCGCTGCTCGGTCTGGCCATGGCGCGCCTCCTCGGCGCCGGCGGCTGGGGCTGGGCGCAGGCCGTGATCCTGCTGCTGTTTCTCGTCGGCCTGCCCTGGACGCTGATGGGCTTCTGGAACTCGGTCGTCGGCTTCCTCATCCTGAAGCTCGTCCGCGATCCGGCGCGCTACACCAATCCCGTGCTCGGACGCGTCTCCGACAGCCAGCCGATCACGCTCGATACCGCGATCTGCATTGCCGTGCGGCACGAGGAGGTCGGCCGCGTCTTCGCGCGGCTCGAGTCCATGGTCGAGAGCCTGCGCGCCACCGGCGCCGCCGAGCGCTTCGCCTTCCATCTCCTGAGCGACAGCGCGCGGCCGGACATCGTCGCCGCCGAGGAGGCGGCGTTCGCCGCGCTTACGGCGCGCTACCAGCAGGCGGGCCTGCTGCATTACCGGCGGCGGCCGAGCAACGAGGGCTTCAAGGCAGGCAATCTCCGCGAGTTCGCCGAACGGAATGCCGGCCGCTACGATCTCATGCTGGTGCTCGATGCCGACAGCCTCATGTCGGGGCCGGCGATGCTGCGCCTGGTGCGTGTCATGCAGGCCGAGCCGCGCCTCGGCATCCTGCAGAGCCTGGTCGTCGGACGTCCGGCGCAGAGCGGCTTTGCCCGCATCTTCCAATTCGGCATGCGGCACGGCATGCGCACCCATACGACCGGCCTGGCCTGGTGGGCCGGTCCTGCCGGCCCCTATTGGGGTCACAATGCGATCCTCCGCCTGGCGCCTTTCGTCGCGCATTGCGATCTGCCGACCCTGCCGGGCCGGCCGCCGCTCGGCGGCGTCGTGCTCAGCCACGATCAGGTCGAAGCGGTGTTGATGCAGGCCGCCGGCTACGATGTGCGCGTCATCGCCGACGAGTTCGAGAGCTGGGAGGAGAACCCGCCGAGCCTGCCCGATTTCATCAAGCGCGATCTGCGCTGGTGCCAGGGCAACATGCAGTATCTGAAGCTGATCCTGCGTCCCGGCCTCACGCCGCTGGGGCGGCTGCAGCTCGTCAATGCCGTCATGATGTATATGGGCGCCCCCTCCTGGATGCTGATGCTCGCGGCCGGGCTCGCAGCCGCGCTGATCGGCCATCCCGCGGCCGGCAGCGGCAGCGCTCCGCCCGCGCTCGCCTTCGCGCTCTATTTCGGCATGATGGCGATCGGCTTTGCGCCGCGCTTCCTGGGCGTCATCGAGATGCTCACCAGCGCGGCGGGACGGCGCCGTTACGGCGGCGCGACGCGCCTCGTCGCGGGCGCCGTCATCGATGCGCTGTTCACCCTGCTCATCGGTCCCTTGGTGATGATCGCGCAGGCGCGCTTCGTCGCCGGCCTCGTCTTCGGCAAGCGCATTCTGTGGGAGGCGCAGAATCGCGACGGGCATGCCGTGCCGCTCAGCGAGGCCGCGGGCGGCATGGCACCGCAGATGCTGTTCGGGGCGCTGTTCGCAGCGGCTTTGCTGGCGACGGCGCCCGGCGCGCTGGTCTGGGCAGCCCCGACGCTGGCCGCCTGCCTGCTCGCGATCCCCTTCACCTGCTGGACGGCGGCGCCGCACTTCGGCGCCTGGATGCGCCGCGCCGAGATCTGCGCCGTGCCCGACGAGATCGTCCCGGCCCCGATTCTGACGCGGCTTGCCGAAGCAGGGCCGGCCAAAAGCCGCCGGCCGGCTTTCGCGCGCGGCCTCGCCGCGGCGATGGCGGCGCCCCGTTACGAGCACGGGGCGGATTAATCCCGGCGCTGCGCGACCTGTCGAGCCTGGAGTGTCCCCACGCCCGTGCGCTATTGCGCCGGCGCGCTCCAGCGGCTGCGCGGATAGCGGTAGCCCTTCGGCCCTTGCGCCACGGCGGTGGCGGGAAGCTCGGTGTCGGCTTCGGATTTCAGGCTTTCGATCAGGCGGGAACGGCGTTCCTCGCTCGTCCGGTTCTCTTGCACTGGTGTTTCTACCCTCTTCGGCACCGCGCGCCGATGGGCGGCGGCCGGCGCTGCTTTTGGCGTGACCCCGGTGCCGGCGCTCACCAGGAGCGCAGCGGCACCACGCCAGCAACGCGAAGCTCGGCCGTTTCGTTCAATTGACTAGCCGACGGCGCGCTCTTCCGCCGCGTCGGCGAGCTCGGGCATGAGGACCGCCTCGGGCACCAGCTGGCCATACAGCGTCAGATATTTGCGCGCCGACGCCTCCCAGCCGAAATTCTGACGCATGCCGACCCGCTGCACCTTGCGCCACAGCACGGGCTGGCGATAGAGGGCGAGCGCCCGGTCGAGACAGCCGAGCATCGCGGCGGCGCTCGCCTGCTGGAAGACGAAGCCGTTGGCCGCCTCGAGCTGGATAAGGGCGTCGCTCGCATCCACCACCGTGTCGGCGAGCCCGCCGACCGAGCGCACGATGGGCAGCGTGCCGTAGCGCAGCGCATAGAGCTGCGACAGGCCGCAGGGCTCGAAGCGCGACGGGTGGAGCAGAATGTCGGCGCCGGCGAAGAAGCGGTGCGCCAGCGGCTCCTCATAGCCGATGCGCGCCGCGATGCGGCCCGGGTAAAGCGTCTCCGCCGCGCGAAAACCGCGCTCGAGGGCGGGATCGCCCTGGCCGAGCAGCGCGAATTGCGCACCGCGCTCGAGGATAGGCGGCAGTGCCTCCAGCACCACATCGGCCATCTTCTGGTCGGTGACGCGGCTGAGATAAATCACCAGCGGCAGGCTGGGCTGCACCTCGAGTCCGAGCTCGCGTTGCAGCTGCGCCTTGCACAGCCGCTTGCCGCTGCTGTCCTTGTCGGTGTAGTTGGCCGGCAGATGCGGATCGGAGCCCGGATCCCAGACGCGGTAATCGACGCCGTTGAGAATGCCGGAGAGCTGCGGCCCGCGCTGCTGCAGCAGCCCGTCGAGGCCGCAGCCGAACTCGCCCGTCTGGATCTCGCGCGCATAGTTGGGGCTGACCGTCGTCAGATGGTCGGCGAAGGCGATGCCGGCTTTGAGGAAGGAGATCTTGCCGTAGAACTCCAGCCCTGCCGGCGAGAAGTGCGCCGCGGGCAGGCCGAGCTCGCCATAGCGCTCGGACGCGAACAGGCCTTGGAAGGCGAGATTGTGGATGGTGAACAGGGTTTTGGGCCGCGGCTCGGGATGCTGCGCCAGCAGCAGCGAGACGAGGCCGGTATGCCAATCGTTGGCATGCACGAGATCGGCCTGCCAGTCGGCGAGAAGATCGCCGCGCGCGAGCTCCGCCGCGACGCGGCAGAAGAGGGCGTAACGCCGCGCATTGTCGGGCCAGTCGCGGCCGGATTCGTCGGCGTAGAGCCCGCCCTTGCGATGGAACAGGCTGGGGCAGTCGAGCAGCCACAGCGGCAGGCCGCTGTCCGGCGTCATTCCCGCGATGAGCCGTACCGGCCCGCTCTCCGCATCGATCCATTCCACCGCGACGGACTTGTTGCCCGCCGCCTCGAGCGCCTGCGGATAGGCCGGCAGCAGCAGACGCACATCGACGCCGAGGCCGGCGAGGGCGAGCGGCAAGGCAGCACTGACATCGGCCAGGCCGCCGGTCTTGGCGAGGGGATAGATCTCGGACGAAACGAACAGCACGCGCATCGCGGAACGCTCTCTGCTTTTGGTGCAGCAGCGGGCATCGGCGAGCGGGTGCGAGCGCGGCGCGCTTCTTTCTCGCCGCTTATCGAAGCGGCGGCCCGTTCCTCCCTCGGCCCGTGCGGCCAGGCGAGAGCGTAACGGGGCGCTGTCCTTGTAAATTCCACCGACAGCGCCGCAAAAGCGTGATTCATTTGACGCTTCGGCCGGATCTAGACCGCAGGATTAGCTCAAGCGTCGAGGACGATCTTGTCGCCCTTGGCGCGCGATACGCAGGGCAGCATGACCTCGCCGCGCGCGATCTCCTGCGGCGTGAGAATCGAATCCCTGTGATCGACGGCACCCGATAGGACATTGGTCATGCAGGTGCCGCAGATGCCTTCTTCG
>Ga0134125_10007007_pt1 | contig 12735 bp, 13 predicted proteins | sample KB31751_FD_96464 | JGI IMG/M metagenome (GOLD analysis project Ga0134125, IMG submission 96464) | Terrestrial soil microbial communities with excess Nitrogen fertilizer from Kellogg Biological Station, Michigan, USA - KB3-175-1 | ecosystem: Environmental > Terrestrial > Soil > Unclassified ... | reverse complement strand
TGGTTGGTTGATGGGAGCGCCACCATCCAACCACCGAAAGCCTGCGACCAGAAGCCGGATACAGAGAGCCACCCACCAACCACCACCGACCAGCGACCGGCTGTCAGAAGTTGTACTTCACCCTCGTCGCGATCAGCCGCCCGATCTCCGGCACGCCCGCAAACGTCGCCACGCGCGTGTCGAGCACGTCAGAGACGTACAGGGACCACGTCACGTTCGGCGCGATCGGCAGGCGATACGCAGCGCCGAGGTCGATCATCGTGTTCGCCGGAACGGGCGCGTACGATGCGCCGCCGGCCGGGTTCGGATTGTACGAGCTGTAGGTGCCGGAATTCACGGGGAACGCGTCGGCGTACCGCACGGTGCCGGTGAACGACCATCCCGTGGCGTTGTTCGTGTATGTGCCCGTGCCCGATGCGCGATGCTTGGGCGAGTTCGACGTGAGCGGGTTTCCGGCGCCGCCGATTTGCGGGAAGACATTCTGCCCGAGGTTCGAGTATGTCGCGCCAACCACCCATGTATCGGTGAGCTGGTAGTCGGCTGCGAAGTCCACGCCGCGCACCTCGATGTTTCCCTGTCCGTTCGTGTACGACGCGATGATGGACTGGTCCGGTGCGAGCTTCGTGTTGGTGAACGCAAGCGTGCCTTGCGGCAGTCCCGCCATCAGCGGGGCCAGCACCGGCACCGCCGCGGCGGCCGTCGCCTGCGCCTGCGCGGGCGATTCGTTGTACGGCGCGGCCTCAAGACCTTGAATGATCGCGTTGGTGAGGTACGGCCCGAGCTTCGTCGGGTCCATGTACACCTGCGGATTGATCTGGCCGATCGGAGCGCCCACATCGCCGCGGATCTGGTACCAGAGATCGAGCGCCACGCGAAGCCGCGAGCTGACGATCCCCTTCCAGCCGAGCTCCCACGTCGTGTTGAATGAGGCGCTCAGCGGCCCGATGTCGGCGACGTTCGCCGCCGCCACGGCGCTCGTGTTCGCGCCGCCGTAGTGCAGTGATGATCCGACGTTGGCGTCGGTCGGGCGCAGGGCGGTGAGAATCGGGTTCAGCTGGCCGAGCAGCGCGAGGAACTGCGCCTGTTGCGCAGCCCCGCCGAAGGTCGACGCCGGCAGGCTCGCGGCGATGGACGAGAACTGCGACATGAATCCCGGGAACGCCGCGGATGCCGTCGAGGCGACCGCGGCTGTCGGGCCGCCCGCTGCGAATGGCGAGTGCATGCACAATCCGCCGTTCACCGTCGCGTCGCAGCTCCGCGCAAACGTCCATCCGCTCTTCGACGGATTGCCGATCGCGCGAAGCGCAAATCCCGGCGCGACCGTCGGGTTCGACACCTGGTCGAGCATGTACTCGAAGCTCGCCGGCGAGTTGAACGCCCGGCTGAACGTGAAGCGGAAGTTGTTGTTCGCGTCCGCCTTGTACACGAGCGCCACGCGCGGCGAGAACTGTGTTCCCGCGAGGCGGTCAGTCTGGTCGCCGCGGAACGCGGTGACGAGGTCCGTTTTCGGATCGAGCGGAACGGTGCTCTGGAGGTAGACGCCCTCCTCGTGAATGTCGGTCGAGCCTTCGTTGCGCCCGAAGATCGTTCCGTCGGAGACGGGGTGCGTGTAGATGTAATCCGCTCCGGCGACCATCGACACCGTGCCGAGCCCGAATGCCTGCTGGAGCTGTCCGACCGTCACGGTCGACTTGTCCACCACCGGCAGGCCGGTGCGCAGGTAGTACGTGCCCGTCGTGTCCTGCGGATTGGCGTTGCCCGAGTTGTTCGCGTTGTAGAACACCTGCGCGAACAGGCCCTTGTAGCGCACGCGATCCTGGAGGCTCGAGTACGACCAGTTCTTCACCTGCGCCGCGCCGAAGGCCGTCGTGATATCGATGCCGCTCAGGATCTTCGAGTAGCCCGCGTTGAAGATGTTGTCGAAGTCGGCATTCGGCCGGAAATCGAGGCGGAACTCGCCGGCGTATTTCCTGTCCGCGAAGTCGCGCTGCAGCGGCTCGCCCGAGCGCGCACTGCCGGGGATCACGGGATAGACCGCAGGCTCGTTCGGGTCGTTGTACTTCCAGTCGGTTGCGGCGAAATACGAGCCGGAGAGCTTGTATCCCCACGTGTTGCCGGCAAACACGCCCGCGTGCCGCGCATTCACCTGCATCAGCGCGTTTCCGCCGCCGTCAACGGACACCGTGGTGCCCTGCGACTCGAACGGCGACTTCGTGATGATGTGCAGCACGCCGTTGGCCGAGTTCGGTCCGTACAGCGCCGACGCGGGGCCGTTGAGGATCTCGATCCGCTCGATGTCGTCGTCGTTGCTCGTGAACAGCGCGGGCACGTTGACCCTGAGCGACGGGACGCCGGCGAACCGGTAGTCCTGCATCATGAGCATGCCGCCGGAGAACGCGTTGTTGAATCCGCGCGAGACGATGTTCGACTGCATGATGCCGCCGGTGGAGACCGACAGGCCCGGCGTGGTCTTGAGATAATCGGCGATCGTCGGTGCCGGAACGTTGGTGATCTGCTCCGAGTTGACGACGGAGATGGACGCCGGCGTGTCGAGCACCTTCTCCGGCTTCGCTCCGCGCGTCACCGTGGTCACGACCTGGTTGAGCGTCGTCGGGATCGCCGTCATGCCTACGTCGAGCGTCGCGGTCGCCGACGCGGACACCGCGACATTCTCCGAGCGCTTCGCCTCGAAGCCGATGCACGTCGTCGACACCGCGTAGGTGCCGGCCGACAGCCCGCCGATGCGGAACGTCCCGTCCTCGCCAGACACCACCGTGGCGGCGGTGCGCAGCCCGGATATCGCGGTCACACGCGCACCGGCGATCGGTGCGCCCTGCGCATCAGTGATCTTGCCTGAAATACTTCCCGTCTGGGCGGCCGCGGTGGCGGCGAAGACGGAGAGCGCCACGAGCGCGGACAGCCGGCTGGCGAGACCTCGAACCATGTTGCACCTCAGTGCGCGGGAGGTGAGCGGGCGGGATGGGCACACCGGATCCGAATGACCGGACAAACTTTGGTCAGCGCACTGCAGACCGCAAGACGGCGAGACGCTCCTCGCCGGTTCTACCGCGCTGGCGGATTCGGCTCGGGGTCGGTCGCCACTTCAGTGGTGTCGAGCGCCACGATCCGGCGCACGCCCTTCCACTGGAGGCCGCCGGGCGGCCGATACTTCACGACCGGCGTCTCGACGACGTGGTGCGCGCTGCTCGAGGCCTGGATCATCATCCCGTCGCCGACGTAAATGCCGACGTGCGAGATGCGCTTGCCCTTGCCGAACACGAGCAGGTCGCCCGGGAGCATCGCCGCGGTATCGCGCATGATGGGATCGCCCATCTTCGCGAGCGTCGCCGCATGATGCGGGAGGTCGATGCCGAGTTTCGCAAAGACGTACTTCACGAAGCCGCTGCAGTCGAGTCCCTTCGCGGGGTTGAGTCCGGCCCACTTGTACTTCACGCCGAGCAGGTCACGCGAGTGCTCGATCATCGAGTCGCGCTGCGCCGACGTGAGAACGGCGAACGGACCCGTCGGGTTCGCGGCACGATGCGTCAGCTCCGCCACCGGGCGAGTCGGCTGATCTCCGGGAACCGTAACGGCGGAATCCTCCTGCGCCATCGCGGGAACCGCGACAGCGAAGACGGTGACGCCGGCCAGCATTGTGAGGCGTGTACGCAACATGAGACACCGCTGTACGAGTAACGAACGCGAAAGGTATGCACCGGTGCAGTCGGCCGGAACCCTGATGGCCTACCGAATTCCCAGCGCCTTGTGACTTTGTACCGACAGTCGCCACCGGGGGTTTCGAAGGCAGTATTCCACCGCCTGCCGGGAGTTCCTTGCAACATCCGGGCCGTCCATCGGCTGCAGGAAAAAATGCCCGAAGTCCAGCTGTTCGAATTTTTCGGGTTCTCCCCGGTCCTGCGGATACACCAGCTTCAATTCGTCACCGGCCGTGAGCACGAGCGGCGCGTCCGCCTTCGGGCTGACGCATATCCAGTCGAGTCCACGCGGCGCGGGCTGCGTGCCGTTCGTCTCGACGGCGACTTCGAATCCGCGCGCGTGCAGCGCGTCGATCGCGTCACCGTCGAGCTGCAGCAGCGGCTCGCCGCCGGTACAGACGACGAACCTGCGGCTTCCGCCGTCACCGCGTGCGGGCCAGCGCGACGCAACGGCGTCCGCGAGTGTGTCGGCCGTCACAAATTTTCCGCCATCTGGGCCGATGCCGGCGAAGTCAGTGTCGCAAAATTTGCACACCGCACTGGCGCGATCCTCCTCGCGCCCGGTCCACAGGTTGCACCCCGCGAAGCGCAGGAACACGGCGGGACGTCCAGAGTGAAAACCTTCGCCCTGGAGCGTATAGAAAATTTCCTTCACGCTGTACGTCATCGCGTATACGCCGCGGGATCGCGCACGCCCGCCTCCGCAAATCCCTTCAGGCGGAGCTGGCACGCATCGCAATGCCCGCACGCGGTGCCGTCCGGCGCGGGATCGTAGCAGCTGCTGGTGGCGGCGTAGTCCACGCCGAGCGAGAGACCGAGCGTGATGATCTCACGCTTCGTCATCGCCATCAGCGGCGTGCGCACGGTGACGGGCTCCGCGCCCTCGACGCCGGCCTTCGTCGCGAGCCGCGCCATCGCCTCGAACGCGCGGATGAACTCGGGCCTGCAGTCGGGATAGCCGCTGTAGTCCAGCGCGTTCACGCCAATGAAAATCTCGGCGGCACCGAGCACCTCGGCCCAGGCGAGCGCAAACGAGAGGAACACGGCATTGCGGGCGGGCACATAAGTGACGGGGATCCCGTGACCCAGCTCACTCGCGCTCCTGTCCTTGGGGACGTCGATGTCCGCCGTGAGGGCCGAGCCGCCGAACGCGCGCATGTCGATGTCCGCCACGACGTGCCGCAGCACGCCGTACTTCTTTCCGGCGGCGCGCGCCCGATCGATCTCGACGCTGTGCCGCTGGCCGTAGCGAAACGTCAGCGCGTTGACCGCGTATCCCTCGCTCGTGGCGAGCGCGAGGAGCGTGGTGGAGTCGAGGCCGCCGCTGAGCAGCAGGACGGCCGGCCGCGCGCCGGCGCTCCCGCTCATGCTTTCGTGCGAAGGCCGGAGACGATTTCCTTCAGGCGGCTTGCGCCGGTGAGAAGCGAGGTGGACGCGGAGCTCATCTCCTGGCACGCCGCGCTCTGCTCCTCGGTGCTCGCGCTGACTTCCTGCGCGGCCGCCGCGTGCCCTTCCGCCGTGCGTGCCGTCTGGGAGATTCCCGCGCTGGCCCCGAGCACGGCATTCACATTCTCGTCCGCCGCGACGGTCACGTCGCCCGCGGCGACGAGCGTGTCCCTGGCCGCAGTGCTGATCGCCGACAGCGCCGCGTCGATGTCGCGCGAGAGCTGCTGGATCTCGCGTACGCGCGAGGATCCCGCCTGCATCGCCAGCGTGGTGCTCGCGACGCGCGCCGTCACCACCGCGGTGAGCTGCACGACGTCGTCCGCGGCGCCCTGCGCCTGTTCTGCGAGCTTGCGCACCTCGTCGGCCACGACCGCAAATCCCCGGCCCGCGGCGCCCGCGCGCGCGGCCTCGATGGCCGCATTGAGCGCGAGCAGGTTGGTCTGCTCCGCGATGCGGCTGACGGTCGCGACGAACCGGTTGATGCTCTCCGCGACGCCGGTCAGCTCGCGCACCTCGCCGGCCGCATGCTCGACGCTCGTGCGCACCTCCCCGAGAATCCCGAGTGCGCGGTCGATCTCCGCGCGCTTCTCCCGCGCCGACCGCTCGATCTCGCCCGCGAGCGCGTTCACCTGGCTCGCGCCGTTGCGAACGGCGTCGGCGCTCGTGCGCATCACGTGGAAGGAATCGTCCACCGCGCGCAGCGCGGTCACCTGGAGCTCGGCGCCGCCGGTGACGTCCGACATCGCGGTCGCCGTCTGGCCGGCGGCGTGCGAGATCTGCTCGGCCGCCGACGCCAGCTGGTGCGCCGACGTCGAGACGTCCTCTGCGGTCGAGGTGGCGACGTCCACGAGGCGCGTGAGCGAGTCGGCCGTGGAGTTCATCGCCGACGCCAGCTCGCGGAACTCACCCGGCATCTCCGCGCGCGTCCGCACGTCGAGGCGCCCGTCGCTGAGCGCCCGCGCGTGGGACACGAGCGCAGAGAGCGGCACCGCGATCGAGCGCACCGTGCTCGCGACGATCCCCATGCCCAGGACGATCGCGCCGAAGATGAACGCGACGAGGATGACCGAGCGGCGGTCCGCGTCGTCGCGCAAATCCTGCGACGTGTGCTCCATCTGGCGCGCGCGCCGCTGGCCGAGCTGCTGCACGCTGGCGAGCAGCGCCGACTCAGAGGTGCGCGCCGCGGATTCGGCGGTCGAGGCCTCGCGGTCGCGCTTCAGGTCCTTCAGGCGGTGCGCCACGGCGAGTTCGTTCTCGAGGCTGGAAAGGCGCACGTCGATCGCCGCGACCAGTGCGATGTCGTCCGCGTTCAGGCCTTCCACGCCGTTGAGGTCCTTCTGCGCGCGATGCGCGGCCCAGCCGTACGAGCGGAACGCGTTCTGGCTCGCGCTGTCGGGCGTTTCGAGATAGCGCGTTCCCGCCGACAGCTCCTGCGCCACGTTCGACGTCAGGTCCGCCGTGAGGCGCGCTTCGCGCCGGGTGGCGGAGAGCGTGGACTCGATGCGATCGGAGAGTGTGGAGAGCGACAGGCGGCCGACGATCCCGGCGATGCCGAGCAGCACGATGACCGCGCCGAACCCCATGAGGAGCCGCGAACGGATCGTGCCCGGTGCAAGGGTGATCATCGCCCGCTCACCGGCCGGAGGTCTGCACGACGAGGGACCCGTCGTGCGCCACGCGCGTCATCGTCACGCTCTTTCCGGCCGGGTCGCCCGTGGGAAGAAACCGGATCGGACCTGTGACGCCGGCGACTGGCGGTGAAATGTGCGCGAGCCAGTCGCGAATCCTCGTCCGGTCCGGCCCCACTGCGGCGAGCGCTGCCGCGATGACTTTCGTCGCGTCGTAGCCCAGCGCGGCGTTGCCGTCGGGCTCGAGTCCGTTGTTCGCAAACTTGAATGCCGTTACGAACTTTCTCGCCTCGGGCCGCGGATCGGTCGGCGCGAACGGGGCGCCGATGTACGCACCCTCGGAGATTTCAGGATGTTCCGTGACGGGCGTCCACCCGTCGCCGCCCATGAAGTCGGACTTGAGCCCCTGCTTCCGCGCCTCGGTGAGCATCGGAACCGCCGAACCGATCACGCCCGCGACGAACACGATGTCCGGCTGCCTGAGCTTGAAATAGGAGATGTAGACTTCGTGATTTGCGGCGTCGGCGCGGATCGGATCAATGTCCACGATCTCGCCCTCGAAATTCTTGCGGAACGCATCTGCCAGGCCGCGGCCGTAATTGTCGTTTTCGTACAGGATTGCGGCGCGCTTGTGCCCGGAACGCGTCGCGAACTTCGCCATCTCGGCGCCGTTGGCCGAGTCGCTCGAGATCACGCGAAAGACCCACTTCGAGATTCCGGTGAGATCGGGCGAGCTTGCCGACGTGGCGACCGCGGCGAGGTTGCCATCGTACACGCCGGCGGCGGCGACCATTGCTCCCGACGTGACGTGGCCGACCACCGCGGACACGTTCTTCTCGTCGACGAATCGCTGCGCCACCTTGGCGGCGATCGCGCCGTCGGCTTTGTCGTCCTGCTCGTCGAGCAGCAGCTTGTGGCCGTTGATGCCGCCGGCGTCGTTGATCTCCTTGACGGCCAGCTCCACACCCAGCTTCGTCAGGTGCCCGTGGCTGAGCTGCCACGGCCCCGCCACGCCGATCGTGTACGGCGCGCCGCTGCCCGCGGCGCCACCCGAGCACGCGGAGGCGACAAGGAGTAGAATAAGCGGGTACTGCGACCGGCCGGTGAGCATTCCTTCAATGTGCACGCCGGACGCACGTCGCGGAACCAATTGCGAATCGCCAGACAACCTCACATCGCCCAACGGAGCCAATGGACCAGCGCGAACTGCACCTGATTCTGAATCACTTCCCTGTGATCCTCACCGTGATGGCAGTTTTCGCGTCACTGTTGGCGATTGCGACAAAGTCCCGCTCGGCATGGCTGTACGCGGCGGCGTCGCTGACGATCGCCGGGTTGTTCAGCTATCCGACGCTGCTCACCGGACACGGCGCCCACGAGGTGCTGGAGGATTTCTGGTGGGTGAAGGAGGGGTCATGGGATGCGCACAAGGATGCGGCGCAGTGGGCGAACATCGTGACCCTGATCGGCGGCGCGTTCGGGGCGTACGCGTGGTGGAAGCTCACGCGGTCGAAGGACGCGGTGCTCGCGACGTGGGCGCAGGCTGCGCTCGTGTTCGCGTGCCTGATGGGCGCGACGACCATGGGACGAACGGCGTGGCTCGGCGGGAAGGTGATCCGCGAACAGGCGGCGCTGAAGACGCCGCCGGCGGGATGGGTAGCGCCCCCCAAATCCATGGAGCACGAGCATTAGCTCCAGAGTTGAGCGGGGAGTTAGTGGAGAGAGGTGAGTCCAGCAAGGAGAGATGAGGGAGAGGGGGAGTGGGGAGAGCAGGGGCAAGAGTAGAGTGCAGTGGGGAGAGTTGAGGCCAGCGGCGCCTCCCAACTGGCCTCAACTCTCGCCGCTGAGCTCTCCGCTCCCCTCTCACCCTCATCTCTCCTTGCTGGACTCACCTCTCGCCCCTGCTATTTGCTGCTGGGTGAGACAGTGCAGCGTTCCCATTCCCCACACGAGATCGACGGCGTGAATTCCAACGACCACTCTCTCGGGGAATAGCGCCGCAAGCGTACTCAATGCCGTCCCGTCGTTCGGGTCGTTGAACGTCGGCACCATCACCACGTCGTTGGCGACGTAGAAGTTCGCGTAGCTCGCGGGCAGTCGCTGGCCGTTCATCGTCACGGCACGCGGAAACGGCAGCGTGACCACGCGCAATGCCTCGCCGCGCGCGTCCTTGGCGCTGCGGAGCCGATGCAGGTTATCGAGCGACGTCCGGTGATTCTCGTCCGCGGGGTCTTCCTCATGCGCGAGCACCACGACGCCCGGCGCGGTGAACCGGGCGATGTCGTCCACATGCCCGTGCGTGTCGTCGCCGGCGCACCCTTCACCGAGCCAGATCGTCTTCGTGATTCCGAGCGCGTCGGCGAAGAGCCGTTCGTAGCCGGTGCGGCCGAGTCCGGGGTTCCGCACCTGCGAATCCGAGAGCAGCCACTCCTCGGTCACGAGCAGCGTACCGAGACCGTCGGTCTCGATGCCGCCACCTTCGAGTATTGCGCGCCCCTTGCCGTCAGGCCGCTGCGGCTCGCGCAGCGGGAGCTCCGCGAGGCGCGCAACCGCGAGGCCGACGCCGGCGTCGTGTGAATAATTTTCGTACTTCGCCCAGGCGTTGAATCCCCAGCTCACGAGTTCGACCGCACCCGACGCGTTGCGCACGGCGGTCGGTGCCGAATCGCGCAGCCACGAGCGATCCGTCGGGCAGACGTGGACGCGCACGCGGGTCATGTCCACGCCGTGCGCCGTGAGGCAATGCACGGCGTTCGCGCGAACGCGTTCGTCGTGGCAGAGAATCTCCACGCGTTCGTGCAGGTGCAGCGCGCGCACGATCTCCGCATATACCCAAGGAATCGGTTCGAACTTGCCCGGCCAGTCGTGCGCATTGTGCGGCCACGCAATCCAGGTGGCGTCGTGGCGCTCCCACTCCGCGGGCCAGCGTGCTCCCGCGGTCATCCCATCCAGCGGTTGAGGATCGGCCCGTACGCGTCAATCCGACGGTCGCGCAGGAACGGCCAGTTGCGCCGCGTGGACTCGATCAGCGAGAGGTCGCACTCCGCGATCACGATCTCGGGTCCGGTCCCGCCCTCGGATATCACGCGGCCGAAGGGATCACACACGAACGAGTGGCCGAAGAACTCGATCCCCTGCGTGCCGGGCTCGGCCTCGAAGCCCACGCGGTTCGGCGCCGCGACGAACACGCCGTTGGCGATCGCGTGGGCCCGCTGGGCCACGCGCCACGCATCGACCTGCGCCGCGCCCCATTCCGCCTTCTCGGCGGGGTGCCATCCAATCGCCGTCGGGTAGAAAATGATCTCGGCGCCGAGGAGCGCCGTGATCCGCGCCGCCTCGGGATACCACTGATCCCAGCAGATGAGGACGCCGATGGTGCCGTACCGCGTCTTCCATACCTTGAACCCGCTCGCCGAGCGCGGCCCGTCGGACTCTGCATCGCCCGGCGTGAAGTAATACTTCTCCTCGAAGAGCGGATCGTGCGGGATGTGCATCTTGCGGTACACGCCGAGGAGCGATCCGTCCGCGTCGATCACGGCGGCGGAATTGCGATAGATGCCGGGCGCCTGCTTCTCGTAGACCGGCACGACCAGCACGACTTGAAGCTCGGCGGCGAGCGCGCGCAGCAGCTCGGTGGTGTGCCCGGGGACTGGCTCCGCGAAGTTGAAATACTCCTGGCGGAGCGACTTGCAGAAGTACGGCGCGCTGAAGAGCTCCTTCAGGCAGATGATCTGCGCGCCGCGTGCCGCGGCCTCGCGAACGCGCGCGATCGTCGCCGTGAGCGTGTGCGTCTGGTCGGCGGTGACGGCGTCCTGGATGAGTCCGATCGTGACGTGCGTGCGAGATGTCATGGCGGACGAAATGTAGGCCAACAGCAACCACGTTACCACGGATTCTCCCGGAAACGGCGCGGGTAGAAACTTCTTGGGGGAACCGCTCCCTCTGAAACGAGAGCAGTTCCCCCATGGAGTTGCAGTTACAGTATCCGCGGCTGTTGGCGTAATCCGCGGTAAAGCAGTTGCTGTTGTTCCTACGGCTTGAGCGCCTTTGCGACGGCGTCGCCGAGCTCCGTGTACGAATCCCCGACCATTTCCTTGAACGGATTCATCACGTACGAAATGACCCCGTCCTTCCCGATTACGAAGAGCACGCGCTTCTCGATCGGCGAGCGGAGCTGGGCGGTGAGCGGATACATCACGTCGTACAGCTTGCCCACCGTACCGTCCGGGTCGCTGACGAACGTGACCGGGAAATGCTCATCGCGCGCCCAGTCGGCTTGCACTGTGTCCGCATCGGCGCTGATCCCGAGCACCGTGACACCCTTTCCGTCGTTGAACAGCTTGGCGTACTGATCACGGTACGCCTCCATTTGAACCGTTCAGCCCTTTGTCCGTGCCTTGGGAAAGAAGGCGAGCACGACGACCTGGCCCTTCAAGTCGGCGAGGTGCACGGGTTTCGCGAGCAGCCCGTCCCTGGTGGATCCCTTCAGTGTAAAATCCGGCGCGACGTCACCGACCTTCGGCATCTGCGCGCGGAGCTGGCTTGCCGCCGCCGCGACGAGCGCGACCGCAGCGACCGCGGATGCGGCGATGCGAATGTTCACTTGTCACCCGCCACTTTCTTGATTTCGGTGCCGAGCTCCGCGTACGAATCGGCGACCATCGGCTTGAACGGCTTCGCGGTCCACTTGATCTTCCCGTCCGGTCCGACGATGTAGAGCAACCGGCTCTCCACCGGGCGGCCGTCGGTGTACGCGCCGTAGAGCTTGCCCGCTTCGCCCTTCATGTCGCTCGCGAACGTCATCGGCAGCTTTGCTTCCATCGCCCAGTCCATCTGCGTCGTGTCGGCGTCCATGCTGATCGCGATCACCGTGATGCCCTTGCCGCCGTTGAACAGCGTCGCCCACTGGTCGCGGTAACCGGTCATCTGGGCAGTGCAGCCGGACGTGCGAGCCTTCGGGAAGAACGCGACGACGACCGTCTGGCCCTTGAACTGCGAGAGCGAGACCGGCGCCTTCGTCAGGCCGTTCATGGTCGCTCCCGGCAGCGAGAAATCCGGAGCCACGTCGCCGACCTTCGGCCCCACCTCGGCGGCGGGAGCCTGTGCGGCGGCGACGCCGGCGCAGGCCACGAGCGCGACCGCAAGAAGTGTCGAGTTTCGATGCAGCATGGAACTACCTCACTTTAATGGTGAACCTATGCACTAATGTTTGCGCAGCGCCCTCTCGAACGCAACTTTCTACAACCTTCGGAACGGTGGAGCATCACGATGGCGGATCAGATCGACGAAACACTGGCGAAGCTCGCGAAGGACGTGGAGAACGCTGTGCACTCACTCTACCGCGGCGAGATGCGGCAGCACACGGCGAAGGCGCGCACGGGACAGTTCGTGCAGGAGGCGCAGGCGAAGGTCGCGGACGCGATCCGCGCGGCTTCCGCCGCCGTCAGCGGAGCGGTGGGGTCCGCCCCCCTCGCGTCGTCACCGCGTCCGAGTGTTTCCGCGCCGATGGTCGCAGGCGCCGCGCTCGGGTGGACGCAGGAGGAGTCGGACGCGGTGCTCAAGTGCATCAACGCGTGGCTGCCGCTCGGCGGGCCGTCATCCACGCCGCCGGACTCGACCTGCATCGCCGCCGGCAAGATGCTCGTCCCCACGTGGGGAGAGCGCGAGCGCGCCCGGGAAGCCGTCAAGAAGCTCATGCAGTAACACACAGCCCGCCGCATCGTCCACCGACTGCCGCTCGCCGCCACCTCATCGATCAATGTCCGAGCCCCCACGCCAGCGCAACGACGCCGTGACAACGCCGGTCGGAGTGACGACCATCTGCCCGCAGTGCGGCGTGATGCTCGACGCGGTCACGACGACGTGCGGTTCGTGCGGCGCCGTCATCACGGGAGCCGGCACGGACACCGGGCGCGCGGAGAAGGTTCGCGCCAAGCTGCAGGACG
>Ga0134125_10007006_pt1 | contig 12735 bp, 12 predicted proteins | sample KB31751_FD_96464 | JGI IMG/M metagenome (GOLD analysis project Ga0134125, IMG submission 96464) | Terrestrial soil microbial communities with excess Nitrogen fertilizer from Kellogg Biological Station, Michigan, USA - KB3-175-1 | ecosystem: Environmental > Terrestrial > Soil > Unclassified ... | reverse complement strand
CGCCGCACCGTGGACCCAGAAACGCATCTGGTCTGGTGAGAACATTCCCGCCGATCACGCCATCAGCCACTAAGCAAAGGGACAAAAGGAAAACGCAAAGGACGCAAAGGTAACGCCACGGATGCCGTGGCGAACTTTGCGCTCTTCTTTGCGCCCTTTGCTTGAGCGGTTTCGTTACAAGTCGCACGATCCAGAAATTTGACGGCTCGCCCCGCAGCCGCATCCAACTACCTGGAACCAACCGCGCTGCACAGAAAGCGAATGACACGTGGCCCAAACGATCAAACTCAAGAGCCGAAAAGAAATCGCCACCGGGACCATGGAGTTCCACTTCGAAAAGCCCGCCGGCTTCACCTTCACCCCCGGCCAGGCTGGTGACTTCACCCTCGACAAACCACCGGAAACAGACGCCGAAGGCAATAAGCGCAGCTTTTCGCTCGCTGGTGCGCCCTATGAGCCGGACCTCATCATCGCCACCCGCATGCGCGACACCGCTTTCAAACGTTCCCTGAAAATCATCCCGCTCGGCACCGAACTGACCCTCGACGCGCCCTGGGGCGAACTCGTACTTCACGACGACACCTCTATTCCCGCCGTCTTTCTCACCGGCGGAATCGGCATTACGCCGGTCCGCAGCATCGTCCTCCAGGCCACCCATGACAAGGCTGATCGCGAGCTGGTCCTCTTCTACTCCAACCACCGGCCTGAAGACGCTGCCTTCCTCGAAGAACTAGAGCTGGCGCAAAGCGAAAATCCCAACTTCAGTCTGATCGCCACCATGACGCTGGACTCCGCTAAGCCCTGGCACGGCGAGACCGGTGTCATCGACAAAGCCATGCTGCTCAAACACCTCGGCGACATAACCACGCCAATCTATTACATCTCTGGCCCACCGGGAATGGTCAGCGCTATGCAGAAGATGCTCGGCGAAGCCGGCGTGACGTCCAGCAACATCCGCGCAGAAGAGTTCTCCGGCTACTAGAGCCAATCCGACCATAAATTCGGGTGGCCCATCCTTTGCGCTTTTGCAAATACCGGGGCCCCCGGCGAGCGCTTTTTGCTCGCTGGGGTGGAAGGGTGGGGTATCGCGAAGCGACCGTCTTTGGCTTCGGGAGGCGATGATAGCTTGTGGGAGAATGTCGTTTGCTACCGCAAACAATACCCCACTTTTCCGGCAAAGTACGCCGAAAGGATGGGCCACCCGACGGCCGAGGTGGCCCTAAACGCGATAGAATCAAAGTCAGCATCAAATTCGTCTAATAAGCTGATGAAACTGCGTACCCGCCATCTGTTCTGTATGCTCCTCCTCCTCTCCGCGCTGCGTGCGGCGAATGGAGCGATGCTGCCATCCGGACAGAACGGGTTCGACGCGCATTACCTCAGCGCGCTGCTTTCGCAAAACGGCGCCGATGCCAAGGTCACCCTCAAAGACCAGCGCCTCAATCTCGGCTCCGGCGGGGGATACTTCATCCCTTCGGCGCGGCCCGAGGCCGCTTTCGAACAAAGCCTTCCCGTCGCGGCCCTCGCGACCTTCCGCACTGCCTGGACTATGCGTCCACCCGCCGCGCATTCCGCGTCCCTGTACGCCGCGACCAGCTTCGCAATCTAAGGCCCGCCGCTCGCCTTTCCTGCCGGCATTCCGGCCATACGTTCCGCGTAAACTAGTAGAGGTTGCGATCTCTGCGCCCGTCCCCGGGCGCCAACGCAAGAAGGAAATTCCCCTTGTTCAGCAAAGCCTTCGCCAAAGTCTTCGGCACCGCCAACGACCGTGCCGTCAAACGCCTTCTCCCCCGCCTGGCTGCGATCAACGGCCACGAAGAAGCGCTCGTCGCTCTCACAGATGAGGAACTCCGCGCCAAGACCGCCGAGTTCAAAGCCCGCATCGAAGCCGCCCGCCAGGCTGTTCCCAAGAACGACGGGGTCGCCGATCCCGAAGAAATCTACGCTGCCGAGAAAGCCGCCCTCGACGAGGTGCTGCCCGAAGCCTTCGCCGTTGTCCGCGAAGCCGGCAAGCGCGCCGTCGGCATGCGCCACTTCGACGTTCAAATGATCGGCGGCATGGCCCTTCACGCCGGAAAGATCGCCGAGATGAAGACCGGCGAAGGCAAGACCCTGGTCGCCACACTTCCCTGCTACCTCAACGCTCTTGCCGGCCGCGGCGTTCATGTCGTCACCGTCAACGACTATCTCGCCAAGCGCGACGCCGAATGGATGGGAAAGATCTACGGCTTCCTCGGCCTCACCGTCGGCGTCATCGTCCACGACCTCTCCGACCAGCAACGCCGCGATGCCTACGGCTCCGACATCACCTACGGGACGAATAACGAATTCGGCTTCGACTATCTCCGCGACAACATGAAGTTCGACCTCAAGGACATGGTGCAGCGCGGGCACTACTTCTGCATCGTCGACGAAGTCGACTCCATTCTGATCGATGAGGCCCGCACGCCGCTTATTATCTCCGGCCCCACCGACCAGACCACTGACAAGTACGCCATAGCCAACGAGATCGTCCCCAAACTCGAGCTCGGCGAGTTCACCGAAACCGTCGACCAGAAAACCTATACCGGCGATTACACCATCGACGAAAAGGCCCGCTCCATCACCGTCACGGACGAAGGCTGGGTCAAGATCGAAGCCCTGCTCGGCATCGGCAACATTGCCGACCCCGAAAACTGGGCCATGAAGCACCACATTGAGACCGCCATCAAGGCCCACACCCTCTACAAGCGCGACGTAGAGTACGTCGTCAAAGAGGGCGAGGTCATCATCGTCGACGAGTTCACGGGCCGCCTGATGCCCGGCCGCCGCTGGTCCGATGGCCTGCATCAGGCCGTCGAAGCCAAAGAAGGCGTGGACATCCGCAAGGAAGACCAGACCCTCGCCACCATCACCTTCCAGAACTACTTCCGCATGTACAAAAAATTGAGCGGAATGACCGGTACTGCGGAAACGGAAGCCGCCGAGTTCGACAATATCTACAAGCTCGATATCCTCGTCACTCCTACCAACCGCAAGATGCAGCGCATCGAAAACTCCGACGTCATCTACCGCACTACGAAGGAAAAATACTTCGCCGTTGCCGATGAAATCGCCCGCCTGCACGCGGAAAAGCAGCCTGTCCTGGTCGGCACCACGTCGATCGAGAAGTCCGAACTGCTCTCCGACATCCTTAAGCGCAAGGGCGTCCGCCACGTCGTACTCAACGCGAAATTCCACGAGAAGGAAGCCGAAATCGTGGCCCAGGCCGGACGTCTCGGCATGGTGACGATCGCCACCAACATGGCCGGCCGCGGTGCCGACATCCTCCTCGGCGGCAACTCCGAGTTCATGGCCCGTCAGGACCTAGTGAAGCGTTCCATCGCCCGCGCCGTCTCCGCCGCCGAAGGCGCAATTTCTCCCGTCGCGCCTGCCGGCATGGTGCGTTTCTACTACCAGTCGCAGGAGTTCGAGGTCACGCAGGAAGAGTGGGACAGCGCCGTCTCCTCTCACGAGACCGCCGCGAAGATCGAGCACGACGCCGTCATCGAAGCTGGCGGCCTGCACATCATCGGCACGGAACGCCACGAATCTCGCCGCGTCGACAATCAGCTTCGCGGACGCGCCGGCCGCCAGGGCGATCCCGGCGCCTCACGCTTCTATCTCTCTCTCGAAGACGACCTCATGCGCATCTTCGCCGGCGAGCGTATGAAGTCACTGCTGCTCACCCTCGGCATGGAAGAAGGCGTGCCCATTGAAGGCCGCATGATCTCCAGCCGCATTGAGGGCGCTCAGAAGGCGGTCGAAACCCAGAACTTCGAGTCCCGCAAACACGTGCTGGAGTACGACGACGTCATGAACAAGCAGCGCCAGGCCGTCTACGGCCTTCGCCTACAGCTCATGGAAGGTGTCGACCAGAAACAGCTCATCACCGAGGACTATACGGCTACGATTCTCTCCAACATCCTCGACGAGAACGCTCCCGAAAAAACTCTCGTCGACAACTGGAACGTGGAGAAGCTCTTCGCGCAGGTCTACGACATCTTCGGCGCGAAGTTCAACGACGAGATTAACGTCCACGAGCTCAGCCGTCACGACCTTGGCGAAACGCTCTTCGAAAAGCTCCGCGAGCGTTACGACCTCAAGGAAAAAATCCTCGGCGAACCCAACATGCGCTACCACGAGCGCGTCGTCATGCTCTCGGTCCTCGACGGGCTCTGGAAGGACCACCTGCTTGAGATGGACCACCTCAAAGAAGGCATCGGCCTGCGCGGTTACGCGCAGCAGGACCCGCTCGTTGCCTACAAAAAAGAGTCGTTCGAGATGTTCGAGTCGATGATGATGCGCTTTCAGGAAGACACCGCGCGCCATCTCTTCCGCATGCAGATCCTTGCCCCCGACGGCACGCCCATCGAGACCCAGGAGCAGCTCAACCGGCTCCAATCCGCGCCGCCGCCGCAAGCTTCACGCACCATTGAAGGCAATACGCAGGCCCCGCCGGTCATCCCAACGCGTCCTCCGCAAACCACCATCGATGCACTCGAAAAGGAGTTCGAGCGCAAAAAGCAGCGCGAACTGGCCGCCGCGAAGATGGCCGGCGGTTCCGCAGCCGCCAGCACTCCAGCCCCCCGCAGCGCCGGTGCAAAAATCGGACGCAACGATGAGTGCTTCTGCGGCTCAGGCAAAAAGTACAAAAAGTGCCACGGCGTGAACGCGTAATTTAGCCGGGTGGCCCCTCCTGCGACGCCACACATCCGGGTGGCCCATCCTTTCGGCGCTTTTGCCGAAAGGATGGGGTATCGTTTGCGGTAGCAAGTCCTGAGCGTAGTCGAAGGACAGCCTTCCTTAATCAGCCCTCATCGCAACCCGAAGCGAAAGACGGTCGCTCCGCGATACCCACCCGCTTTTGTGCCACTCCACATTTCTAGCGGCCAAGCCCGGCGATACACTCAATCCATGCCAACCTCCAAAGACACCAACACAACGGCAATCGCATTCCTGCGGATCGTCGTTGGCCTGTTTTTCATCGTCTTCGGCCAGTACAAAGTCTTCGGCACGCAGTTCACGCTGCACGGCGGCTTCGAGCACTACATCGACGGCTTCATCCGCGGCGGCGCCTACCCCTTCATGGTGCCGATCCTGCACGGCATCCTCACACACTTCGCCACACCAATGGCCTTCCTGGTCGCCTACGGGGAACTCCTCATCGGCATCTCGCTTGTCACCGGAGTTCTTTCGCGCGTCGCCAGCGTTTTTGGCTTCGCGCTGATGATGGCCATGTGGATGTCCGGCGGCTACCCCGGCCCGAACGCGGCGTTCTGGATGTACTGGGGAGCATCGCTGGACTGGTCTATCTTCGCGGTCTGCTTTCTGGCCTTCATCTTCGGCCAGCCTGACGGACGCTGGTCTCTCCGCCCGGCACGCAGTCGCAATCGTCACTAGCAGCCTCGAGGCCGTCACAATGACACGGCGTCCCCGGCGGCACTGAAGCCGTTCCTATTTCCGCTCGAAATCCACCGTGACAACCGTCGCAACTTCCATCGGCCTGCCATTCAAAAGGTACGGCCGATAGCGCCACCGCTGCACTGCGTCCCTTGCCGCTCCGCGCAGTAGATGATGCCCGCGCAAAACCTCAGTCTCTATTACGTTCCCCTCCCGATCCACCACGGCGCGCAGCACCACTTTTCCTTCAAGATGCATCAGGCCGGCCAGCTTTGGATAGCCCGGCGCTGGAGCGGAGATCAAATTCCTGGCCATCGCCACCGGCGACACAGGGAGCCATACGTGAGGATTGTAGGCTGGCGACCGCGAAGAGCTTCTCGCGCCTGTCGCCGCCATTGGTGATGCCGACGCCGGGTTCACAGGACGCAGCTCGGTCGTCGTCGGAGTGACACGATAGATGGGCGCAGCCGGGTGCCGGGCGTCAAACTCTCCGCCCGCAGCTGGCGGCGTTACTACCGTGGGGCCCGCAGCCGTGCCGGTGTACTCGTCCTGTGAATCCGTTCCGACAACCGCAGAACTCACTCCGGCGACTCGAACCCGGCCATCCTGCCTCCCGCCTCGTACCGGATGCCGTGACGCCGTGGATTTGGTCCCGGTCGCAGCAGCTACATGGCTCGCCTGCGCGGGAGTCGTAGCGGCTGCCGGAGGATCATACGGCGAAACCACTGGGTCGGTTGCCTTTGAAACAGCGTCGCCGGCAGCCCGGGACCTCCCCAACAACGCTATGGCCAGAACCGACAACATCACCACACACAACGCGGCGATCCGCGCCCACGGCTGTTTCATCCACGGGAACAGCACGCCCTCATCCTGTTTTTCCGCAACCGGAGAAGCATGCCGCGATAACGGCATCGGAAACTCGCGCACGCGTCCACCGGGAGTAACAGGTTCCGGATACATGAGCATGGACTCACAGTAGAGGCTGGAGTGCCCATACGCCTCCATCTCAGCTTCCACGGCGCTACTCTCGACGTAGGGTCTATCACTTCGGATGGGTATCACTATCGGCGGTTCTGGCGTTTCAAAGGGTTCCGAAACAGCTTCCCGATCTTCGTCAGCTTCCGTCTCCGACATTCCCCACCGGACCCGCATAACCTCACTGAGAAATTTCAGGATCGTTTGCACCGGCCCCACCACGTCCCGGGCCAAGCCATCGACATCCGGTCCGCCGACCGCCACCGTAACGATTCGCAGTAACTCAGTTCGTGGAATGCCCCCACCTTCACGAAAGATGATCGATCGGACCATCGACTGCATATCGTCTCGAAACACGCCGCCCCGCGACAACTTTTCGGTGAACGGTTTGAGATCTTCAGGAGATCCGCAGCGAAGGCCATGCATGGCGAAGAACTCGCGCAGTTCTTCCACATACGGCGTATTTTTGCTCTCGACGTACTCGGAGTTCGGCAATGCACCCATGGCTATATTTGGATGCCGTCTGATGCTTTCGCGGCGACGCCATTACGTCCGCCGGCTCCGAAAATTCCCCAGGTGCTGCAAATCCTGGTCCGATGCCCTCTTCTTGAGACGCCCTGCCGCATCTGCTTGTTCATCCTTCTCGGGCTTAAAGCTCGTGGCTCGTGCTCGTAGCTCAAACCAATCCGCTCTCGCCCACACCCACCCTACCCTACCCCCGCACATTCGACCCGGCGCCCATCAATACCAGCGACCGCTGCGCAAACGGCGAATACACCAGCAACGCCATGCAAGCCACCGCCAGCCCATAGTTGATGTGATGCAGTAACAAAAACGGAGCCAATGCCCACACCACATCGACCACCACCAACACCCGCCACAACGTCAAAAATTTCTCCCGCGCCCGCGGAGCATGCGTCGTCACCATCGCAATCACAAACGCCCGCACCGGAATCAACAACGCGGCACTCACAATCAACGCGACAAAAATCACCTGAGCCGAAGGAAGCGCCGACAACAAATCCTCAATCTCCGTGAGGTTCGCCAGCGCGCCCACATAGAACCCGACATACATCAACTGCAGCAGCACAAACAACGTCTGCACCACCCGATACGAAACCTTCGGCAGTTCCTCCTCCGAAGCCAGCACTCGATCCAGCAGCCCAGCCGCCGGCGCTTCGGGAAGCGGAGCAACCTCCGCCACCGCAACCACCGGCTCCCCAAGCTTTTCCACCGGAGCCACAAAACGATACCCCCGTCGAGCCAGCGTTTCCACGAATCTCGGATTGCTCGCCGTATCGCCCAGCGCCTCCCGAATCCGGTTCACGGCCGAGTTGACGCCATGCTCATAGTCCACGAACGTCCCGTCCGGCCAAAGCTCCCGCGAAATCTCCTCCCGCGTCAGCAGTTCGCCGGGCCGCTCCAGCAGCATGCACAGCACCTGGAACGGCTGCGCGTTCAGGCGCACGCGCACTCCCTGCCGCCGCAGTTCACCCACCACACCATCCGCCTCAAACACTCCAAAGCGATACCGCCGATCTGTCCGTTCGTCCGCCATAGCTTCGCCCAGTGTATGCGAGACCGCAAATACGGTACGTGGCCTACTCATCACAACTCACGGGCGCCATGCTAGGATCATGCTCAATCTGGAATCGTCGGAGGGTCTAATGGAGTATGACCGGGCGAAAGTGGATGAGATGGTCCTGGCGCTGCTGTGGCTAACGCTTGACGGCGACGGGCGGGCGTGGAAGTCGCACGACTGGGACGTGATGGATCGGCTGCACGAGAAGGGGTACATCTCTAACCCGGCGACCAAGGCGAAGTCGGTGCTTTTGACCGAGGAGGGCAAGCAGCGGGCGCGGGAGCTGTTCACCCGTCACTTCGGAGCGGTCGCGAAGTAGAGGAATCGACGCCATCTGAAGAGGGCAACCTCTGCCTCCAACTCTGTAAAAATTGGGTGCCCCATATCGCGATTCAGAAATGGGTGAAGGATGTAAACCCAGTCCTAAAGTATCGGCATAGTTGCCTTCTAAACCCTGCCGTTTCGCTATCCGTTCGGATTTAGCCCACCCGGCTGGCACCTCACTCATCGTGATGAAGCCAATATAAAGGGTGCCAGGCGATGGACAACTCCACCCAAATAGCACGCCCACAAGCACTTACGCCGTGAGGAACCCATAACCCACAGGTGAGCTTCCTTCCATTGCCTCGCACGCTTCCCCGGTACAAGCTGCAATCCATGAAGCGCCACGACCGCATCCTCTATACGCTCCTGCTTCTCCTGACCGTCCCGGCCTGCGCGGCTCAGCCCTCCGCCGAAGCCCTTACCGCCTTCGACACCTACGCCGCCGGCATCGAAGCCCGCCTCGCTCAACAGCATCATTCCGCCGGCATCTTCCTCGTCCCCGCAAACGAGAGTCGCCTCCGCCGCGGCGACCTCATCATCGAGCAACTTACCCCACCCACCGTCCCCGGAGCCCTCCTTCACCACTGGCGCGGCACTGCCTTCGTCCCCGGAGCCACCGCCGCCGACTTCGAACGCCTGATGCGCGACTTCAACTCTTACCCACAACACTTCTCTCCCGAAGTCCTCCAGGCCAAAACTCTCGCCCGGCACGACGACCGCCTCCAGGCGTTCATGCGAGTCCGCCAGCACCATGTCATCACCGTTGTTATGGATACCACCTACGATGTCGACTTCGGCCACCTCGACCTTCGCCATGGCTACAGCATCTCGCGCAGCACGAATATCTCCGAGATCGACGGTGCAGGCTCGCCTACAGAACATGCCCTCAGCGCCTCCGACGCCCACGGCTTCCTCTGGCGCCAGAACACTTACTGGAGTTACGAGGAGCACGACGGCGGCCTGACCATGCAGATCGAATCCGTTTCGCTGTCGCGCTCCATTCCCCGCGGCCTCGGCTGGGCCGTCCGCCCGTTCGTCGAGTCCGTCCCCCGCGAATCGCTCGAATTCACACTCCGCTCCGCCTGCAACGCCCTCCGTAAATAGAAAGGACCATCCATGAGCTCCACCCCGATTCCAACCGTGACCTTCATCACCGCCCGCCGCATCAATCGCTCTCTCACCGCTTCCGCCGAAAAACGCGCCCTTCACTACCTTGCGGAACGCGCCCCCACCTGGCTCACCTCCGACCAACTCACGCTTCTTGGCCTCAGCGCGCAAATCGGAGCCGGCGTCGCCTACGCGCTCGCCCGCTTTAACAAACTCGCACTGCTCCTCGTCATCCTCTGCCTCATCCTCAACTGGCTTGGCGACAGCCTCGACGGCACGCTCGCCCGCGTCCGCCACCAGCAGCGTCCACGCTACGGCTTCTACGTCGACCACATCGTCGATGTCTTCGGCTCCGTCGCTCTCATGTGCGGCCTCGCCTGCTCCGGCCTGCTGCAATGGCAGACCGGAATCGCGATGCTGATCGCCTTCCTGATCCTGTCGGCAGAAAGCTACCTCGCCACCTACACCCTTTCCACCTTCGAGCTCTCCCAAGGGCTCTTCGGTCCCACCGAGCTTCGGATTCTCCTTATCCTCGGCAACCTCGCCGCGCTGCGCAGCCCCTGGGCCCATGTCCTCGGACACCGCTTCCTTCTCTTCGACATCGGAGGCGCTATCGGCGCGGCCAGCATGTTCGTCCTTGCTGTCGTCGTCACCATCCGCCACACCGTCGAGCTCTACCAGCAGGAGCCGCTCCCGTGAACCCACTCCTGCGCTGGCTCAAGTTCAACCTCGTGGGAGCGATGGGCATGGTGCTGCAACTCAGCACCCTCGCCCTGCTCAACCACCTCACCCCCAGGCACTACCTTATCGCCTCCGCTGCGGCGGTCGAGTTCGCCGTGCTGCACAACTTCGTCTGGCACATTCACTACACCTGGAGCGACCGCCGCCACAACTCCTCACTTCCCGCGCAACTGCTCCGCTTCCATCTCTCCAACGGCCTGGTCTCGCTGCTCGGAAACCTCGCCCTCATGCGTTTCCTCGTCCACACCGCACACCGGCCGGTGCTTGTCGCCAACATGATTGCCATCCTCTGCTGCTCGATCGCCAACTTCACGCTCAGCAACAACTGGGCCTTTACCGCGAACACCTCGCCACTCACAAAGGGAGTCACAAAATGCGCACAGCTTTAGTCCTCATCCTCGTGCCCTGCCTGTTCCTCGGCACCGCCGCAGCGCAATCTCCGGACACCTCCAGCTCGTCGTCGCAAACCACCACACCGCGGCCCGAAGCACCGAAACCTCAACCCACATATCACCCCGACCCCAGTTACTCCTACATGTATAACCTCGGCGTCTTCTGCGGAGTTGGCGCCAGCACATCATCTACATCCACCAAGCCGACCGCCGGCTGCGGAGCCGGCCTGACACTGGTTCCGTGGCCTCTCTTCGTTGAAGTCGGCCTTATGGCGCCGCAGGCCAATCGCAGCAACCTCACCGGATACGTCAGCGTCGACGGCAAAATCCCTCTGGCCTCGACATCGCTCAAATACCAACCCCAGGCCATCTTCGGGTACAGTCGTCTCTTCGAAACCGGCCACGCCCTCGACTACGGCCTGGCACTGGCTCTCCCGCGCTTTCACAGCAAACCCGACGACGCCCGCAGCCTCCGCATCGAACTCCGTGACTATTGGACCTTCGCCAATCCAGCCCAGCACAACGTCATGCTCCGCGTCGGCTGGATGCTTGATGAACTCGGTGATTGACGCTGGTTGCGCATTCAGCAAGAAAGCCGTGTTTGGCGAGAGGAACGCCGCCGCCACGAAGATTTGTACCCCACCCCACAACTCCCGCGATTAACATGGCTCATGCGCTACAAGAACAAGTACACGTCCAGCAGTCCGATGATCCTTCTTCCCTGGGTGTTCGTGATCGTGGTCGCCGTATGCGCGTATCACGCGGTCACCCGGCTTGACATACAGACTTTCAAAGCTGACGGTGACAACTCTCAGGTGTACATCGAATCGTCGAAGCTCACGCAGTGCGTCTCCGCATTACCCGAAAAGACCGCCGTTACCAGCGATGAGATGAAGAATTGCCTGCAGACAGCGAAGACTTCTTCTGAAGGTTTCGACCAGGCGGTAAAGCCGCGCCTTGACGAGCTGAAGTGGCTGCTCACCCTGATCGGCGGGCTGGGTGCTTTCTTCGCCATCGCGCAAGGTGCAGCTGCGTGGTTTTCCGCCGACGTGTATACGCGACAGGCGCAAAAAGGCCTGGACGAAATCACCACGGCGCAGGACGCCATCCGGGCCCGATACCCTTTGTTCGAGCACGTGGAAGAGATACGCAAAGACGCCATCGATTCACTAAACAATGTCTTTTCCGCCGCCTCCAAAGTACCCGACTCCTGGGCGGGAAACACCGAAGCCCTGGACTGGAACGACAACCTGTTTCGCGCGCTCGATGTCGAAAAGCGACAGCGATTGCTTTCGGTGGAAAGCTTCGCTTCGATCGACCTTGATCACAGCTTCAACGCGGCGGACCACGCCGAAATTCTGCGCAAGTTCTCCCTCTTCTACAGGGCCAAGTTTCTCTACGAAGATGGCGTTTGCCGAGGCTCTTTCTGCGACCTGGAGCGGGCCGAAGCCTATCTCATCCTCGCCAACAGCAAGAAGTCCGATTTCACGATCAAGAATGATCTTGGATCGCTCTACGGCACAATCTACCGGGCCATCAAGTACACCCGATCAGAGAGCCTCGACGATGCAAAGCTCTACCTCCAGAAGTCTGAGAACGCCTTTTGCGAAAGCCTGAAGATTGAGCCCGACCAGCAGCGTGGACACTACAGCCTCGCCGTGATCTATGGACACCACCGTAAACAGTACAAGCAGGCGATCGATGAGATGACACTCGCGCTGGAGCACACAGCCTGGCAGCGAGAGCCGTCCGAGTACATGCAGGCCATCATGTACTACAACATGGCGTGCTACCAATCGAGGATGCTCCAGCAGGGCTGGAGCACGGTGAATCCAATCACGGTCGATGAGGCTAAAACGGTCACCGACTATCTGGAAAAGGCGGGAAAGGTCAGTTATGTCCGCAAAGACTACATTACGAAGGATTTCGACAACGAAAAAGAAGGCGATTTCATCGGTTTGCTGGCGGCAGCCGCTGCCGACCTGAAAACGAAGATGACGGAACTGCGGGCGGTCCTCGACAAAAACGCAGACGAGGGTGAAGCAACCGCTAAAATCACAAAAGCCCCAGCAAAACCGCCCAATCTTGGGGAGGCCATCACTGAGGCTGCAAAACTTATTCAAGACGCCCTAAAGGCTCTTGCGGAACGGTGTAAACCTTGACTACAGAATCTCTCCACCCTTCATGGTGACT
>Ga0134125_10007005_pt1 | contig 12736 bp, 13 predicted proteins | sample KB31751_FD_96464 | JGI IMG/M metagenome (GOLD analysis project Ga0134125, IMG submission 96464) | Terrestrial soil microbial communities with excess Nitrogen fertilizer from Kellogg Biological Station, Michigan, USA - KB3-175-1 | ecosystem: Environmental > Terrestrial > Soil > Unclassified ... | reverse complement strand
GACAAGCTGCTGCTCGCGACCGGCGCCGAGCCGATCCGGCTTCCCCTGCCCGGCGCCGATCTGCCGCATGTGTTCACGCTGCGCACGCTCGCGGATTCCCGCGCCATCATCGCACGCGCCGCCAATGCCAAACGCGCGGTGGTGATCGGCGCTAGCTTCATCGGCCTCGAAGCGGCTGCAGCGCTGCGCAACCGCAATATCGAGGTCCATGTCGTCGCGCCCGAGAAGGTGCCGATGGAGCGCATCCTCGGCGCCGAGATGGGCGCCTTCGTGCGGAAGCTGCATGAAGAGCACGGCGTCATCTTCCATCTCGAGAACACGCCGAGCGAGATCGACGCCAAGCAGGTCACCCTCAACAGCGGCGGCACGATCGAGGCCGATCTCGTCGTCATGGGCGTCGGCGTGCGGCCGCGCATCGCGCTCGCCGAAAAAGCGGGACTCAAGATCGATCGCGGCGTCGCCGTCGATCAATATCTCCAGACCAGCGCGCCGGATATTTTCGCCGCCGGCGATATCGCGCGCTGGCCCGACCCACATAGCGGGCATCCGATCCGGGTGGAGCATTGGGTCGTCGCCGAGCGCCAGGGCCAGACGGCCGCCTTCAATCTGCTCGGTCAGCACGTACCGTTCGATGCCGTGCCCTTCTTCTGGAGCCAGCATTACGACGTGCCGATCAATTATGTCGGCCATGCCGAAAGCTGGGACGAGATCGCGGTCGACGGCAACATCGCCGGGCGCGATTGCGTGCTACGCTACAAGAAAGGCGGCCGTGTGCTCGCCGTGACCTCGATCTATCGCGACCACGAAAGTCTCGAAGCCGAAGTCGCGATGGAGCACGGAAAGAATCCTTAGCGCGCGCTGCCCGCGCTCCTGTTTGCAACGGAGATAAGAATGAAACTTTTGGGCACCGACGGCAGTCCCTATGTGCGCAAAGCGCGGGTGGCGATCGCCGAGAAAGGCATCGCCTGCGACCATGTCAACGCGAGCCCGCGCGACCCCGATTCCGGCGTCTCCGCCGCCAATCCGTTAAGCAAGATCCCCACCCTGCTCCTCGATGACGGCACCGCGATCTACGATTCCTCGGTCATCGCCGAATATGTCGACGGGCTCGCTCCCGCGCCGAAGCTCATCCCGGATACATTCGCGGAACGGATCGCGGTCCGGACCTGGGAAGCTTTGGGCAACGGCCTGCTCGACGCGACCGTCAACATCATGCATGACCGTCGCCTGCCCGCGCCGCAGCAGCGCGGCGCCGAATACGTAACGCGGCAAATGGAGAAGATCGAAGCAGCCCTCGCTTTCATCGACAAGACCGTCGCCGATACCGATTTCGTGCATGGCGAAAAATTCAGCCTGGGCGATGTCGTCTGCGGCACCGCGCTCGGCTATCTCGATCGCCAACTGCCCGACTTCGACTGGCGCGGGCGCTATGCGAATGTGAAGCGCTATGGCGCCAAACTCGCGGCGCGGCCGGCTTTCGCCAAGACCGCCGCCCTCACCGCGGACAAGCCGAAGCGTTAAAGCGGAGTCCGCCCCCCTTACCCGTCACCCGCGGACTTGTTCCGCGGGTCCATGAGCTTTGAGAGCCTGCGCGGCGCAACACAAAAGTCTTGAACCGCCAAGACGCCAAGACGCCAAGACGCCAAGACGCCAAGACGATTACAAAAAGACAGTGAGCCAGCGAGAACGATTTAAGGCGCGCTCCGCGCGCAGAAATTGTTTCTCAGCGTCTCACCGTCTCATTGTGAGCGTCTTCTTTTCTTGGCGTCTTCGCGCCTTGGCGGTTCAAATTTCTCGCCGCTCCACTCCCCACCATCATCGCGCTTGTCCAGCAATCCATGGACCCGCGGAACAAGTCCGCGGGTGGGACGTTCTAATGTCCCCAGGTATTCTCGTAGTCGCGCTTGTCCTCGTCGGTGAGATATTTTTCCTCGATCTCGCGCACACGCGCGGTGTTAGTTAGCACGGCCTGCTCGACCGGGCCCCACTTGCCGTAGGATCCTGCCTTACGCATGGCGCGATCATCGATATAAGCGCCGCCCTGCTCCCGCATGTCGTTGAGTTTCTCCCACGAGGCTTGGAGGCCCCAGGTGGCGGCGATGGTCGGATACATCACCATGCAGGCGCCGAGATCGGCATATTCCTGGTTGGTCGGCGCCGGCTCGATCGTGTTGGCCCATAGCGCAAAGACGGGCGCGGGCACTTCCTTGCAGGCGCGCTTCAATTGCTCGCGCGTCTCGCAAGAATTCAGCCAGATGAAATCGGCGCCGCCTTCGGTCACATAGGCGATGGAGCGTTCGAGCGCCTGACCGAAATTGCCGCCCTCGGCGCCCAGGACATCGGTCCGGGCACAGATGACGAATTCCGGATCCATCTCGTTGCGCGCGGCAACCGCGGCCTTCAGCTTACCGATATGCTCCGCCATCGATACGCAGCGCCGTCCCGCCATGGTCGCGGATTTTTTCGGCGCTTCCTGATCTTCTAGCTGCATGCCGGCGGCGCCCGAACGGCACACCTCGCGCACCGCATAATCGGCGTTGACTGCGTTGCCGTAACCGGTGTCGCAATCGACGAAGATCGGGATATCGCAGATCGCCGCCGCGTGGCGCACGTGATCGACCACGTCGCGCAGCCCAATGAAGCCGTTGTCGGGCACACCCAACAGAAAGGCCGACATCTGCGAGCCGGCGAAGAAGAAGGACTCGAATCCCGCGCGCTCGGCCATCTTGGCATAGAGCGGCGAGAAGCCACCCGGCATCACGGTACAGCGCGGGCCCGTCAGCAATTCGCGGAATTTCCGGCGTTTGGCGTGCACCGCGTCGTGAGCATTCATAACGAGAAGGTCCCCCTGTTGGATTGTTGAAGTAGCTTGATCGAGGAAAGGGCCGGACGGCCCTAATCCGCCTCGAATTTGTAGAAGCGCGAGGATTTCATCAGCGACTCATCCGACATGCAGAAAAGCTGCGCGTCGCTTGTCGCCTTGTGCTCGAACTTCGTCCAGGTCGGCACGCAGAAATTATCGCCGCGCTGCCAGGTGATGCGCGTGTCACCCGCGACCGTCTCGCCGCTGCCCTCCATGACGCAGAAGATGCGGTTGGTGGTCGAACGTTGACGGCGCGTCTTGGCGCCCGAGGCGAGCCGCTCGACCGTCAGCAGCATGGTCGGCATGGTCGGCGCCTCCAAGGTGATGCGCGGCCCGTGGAAGCCTTCATTGTAGGCGATCGCCTTATCGAGCCGACGCGCGATGTCCTCGCGCGAGAAGCGATAGGGCGAGGTCGTTACCTCTTTCGGGCTCGGATCGTAGCGAATGGTATTGTCCTCGTAGAACATGTTCTCGAGGCTGCGCACCAGCGGCACGTCGAGCCCATCGAACCAATAGGCCGGCGCGTCGCCATCATGACCGTGCTCGTGCCAGCACCAGCCAGGTGTCAGCACGACATCGCCGGTCTCCATCGGCGTCTTTTCGCCATCGACGGTCGAATAGGCGCCTTTCGCATCGATGATCACACGCAGCGCATGCGCGGTGTGGCGATGCGACGGCGCCTTCTCGCCCGGCAGGATCATCTGATAGGCGCTGACGAGCGTCTTCGTCGTCATCACGCCTTTGCCGGGGATCGGATTGCACATCACAAGATTGCGCCGCTCGGCGAGCGACACGTCGATCAGCCGCCCGGCCGCATCGAGCGCCGCTTTGCAGAGATCGTAGCGCCAATGCGCCGGCACATAATCCGATTGCTGCTTGCCGGCCGGCGCGGTCTCGTCGCGTCGCAGCCAGCCGGGCGTCGAGCTCATCTTGCCGGTTTCTTCGTAGAGCGCCTCGAGGTTCGGCACATTGCGGATCGCCGCGATCCGATCGCTCATCGCACCATCTGCCATCGCAACCTCCTTCTCTTAGTCGCGCCTCGTCTTATTCAATGAGCTTCTCGAGCGCTTTCGCGCGCCATTCCGTCATCGGCTGGAAGCGTGGATTATCGCGGTTCTTATCGAGGATCATACGCCTGATCTCGTCCTCGCTCACGGCAAGATCGAAGGGCTCGGCGAAAGGCTGGCCGGTATACCAGGGCAGATCCCAGCGGAATTCGATCTTGTTGCCCTCAGGATCCGGCACATAAAGCGACAGCCACGAGCCGTGATTGACCGTGCTCATACCATCGATGCCTTTGCCGGCGAGGCTATCGTGCCGTGCCTGCAAACCGGCATAGCTCGGCAGGCGGAAGCAGACATGCACGAGCGCGCCCTCGCCCGGCGCGCCTTTGCGGCCGCCGGTCAGCGCGATCTGGTGATGCTCGGCCTCAGGATCGAAGGTCAGAAAACAGAGATCGCTGTCGCGGATCTTGCCGATATCCGACACCGAGAAGCCGAGCGTCTTGGTATAGAAGGCAACCATCGCCGCGAAATCGAAGCAGGCGATGACGACGTGAGAGATGACCGGCCGCGTGCCCGACATGGCTCCCCTCCTCTGCCGCGGACGATTGTCGCGGCCAGAGTAGGCTTAGGCAAGAGCGGTCGCTGCGCGGTCAGGACGGCGGCGCAACCGGGCTGTTATCGCTACTTCCGGTGCTCGCGGGCGGCGGCGTATCGGCCGCGGGAGGTGGTGGCGCAGCTTGCGCGGCCGGGGGCTGCGCTGGCGCGGCGGGAGGCGCGGCGCTGGCGGGCGTCGGCTGATCGGGCGGCGCCGCAGCTTTATCCGCGGACAACGGTGTTGGCGCAGCGTTGGCGTTGTCCGGCGCAGACGCCGGAGGCGATGCGGGTGCTGCGGGCGGCGACGCGGTCGCGGCGGAAGCCGCGGGCGCCGCCACTGGCGTCGCGGAGCTCGCTGTCGCCGACGCGCTGCTCGCGGCTGCCGGCTTGTCCTGATCGTGCTTCGCTTCCGCCTTCGGTGCGGGCGGCGCGTCATAGGCCGCCGTCGCGTAATCGGGCACGATGCGCGCTTGCTTGCCTTCGATGACCAGGACCTTCTGGCCGATCGGGATCGGTGTCGGCTGGCGTTGCGTTACCGAGACCAGATCGCCCTTCGGTTCGCGCACGATATATTCCCAGCCCGTCGTATCGCCTGTGGCATGCTGGATGCCCGCACCAACCGCACTGCCGATAACGGTGCCGCCGAGCGCCATGAGCGCCGTCGGTACCGTCGGCGAATTCGTCTCCGCGCCGAGAATGCCGCCGACCGCGCCGCCGGTAACCGCGCCGACGGTACCGTCGTCGCTGATCTTGACTTCGCGATAGCCGATGACGATGCCGGTATCGACCTTGTTCGCCTGCTGCATCGCCGAGCCATTATAGGTGTTGGGCGAATAATCCGGCCCGCAGCCGGTGAGCGCGATGGTCAAAAAAGCGCAAAAGCCGAACGTGATTCTCTGCGTGATGGAACCTGTCACGAATCCCCTCGCTCCCGATGGCTGTGTTCGCAAAATTTCGGCGCGACGGTCTTCCGCGACACGACCAAGCCGGTCGAGCGAAAAGAGTCGGAGAGCAGCGTTATCCCGCGTCGCGTGCGGCAAAAAGTGCGGCCGGTCACAAAAAAATTGGCCGAAATCCCCTCATTCGCGCGCGAGACTAACAAGAAACCTTGTGCGACGTAACCCGCGAAATGCCGCGCATGCCGAAGCGCGATATCGCGGCATGCGTGCTCAGCGCTACGCCTTTTTATCCGGCTCTTCTTGTTCCTCGTAGCGGCAATTGATCGCTTCCGCGAGCCGCTTTCCCTGAATCGCCATTCCCCACATCAATGAGCAGATGGTCGAGACGGGAACTTTCTCGTCATCCTTCAGGCGCAGCTCGATCCGATTGGGCAGCAGCAGTTGCGCGCGCCGCTGCGGCGTCAACACAACAGCATCGATTTCATCGAGCGGAATCGGACGCGGGTGCTCGTCGTCGCGAGTCCACAAGCTGAATCGATTGAGCAGCAGCCGATTGCTCGCGCGGTCAACCATCAGCGAACTTGCCAGCCAACCGACGACGCCCCATAGGCCGGCGCCAATCACGGCAAGACCGAACAACGCGCCGGCCCAATCGGTACCCGGCGCCCACGGCTTGAACGATGTCGCGTTATCGAAGAGCAGCCAGCCGCAGATCGAGCAGAAAACGAGGCGCGCGATCACCGGCCCCCACGGATCGCAGCGCATCGTGACGGATGTTTGGTTTGAAACCGGCGCGACCGAATCCATTCCCCCAAGGCTCCCCCGAACCCCCTGATGAGCGCGATATTTGGCGGATCGACCGTGCGCGGGTCAATCGGGAAGCGCCGGCGGGGGATCGTCGGCGACCCATTCCTTCGCCAGCTCATAAGTGACCGCCAGCACGATCGGACCGATGAAGATCCCGATCAGGCCGAAAGCGAGCAGACCGCCGAAAACGCCGATCAGGACGAGGAGCAGTGAGAGATGCGCGCCGCGCGTGATCAGCAGCGGGCGCAGGATATTGTCGAGCGTCATGGCCGGAATGGTGAAGACCAACAATATCGTGCCGCCGGCCGCATCGCCGGTGACGTACATCCAAATCATCGCGGGAATGAGAACCAGCCCCGCGCCGAGCTGGGCGAGGCAGAGAATGAAGGTCACTGCCGATAAGATCTGGACGAACGGGACATCGGCAAGGAGCAATCCCAAGGTCGCAATCGCCGCCTGGACGATCGCCGTCACCACGACGCCGAGCGCGACGCTGCGGGTCGCTTGCATAGCCAGACGAACCGAGCGCTCGCCGCGATCACCGGCAAGCCGGCGGCTGAAGCGCAGCACGATCATGCCGGCCGTCTCACCGCGCGCATAGAGCACGGCCGCGAACAACAGCGCGAGCACGAATTGCACGAGAGTCAGGCCGAGATCGCCGAGCGCGCGGATGAACCACTCGGCCGCGCTGCCGGCATAAGGACGAAGCTTTGGCAAAAGCTCGCCGAGATCGGTCGCGACGACTTCCTGCCAGAGATCCGTCGCCGCCCCGCCGACGAGGGGAAGCCCGGTCAGCCAGGCGGGAGGTGGCGGCAACTGCGGTGCCTCCATCAGTCGCTGCAACCACTCCTTGAAATGTCCGGCATGGCCGACGATCGCATCGATAGCGAACCAGAGAGGCGCGAGGAGGATCACGACGAGGCCAAGCGTCATGATCGCGACGGCGAGACTGCGCCTTCCCCAGAAGAGATGCTGAAGGCGAAGCAAGAGCGGCCAAGTCGCGATCACCAGCGCGGTCGCCCAAATCATCGCCGAAAGAAACGGCCGCAGGATCAGGAACGCGGCCGCGAGCAGTGCCGCGAAGAACAATGCCAGGAGCATTGTTCGCGGCAAATCCATCCGTGTGTCAGTCACGCGCGCACCCGCTTGCGTTCACCGTCAGCGGCCATCCCGCCGGCGCATTTCCTCGCCTGCCGGGCGCGCGATCGATATCGGGTGGATTGGGTAATTGGGACATATGGCGGCTCGTATCTGTCGCCACACATTTCACCGTGCTTTGCCTCACGGCAAGACATAGGCCATGGCACGCAAGACCCCCGGACGCATCAGCGATCCCGGGGGTCGGTCTGCGAAGTTGTCTTCGCGCTCGGAGAACATGTCCCGAGCCTATCTTGGACTTGAAGTCGCGTCGCCGATGCCAAGTATTTCGGCAACGCCATAACTGTCCGGTGGAGTCATGCTGGTCGAGCATCCTCCGTCTTGTGGAACGAAATGGTCTAGCCGACGCTTCCTAGATGGATAGGCGGAGTCATGTTGGCGAGACACCCTCCTGCTGGTCGACAACACAACGAGTCTCTCCCGATGCAAGAGGGCGGTCAAGTGACATCGTCATTAACGGGGCAGTCTCTATGCCCGATTTCGCGTTTTTTGGTTTTGACGTCGGCCCGGGAGGGGTAAATTCAATAACGATCGTGCTGCCGCAACTTTTTATGGCGGAGGCAAGTATGCTCGATGCAGACTTTTGGCTCGATCAAGCGATGATGTTTCGTCAGCAGGCAAATTCCGTTCGCGATCCCGAGGAGCGCGAAGAGCTCCGCACGCTCGCTCAAATCTGCGACGCTGTCGCCTCAAAGATCGAAGAACATTTCTCGGGCGGCTGAACGATGATCGCCACTCGATGAACAGGCGGCGGAATCGCAAGCACATTGAGTTCGACCGTTTGCACGAAGCGTAAAACGCGCCGGCACAACATGAATGCGCGAAGGCGCAAAGCAAGATACGAAACAACGAGAGGAGATTCGGGTATGGCAACGACCATCCGCAATCCGATCGAGTGGGGTTACGACCAACTGCGCCACGCTGCCAACGCCGTCGAAGTGACGGGCCGAGCCGTCCGTGGCCGCCCCGACGCCGTCGCTACCGCGCCGGCCGTCCGCCGCATCGAGATCGCCGATCTGAAGGATGCGCTGGCGAAAGGCATCAGCGACTTCGGCGAAGCGCGCAGCGACGTGATCTTCCTTTGTCTGCTCTATCCCGTCGCAGGTCTCGTGATCGCCCGCATCGTGTTTGGCTCGGGCATGTTCGCCCTGCTCTTCCCGCTGGTTTCGGGCTTCGCTCTGCTCGGGCCTTTCGTCGCGGTCGGCCTTTACGAAATGAGCCGCCAGCGCGAAGAAGGCCATGAGCTGAGCTGGGCCACCGCCTTCGACGTCGTTCGCTCGCCCTCTTTCGGGGCGATCATCACGCTGGGCATCGTGTTGATGGCGCTCTTCCTCTTATGGATGAGCGCGGCCGAAGCGATCTACACGATGACCGTGGCGCCGCTGCAGCCGACATCGATGACAAGCTTCGTCACCGATGTCTTCACCACGGCGCGCGGCTGGGCGATGATCGGTATCGGCATCGGCGTCGGCTTCATCTTCGCGCTGGTCGTCTTCGCGATCAGCGTCGTGTCCTTCCCGATGCTTATCGATCGCGATGTCGGGCTTGGCGTCGCGGTCTGGACCTCGCTGCGGGCAATCATCGCCAACCCCATACCGATGGCGGCATGGGGCTTGATCGTCACCGCGGGTCTGGTGCTGGGCTCGATCCCGCTGCTCTTGGGCCTCATGATCGTGCTACCGATCCTCGGCCATGCGAGCTGGCACCTCTATCGCAAGGTCGTCGAGCGCTAAGCGCGATAGGCGTAAAGCAGTCGTGCGTTAGCATGACCGCCCGCACGGCTTCTATTCTGGCATTTGAGCGGACTGCGTGCGCACGCGCTCGCCCGGCGCCGCCGACTGAATCTGCAGCGCGCCATCTGTAAAGATATAGGCGTTGACCGGCTTACCCGCGAGTATGCCCTGGCTTACCCAGTAGTCGCCGACGCGACCGAGGCCGCTCACGCGAGTGACCCCGCGCTGATGCAGCGCATCCAGCGCCTGCGCGTCTGTGGCAACCTTGGCCGGCGGCGCACTGCCGTCGTAAGGCGGCAGGATTAGATCGTCCGCTTGCGCAAATGTCGGTGCTACGACGGCCGCGCTCAGCGCTGTGGCGAAAATAAGTCCGAACCGTGACATCATTGGCGGTCTCCGTCCAAAACCCATGCTTCTGATATGGGAAGCGGCGGCGCTCGCGCCATTCGCTCTCAATTTGTTGACAGCCGCGCCTCGAACGGGTTAGCCAAAACGATAGAGGCGCCGACGAAGACGCCCAGGCGTGCCGAAAAGCGGCCGTCACAGATGAATGAAACAGGGAGACGAAATGATGACCCGTATTCGGGATCTGCTCGCGGCCAGCGTCGCGCTCGCAAGCCTTTCCACCGTTGCTTTCGCCGAAGAGCCCGTGCTGCTGCGCTATGGCGATCCCGGGCCGGCGACGGCCTCGATCCATACCAATCTGATCGGGCCCTGGGCGGAGAAGGTCAACAAGGAAGCGGGCGGCGCGCTCGATGTGAAAGTCTATGTCGGCTACTCGCTCGTCAACATGGTCAACACGCTCGACCGCGTCGCGGACGGCGTTGCCGATATCGCTTTCTGCATTCTTGGGCCGGTGTCGTCGCAATTCCCCAAGACGCTGGTCTCCACCCTGCCCTTCGAGGCGCAGAACGCGCATGAGGCCGGGCTCGCGCTGCAGCGCCTCTACGAGAAGGGCATCATCGCCGACGAGTGGAAGAAGGTGAAGCCGATCGCCTTCGGCGATTTCGCCAACCTCACCTATCACACCACGGATCCCGTCAAGACGCTCGAAGATCTCAAAGGCATGAAGATCAGCGCACAAGGCCGGATCGAAGGTCAGGCCATCGAGGCGCTTGGCGGCACGCCGATCACCTTGCCGATCAACGAGGTCTATGAGGCGCTGAAACGTGGCGTGGTCGTCGGCTCGGCGATCGGCTGGCCTGCCGATGTCGATTTCAAGCTGACCGAAGTGACGAAATACCACCTCCATGAATCGCTCGGCGGCGCTTCGGCGGTGATGATCATGAACAACAACACCTACGCCAAGCTCTCGGGCAAGGCGAAGAAGGCGATCGATGCCAATATCGGCACCGATTACACGAACTGGTTCAACAAGGTCATCGACGACACCGAGCACCGCAACATCGACAAGGTGCAGAACCAGATGAAGGATCAGACGGTGCTCCGGCTGAGCGATCAGGAACGCGCCAAGTGGAAAGCGCGCATCCAGCCGGTCATCGACAATTGGGAGAAGAACACACCCGACGGCGCGCATGTTCTCGCCGCTTTCCGCAAGGAGATTGCCGCCATCCGCAGCGGCACATAACGCGCGCTCCTTCCCCCGTGCGATGCTATAGTTGCACTTGAAGCGCAACCGGCGCCCGCCGGGCATCGCGCGCGCGGGAGGAAATGACCAGCAGCACCGAAGCCCTTGGCGGCTCCTGGGGATCGCTGTTTCGCGGCGGTTGGGCGATCTACACCTTCATGGTGATGCTGGGCGTGGTGCTGTTCTCGCTCCAGATCCTCATCGTCGTCACCATCATGCCGACCGTCGTCGCCGATATCGGCGGCGCCGCTTATTACGTCTGGGCGAGCATGCTCTATCAGGTTGGCGCGATCGTCGGCGCGGCGATCATCGGCTCGATCTGGCGCGTGATCGGCATGCGCGGCGGCTTCTTCGTCACCGCCACGATCTATACGCTCGGCACGCTCGGCTGCGCCCTCGCGCCCGACATGCTGGCGCTCAATCTTTCGCGCTTCGTGCAGGGGCTCGGCGGCGGCCTCGTCACCGGCGGCACGATGGCGCTCATCGGCCGCGTGTTCCTGCCGCAGCAGCGCACGCGCATGCTCGCGATCTATCAGGGCGTCTGGACGATCTGCAGCCTCCTCGGCCCGTTCTTCGGCGGCGCCTTCGCCGCGGCCGGCTGGTGGCGCGGCGCGTTCTGGGCCTCGCTGCCCTTCGCGATTCTCTTCGGCATCATCGCCTGGCTGAAAGTGCCGACCGATCGCGACGAAAGCGAAAAGCGCGAGCGCATCGGCGTGCCGGGGCTGCGGCTGGCGCTGCTGACGCTCGGCGTCGCTGGTGTCGCCGAAGCGGGCCAGCTCGCCAATCCCGCCGCCCTCGCGATCCTCCTGCTGGTCTCGCTGACGATGATGGCCCTGACCTTCCGCATCGATGCCGGCGCCAAGCAGCGTCTCTTTCCGACTCGGCCGCTCTCGGTCTCGAGCCCGGTCGGCCTCGGCTATTGGGTACTGATCATCGGCGGCGGCACGCAGGCGGCAATCACCATCCTGCTGCCGCTCTCGTTGCAGATCGTCCATGGGCTCTCGCCGCTCTGGGTCGGCCTCGCCAACCTGATCATCTCGATCGCCTGGACGATCGCGACCTTCCTCGTCTCCGGCTGGTCCGGCGCGCGCGAGCGTTTCGCCCTCAATTCCGGCGTCGCGCTGATGCTGGTCGCGCTGTTGATGCTCCTGCCGACGGCGCAGGGCGAGCGCCTGCCGCTGCTCTTCCTCGCCGTCTTCGTCTTCGGCTGGGGCATCGGCAGCCACAATGTGCATTTGGGCGCGCGCACCATGGGTGCGGCGCTGAAGGGCGAGGAAGCGATCACCGCCGCCTCGCAATCGATGGTCCGCTCGCTCGGCGGTGCGGTCGGCACCGCGGCGGCCGGAATCGTCGCCAACCTCGCCGGGCTCGGTGAGCGAATCGATATCGAGACGGTAAACGGCGCGACACTGGCAATCTATATCGCCGCGATGGTGCCGACGGCGCTCGGCCTGTTCTTTATCATGCGCTTCACCCGGCTGGTCGTGCCGCGCCGCGCCTAGCCGCAGTAACGCTTACGAAATCGTTGTTTTTACAAAATTAGTTTCAGCGCCGCCGACACCGCAAATTGCTTGCCAAGGCCACTGATTAGCGATAGCTAAACATCCTTATCGGCTGCGCGGCGCTCCGTCCGAAGCGCACCACAACAGCAGCCGGAACAGGAGGGGTATCGTGGCGAGCATAGAGTTGACGCAAGGCCGATCAGGACTTCAGAACCGCTGGTGGATCGTCTTTGCGTCGCTGATCGGCAACATCGTCGGTCCTGGGCCAGCAGTTATTTTCGTGGTCAATGTTTTCATGGTGCCGGTAACGACCAGCCTCGGCTGGACGCGCGGCATGTTCTCGGCCGGCCTGCTGGCCAGCGCCGTCGCCTCCCCGATCATGACGGCAACCTATGGCAACCTGCTCGATCGCTACGGCATCCGGCGTGTCGCCTTGCCGACCTGCTTCCTCTATGCGCTTGCCCTCTGCAGCTTCGCGCTTTTGAGCCCCAACGCCTATTGGGCGCTCTTCATCATGGTCGCCTGCTCCGCCGGCTTCGGCGCCTGCCTCGGCCCGATCGTCTATTCGAAATCGATCGCCGCCTGGTT
>Ga0134125_10007004_pt1 | contig 12738 bp, 11 predicted proteins | sample KB31751_FD_96464 | JGI IMG/M metagenome (GOLD analysis project Ga0134125, IMG submission 96464) | Terrestrial soil microbial communities with excess Nitrogen fertilizer from Kellogg Biological Station, Michigan, USA - KB3-175-1 | ecosystem: Environmental > Terrestrial > Soil > Unclassified ... | reverse complement strand
CTTGCCTTCCGGGGCCGTGCCGGCGCTCCCTTGGCCATTGAGATTGGTTGCGGAGGTATTGTAGAGCCCGAGTCCAGAGCCGCTGATTGCCGCCACCATTTCGGAGCACTCCCCTGGGAATTCATGGTTCCCGGCGGCACCCGCACCGCCGGATACCAGTTATCTGGGGTTTTCGGCCGCGGTTTAGTGGCGACCGCTTCGGGGGGGTACTTCGGCCGCGAACGCGCCGCCGGCAGCGCGAACAGATTCCGCGTCGATCAGTGAAAATCGCGTGACCGGGTGACCAGCTGTCCAAGGAGCGGTGTGCGGTCGAGCAGCCGGCGAGCCACGACGTGCATGACGCCCTCCTGTCGCTGCAGTTCGCCATGGACTTCGAGCAATCGCGACTCCACCAAGGGGCCGCGGTACTCATCCCCGACCCGTTCCCATACGATGATGTTCACCTGCCCTGTCTCGTCCTCCAGCGTAAGGAATGTCACGCCGCTCGCGGTACCCGGGCGCTGACGCATAAGAACGATGCCTGCCGTGCGTACTGGCTTACCGTGCGCCATGCCTTCAAGATCACGCGCGCTGACCAGCTGCTTGGATCGCAGCGAGTCGCGCAGCAATGCCAATGGATGGCGCCCCAAGGTGAGGCCTACGGAAGCATAGTCAGCGACGATACGTTCCCCTTCCGTGGGAGTCCTCAGGAGCGGCGTGGGCTCATGAGTCTCTTGAGGCGCATCGACCAAAGCCTCTTCCAGCGGCAACGGCCGCTCCGTCCCCGCGACCTCCCAGAAAGCCAGATGACGATTGCCGCTCAACGAGGCAAAAGCGCCGGCGGCAGCCAGCGCCTCGAGGTCGCCGCGATCGAGCGCCGCGCGAACAGCGAGGTCCTGTACGCTTGCGAAAGGCTGCTGCCGGCGAGCCTCGATGAGGCGGTCCGCGCCGCTCTGCGAAAGCGATTTGACCAGCCGCAAGCCCAAACGCAGCACAGGTTCTCCATCTTCTCTCCGCTCCAGCGTGCAATCCCACACGCTCACGCAAACGTCGACCGGCCGCACCTCCACGCCATGCGTCCGCGCATCCCGAACGAGCTGCGCCGGTGCATAGAAACCCATCGGCTGGCTATTGAGCAGCGCCGCCGCGAAAGCCGCCGGCTCGTGACATTTGAGCCACGCGGAATCGTATGCCAACAGGGCAAAGCTGGCAGAATGTGACTCCGGAAATCCGTACTCACCAAACCCCAACATCTGTTGGTACAGCCGCTGCGCGAATTCCTCCGCGTAACCGCGTGCCCGCATCCCGCCGATCAGCTTCTCCCGGAAGTGTTCGATGCCGCCGCTGCGCTTCCAGGCGCCCATGGCGCGGCGCAACGCATCCGCCTCACCGGGAGTGAAGCCCGCCGCCGCGATGGCAAGCTGCATCACCTGCTCCTGGAAGATCGGCACGCCGAGGGTGCGCTTCAACACGTCCTCGACCTCGCGGCTGGGATAGCTCAGCGGCTCGCCGGACTTCCGGCGCTTCAGGTACGGGTGCACCATGTCGCCCTGGATGGGACCGGGGCGGACGATGGCGATCTCGATGACGAGGTCGTAGTAGGAGCGCGGCTGCAAACGCGGCAGCATCGCCATCTGGGCGCGCGACTCGATCTGGAAGACACCGATGGTATCGGCGCGGGAGATCATCTCGTAGACCTCCGGCGCTTCCGCAGGCAGGCCACCGAGAGCATGCCGCGAGCCGCGGAAGGCGTTCACCAGGTCGAATGACTTGCGCAACGCGGTCAGCATTCCCAATGCCAGCAGGTCGACCTTGAGCAGGCCGAGGTCGTTGAGGTCGTCCTTGTCCCACTGCACCACGGTGCGGCCCTCCATGGTCGCGTTCTCGATGGGCACCAGCTCCTCGAGCGCCCCCTCCGAGATCACGAAGCCGCCGACATGTTGGGAAAGGTGCCGCGGAAAACCCGGGAAGGCGATCAGCTCGTGCGCCAAGGGCAGCAGCCGCGCCAGCAGCGAGCCATCGGGATCGAAGCCGGCCTCGCGCAGCCGCTCGCGCATCACCTCGCCTCCGTCCCACCACTGCATCACCTTGGTGAGCCGCCCACACTCGTCGGAATCCAGGCCGAAGATCTTGCCGAGGTCGCGCAGCGCGCTTTTCGGCCGGTACATGATCACGGTCGCCGCGATCGCCGCCCGCTCCCGGCCGTACTTCTCGTAAACGTACTGGATGACCTCCTCGCGCCGCTCGTGCTCGAAATCGATGTCGATGTCGGGCGGCTCATTGCGCTCGCGAGAGATGAAGCGCTCGAAGAGCAGCGATGCGCCGCGCAGGGGGTCGACGGAGGTCACACCCAGGCAAAAGCAGACGCGGGAGTTGGCGGCGGACCCCCTACCCTGGCACAGGATGTTCTTATTGCGTGCAAACGCGACGATATCGTGCACGGTCAGGAAGTAAGGCTCGTAGCGCAGGTCCGCGATGAGGGCGAGCTCGTGCTCGATGGCCTTGCGCTCGCCCTCCGGCACACCTTGCGGCCAGCGCCAACGGGCCCCCGCTTCCGTGAGCTTGCGCAGGTGGCTCGTGGGAGTCTCATCGGGAGGTACCAGCTCATGCGGATACTCGTACCGCAGCTCCTCCAGTGAAAAGGTGCATCGTCTGGCAATGTTCACCGTCTCCTCGAGCAGCTCGCGCGGATAGAGCTTCGCGAGCCGCTCGCGCTCGCGCAGATATCGCTCGCCATTGGGGTAGAGCTTCGTGCCGGCTTCCCAGATCGGTACGTTGTGCCGGATCGCGGTGACCGCGTCCTGAAGCTTGCGGCGCGCGCGCACATGCATATGGACATCGCCGCTGGCCACCAAGGGGAGGCTGAAATCCCGGCCGATCCGCTGCAGCGATTCAAGGTGCTCGCGATCCGTCCCATCGCGAAGCAACTCGACGGCGATCCACAGCCGCCCGGAGAAGCGGTCCTTCAGCCAGCGTGCCTCCTCGGAATATGAACGCTCAGCCTCGGAGTACGAACACTCAGTCTTCCTCGCGTGCCGCTCATCCTTCCTCGGACGATGCCCGTTCAGCTGCGCGACATCATTGCCATGCTCGCTTCCTGGCAACCAGAGGATGAGACAGTGCTCGAGCCCGTTCTCCTCCAGGTCCGCGCGCGTCAGTGAGTATTCGCCCTTCTCGGCGGCGCGCCGGCCGCGGGTGATGAGGCGGCAGAGCCGACCGTAGCCGCGCCGATTGGTGGCGAGGACCACGAGCTTCAGCCCGCAGGTGAGGCGCAGCTCCGAGCCGATGATGAGCTTCAGCTGCTGGCCCTTCGCCGCCACATGAGCGCGTACCGCACCCGCGACGGAGCACTCGTCCGTAATGGCAATCGCCTCGTACCCCAACTCGACCGCCTGTCCCACCAGCTCGTGCGGATGCGATGCTCCGCGCAGAAAAGTGAAGTTGGAGAGGCAGTGGAGCTCGGCGTAGGGCGGTACCTCAGCCATTGACCATGCACTCCATCAACCGAACACTCCATGAAGGAACCACCGATGCGGCGGCTCGCGCTCGCGAAACACCCACAGGCGCGCGCCGCGGACATCGACCGCGGTGTAGTAATCGCGTGCGATCTCCCCACCGTCCCACCACCCCGTCTCGATCCGCTCCGCCTCGCCGAGCAACCGCAAAGCCCCCCGCCGCCTCGGCAACCCGTCGCGCTCATTGAGCAACCGCGGCACCGGCAACAGCCACAGTGGACGGTTCCGGCCGAGGTCATTTTGCAAGCCGCTCTGAATCGCCGACGTAGTCATCATTGGCTCTCTCATCTTCCATGCAGCCTCCGGCCGATGATCTTCAATAACCCGAAGCCCATACACCGCCTCCGCCCCCAGTCGCACCCGCAGCCTCTCAATGAGCTCCGGCGCCCGCGCAGCCATACCCCCACCATGCTCTCCCGGCTGCCAGAGCCCTCCCGAGCCCAGTACCCGCGCCACCAGCGGCCCCGAGCGCAGCTCACAGGCACGCACCGGCTCCGGCAGGACGAGCGCGCTCAAGCGTTCCCCGAGCAGCGCGGCAAGCTGCGCCGGATCGGCAAGCGGTGCGGCGAGCCGCAGCACGCAGCGGGTCGGCGGGACGCCCCGATGTCGCAGTCGGCATTCGAGGGCCAACACCCCACACTGGCGCGACTCCAGGAATTCACCGAGCTCCTCGAGCAGCGGCTCGAGCACCGCCAGAAGAGCCGCGTGGCTTTCCAACTCATAGAGCAGCTCGCGGCGGCGGCGGAAGCGCGCGCGCACCTCGAACCGGCTCTTGAGATCGCTCGCGCGCCCGACCAGCCGGTCGAGCGCTTGCAGCTGCGCGCTGCCGAAGCGCCGCGCGAAGCCCGCGCGCGGCAGCCGCAGCGCCTCACCGATGGTCCGTACACCGATGCGCGCAAGGCGGCCCAGCGTGTCCTGCGGCCATCGCAGCGTCGAGAGCGGTAAAGGGGAGAGCTTGCCGACGAGCTGCGCCGGATCCGTGATGGCCGGCAGCACGGCAGGAGCAGCAGTCCGCGGGGCAGAACCGCCAAGCTTCCGGCTGGCGCGCGCCAATGCCAACGCGGCAAGAGGTGTTGTCGCCAATGCCAACATGCAGGGAATCCGCAGACGTGAGCACTCGCCTGCCATTTCCCGACTCAACCCTTCCACGCCACCGAAAAGGTGCAGGCTTCCCTTCACCTCGAGCAGCAGGCTGTCAGGAGGATCGAGACTGACTCTGGGAGTGAGCCGCTGAGCCCGGGCCCCCAGACGCTCGAGGTCCTGTTGTGCGGATGAGGAAGGCGATGCCGCCAGGTGGACGGCCAACCACAGCTCCGCAGGAGCTGTCGCCGCGGTAGCGGCGCGATCGGCTATCGGGCGGAGTAAATCGCCGGATGGAGGTGCAGGCACCCGCCGCGGCGCCGGGGCCGTGCTCTCCTCCAAAGGAAGCTCGAGGGCTCTGCGGTGTCGCATGGCGCCTCACCTCAAGGGGAGATCGATCGTGCCCCGCGCCCCGCCCCGGCTCTTCAGCAGCGTGACCCGCGCCCCCGCGGCGGCAGGCTCCACAGCAACCCGCAAGACCGCCGGCGAGGAGTCCCGCGCCGCCTCCCGCGGCCGGAACAACACTCCGAGGGTGGCGCCCCGCTCCGCCGCCAGATGCAGGCGGCGGATCTGCCGAGGCAGCGCGCTGCGCAGCCAGCCCAGCGCGATATCGCAGGCACCGGAGCGAAGCGTCTGCTCGAACGCCCAGAGCGCGGAGCTCCCTTCACCGCCCCTGGCGGATTTCGCAGCGCCGGACTTCGTGCCAGACTTGCGGCTACCCTTTTGAGCCTGAACCACGAGCACCCGCTCCAGCGCCACGCCGCACCGCACGAGTGCCGGCGCGAAAGGCTGCAGGGGCGGCGCCACCCAGGCACACCAGCGCGCCTCCGGGCGCCGTGTCACCGCGGCAAGAACAGGCAGCAGGAGCGACAGCTCCCCGGCGCCGAAGCAGGTTGGGAGGATCTCGATCAGCCCGGCGTGCGGCCAGCCCCCCCCAGGCAAACCCTCATCGAGAGCCGGGAATCCGGTAGGGAACGTCTTCGTTCGCGCAACACTGCGGCCTCGCCAGATGGCGGGATGCTCGAGAAGGCGGGAGAGGTCCCGGGACATGGCAGGGCCTGGGCATTTACATCAGTCCATGGGTCTTCCCGCGGCGCAGCACGCCGACCACGATGCCCTCGATGAGCAGCGGCTGCTCCTTGAGGTCCACCTTGATCGGCTCGAAGTCGCTGTTCTCCGGCAACAGCCAGACGACGGAGCCTTCCTGACGGTAGCGCTTGACGGTGACTTCGTTCTCCAGGCGCGCAACCACGATCTGACGGCTGCGCACCTCCGCCGTACGGTGTACCGCAACCAGGTCGCCGTCGAGAATGCCGGCATCTTTCATGCTCATGCCGGTGACCTTCAGAAGGTAATGCGGTCGTGGCTGAAAGAGACCCGGGTCGATCTGCAGACGGGCTTCGAAGTTCTCTTCCGAGAAGATTGGCTTGCCGGCGGCGACACGGCCGATGAGCGGCAGGCCCATCTGCTCGCGAATGGTATCTTTCAGCTGGATGCCGCGGGAGGCACCCGGTATGAGCGCGATGACGCCCTTGCGGGCGAGCGCCCGAAGGTGGTCCTCGGCGGCATTGGGAGACCTGAAGCCGAGCTCGCGGGCGATCTCCGCCCGGGTGGGAGGCATGCCGGTTTCGGTAATGAAGTGCTGGACGAGGCGCAGAATTTGCATCTGGCGCGGGGTAAGGTCGGACATCTTGCGCTGCCTGTTCATTTATACACTACTGCGATTATATACAGATTGAGGCCGATGGCAAGTGGGAGCTATACGACTGCCACGTCAACGCAAATCCGATCACTCTCCCGAACCAATCAGTACACGCTGCCGGATCACTGCAACCAATTGTCGCGACTCAAAGACAAAGTGGCGTTTGGAGTTGCATTCCCGCCGCAAATTTGGTGCAGTTGCGTGCTGCGAAGCCGGCGGAGCGCAGAACCGGAGGGATCCGGGGCGTGCCCGTCGCTTTCGCTTGCGTTCTCAGGACTTCCCGAATCAACAACCCAGAAGGGGACTTGTATGAAGTGCGCGAGTGTTGTCAAGGTGGCTGCTGCCGCGGCAGTCGTGATCGGTCTCGTAGGTTGCCAGGACCTCAAGCCGATGCAGTCTGATATCGCGGATCTGAAGTCGCAGGTTGCCCAGCTGCAATCGCAGGTGGCGGCCTCGAAGAGCTCGGCGGATCAGGCGGCGAGCGCCGCTCAGTCGGCCAGCCAGGCGGCCAGCGGTGCGCAGAGCACTGCCAACCAGGCATTGGCTGCTGCTCAGGCCGCCCAGTCGGCGGTCGATGCGACCAACGAGAAGATCAACCGCATGTTCAAGCGGTCGATCTCGAAGTAAAGAGCCCTGCTCTTTTCTTCAAAGAACGCCGCGCACCCGCGCGGCGTTTTTCTTTCCATGCGCTGCGCGCAGGTCTTAACGGGGTTCGCTACGCAAACCCCGTACATAAAGCTAAAAGGCTAATAGCGGATCAGGGCTGAGCCCCAGGTCACTCCGCCCCCGAACGCTTCGAGCAGCAGCAGCTCCCCACGCTTGATGCGTCCGTCACGGACCCCGGTGTCGAGGGCCAGGGGGACGGAGGCCGCCGAAGTGTTGCCATGGTCCTGCACCGTGGTGATGACGCGCTCCATGGGCATGTCAAGCTTACGTGCCGTTGCCTGAATGATGCGCAAATTTGCCTGGTGCGGCACCAGCCAGTCGATGGCCGAGCGGTCGAGCGCATTGGCCGCGAGCGCCTCGTCGATGGCGCGACCGAGGGTGGTCACGGCGATCTTGAAGACCTCGCTCCCGGTCATGGTGATGAGGCGGCGGGCCCTGGCCGGGTCATCGCTCGAAGCGATCCCACCGCCGCAGTAGAGAAGGTCCTTGTATGAGCCGTCGGCATGCAGATGCGTCGACAGGATCCCGGGCTCATCCGCCGCCTCGAGCACCACGGCGCCCGCGCCATCGGCGAACAACACCGCGGTCGAGCGATCGCTCCAGTCCGTAATGCGCGAGAGCGTCTCGGCGCCGATCACCAGGGCCCGGCGGGCATCGCCGAAGCGCACGAACTTGTCCGCTATGGAAAGCGCATACATGAAGCCGCTGCAGGCAGTCTCCACGCTGAAGGCGGCCGCTCCCCGGCAGCCGAGCCGCGCCTGCAGCAACGCGCCGCAATTGGGGAAGACCATGTCGGGTGTCGTGGTGCCGAAGGCGACGAAATCGACGTCGGCCGGACGGACGCCCGCGGCGTCCAGGGCGGCGCGCGCGGCGCGCTCCGCCAGATCCACCGTCGTCTCGCCGCTTGCGGCGATGTGCCGACGCTCGATGCCGGTGCGCTCCCGAATCCATTGGTCGCTCGTGTCCATCATCTTCTCGAGGTCGAAGTTCGTGAGAACTTTTTCCGGAAGATACGAGCCCGTACCGGCGATGCGCGAATACTTCAAGTTGGCGAACCCTGTGCTGTCTCGGCACCCTCTGCCGCAAGCGCTTGTGCGATGCGCGCCGTCAGTCCGCGACGCACGGCGAGCGCGGCGGTGATGATGGCCCTGGCGAAGGCCATCTCCTCGGCTCTGCCATGGCTTTTTACCACGACGCCGGTCAGCCCGACCATGCAAGCGCCATTGTATTTGCGCGGATCGAGGCTGGCAGCCACCCTGCGCAGTACCGGGCGGGCGGCGAGCCCGGCCAGCCGGCTGCGCCACGAGGAGTGGAATTCCTGGCGCATGCGGTCGGCGATCAGGGCCGCCGCGCCTTCCATGGTCTTCAGGGCGACGTTGCCCGTGAACCCGTCCGTCACCACCACGTCGACATCGCCTGAGAAGATGTCGTCACCCTCGACGAACCCGACGTAGTTGAGATGGCTCGTGGCGAGGAGTGCGTGGGCGGCCTGGACCACTTCATGCCCCTTGATGTCCTCCTCACCTATGTTGAGCAGGCCGATCCTCGGGGTTGCGAGTCCATAGATGTCGCGCGAGATGATGGAGCCCATCGCGGCGAACTGGCGGAGCTGCTCCGGGGTCGCCTTGGTGTTGGCGCCGAGATCGAGCATGTGCGTGTGACCGTGGGCGGCCGGGATCGCCGAGATGATCGCGGCCCGCTCCACGCCGGGCAGCGTCTTCAGCACGAAATGCGCGATGGCATTCAGCGCGCCGGTGTTGCCGGCACTCACGCATGCCTCGGCGCGACCGCTTTTGACGAGGTCCACCGCGACGCGCATGGACGAATCCTTCTTGCGGCGGATCGCCTCGCGCGGGCTCTCGCTCATCGCGACGACCTGGCTGGCCGGCACGACCTCGATACGCGCGCGCAGCGACTCGGGAAACGGCGCGATCCGCGGCCCGATGACATCGGCAGCGCCGACGAGGAGCGCCCGCAGCCCCGCGTCCTCGCGCAGGGCGGCAAGCACTCCGGCAATGTACTCGGGCGGCGGGTGATCGCCGCTCATCACGTCGATGGCGATGGGAAGCACGGTCGGTTAGGAGCCTGTCCGGGCAATGATCGCCGTAGCGAGGGCGTTACCCAGCGAGCAGATTTTCGCGAGCGCTTCCCGCGCATAGTGGCGACTATGTAAGGGAAGCGCTCGCGGAAAGATGCCGCTGGGGAACGGCCGCAGTAGGCGCATCATTGCCCGGACAGGCTCCTGAGGCGGCGCTCGGGGAGTAGAGTTATTCCTTCTCGTCCGCCTCGGCGGGCTTCTCGATCACGCGGCGGCCGCGGTAAAAGCCATCCGGGGTAATGCGATGGCGCAAGTGCGTCTCCCCCGACTGCGGGTCGGTGGACAGTGCGGGCGTGGAAAGCCCGTCGTGGGAGCGATGCATGCCGCGCCGGGAGGGCGTCTTGCGACTTTTCTGAACAGGCATAATGTCCTCGTGCGCCCGAAGCGCGCGTTAACTTCAAACCAATCTTACCAACTACTTGCGTCTCAACAGATCGCCCAGCTCCGCAAACGGCCGCTGCGTCACATGCTCCGGCGCCTCCTCGGCGAGGAGCGGCGCGGAGGCCGGCACGGCGCACTCGCGCATGTCCTCGTGCAACGGCACGATCGGCAACGCGAGCAGCAGCTCCTCCTCCACCAGCTCCCCGGTGCTGATGCGTCCCTCGCGCGCGAGCACCGGCTCGAGCTCCTCGGGCGCTTCAGCGGAGTCCGCCTCCGCGAGGATCAGCGCCAGGTGAGTCATGCTCTCGATGGGAAGCTCCATCTCGCGCATGCACCGCTGGCATTGCAGCGTGGCCTTGCCGGCGAGCGACAGCTCCACCACGGCGAACCCCGCCTGCCGCCCGAAGCGCGCAGCGCCCCGCACGCTCCCGCCGATGCCGGCAATCCGCGATTTCAATCGCGGCAGCTCGGCCAGCGGAACGTCGAATTCGATCTCGGCCTCGCCTCGGGCGAGCCGATCGACATCGAGCGGCTGGGACCAGGGCGGCGACATGGGGCGCGTATAATAGGTATCGTCCGGCGGCAAGTCAAAATCCGCTGCGTGCGTTAAGTCATTGTTTCCCACGGGTGATTTCCCGGAAACCCCATGCCCGAGCTGATTCTCGCCTCGACCTCCCCCTACCGCCGCTTACTCCTCGAGCGATTGGGCATTCCGTTTACCGCGATGCCCCCGCAGACGCCGGAAGACACCCTGCCCGGCGAGTTGCCCCCGGACCGCGCGCTGCGATTGGCGATCGCGAAGGCGCAGGCCATCGCCACCCGCAGGCCGGACGCCGCCGTCATCGGCAGCGACCAGGTGGCCGCGGTCGGCAGCAAGGTACTCGACAAGCCGGGTGATGCCGCCCGCTGTCGTGCCCAGCTTACCGCCGCAAGCGGCTCGAGCGCGCGCTTCCATACCGCCTGTGCAGTGATCGCCCCGCAGGCCGGCGTCCGCATGGTGCACATCGACACCACGACGGTGTTTTTCCGCAGCCTCGGCGATCAGGAGATCGAGCGCTACGTGGAGCGCGAGCGCCCCTTCGACTGCGCGGGAGGCTTTCGGGCGGAGGGACTCGGCATCTCCCTCTTCGAGAGCATCGAAAGCCGCGACCCGACGGCGCTCATCGGCCTGCCACTCATCTGGCTGGCCTGCGCCCTGCGCCGCGCCGGTTTTCACTTGCCTTAGCACTCCTCGACGGCAAACGATCGAGGATCGTCGCAAGCTCGGGGGGCAGCGGTGCGCTGGCGCTGAAGAGGCCGCCCTGAGGCCACTCGAAGCTCATCATGTGCGCGTGGAGGAACATCCGCGTGAGCCCGAGCTCACGCAGGTGCGCGTTGAATTCCGCATCACCGTATTTCTCGTCGCCCGCCACGGGATGGCCGGCATAAGTCGCATGCACGCGGATCTGATGGGTGCGGCCGGTGTGCAGGGCGACCTCCATCAGAGTGGCCAATTTTCCGAAAAACTGGACCGGGCGGAACTCGCTCAGCGACGGCTTGCCGGAGGCGTCCGCGCGCACTGTCCGCTCGCCGCCTACGCGCGTATCGGTTCGCAACGGCACGTCGATCCGCTTGTGGCCGAGGTCCCACTTGCCCTTGAGCAAGACCAGGTAGCGCTTCTCGCACCGCCCTTCACGCAGTAAGGCGTGGGCGGTCCGCAGCGTCGCGGCATCGCGCGCCACCAGCAGGCACCCGCTGGTGTCGCGGTCCAGGCGATGCACCAGCTCGAGGGTCTCGCCGGGCTTGAGGGCGCGTAGAACTTCGATGACCCCGAAACTGATACCGCTGCCGCCGTGCACCGCAATGCCGGGCGGCTTGTCGAGAACGAGTAGCCGGTCCGTCTCCTGCACTATGGCGCGCGCGACAGTCTCCACCAGGGCCGCGGGGGGGCCCCGCGGTACGCGGCCTGTGCCCTCTTCCGCCTCCTCCCAGACCGGCGGCACGCGAACCCGGTCCTTGACGCTCAATCGCGCGTCCGGCCCCGCGCGGCGGCCGTTTACCCGCACCTCGCCCTTACGAATGATGCGGAATATCCGCGTGCGCGGCACATCGCCGAGACGCCGGGCCAGATACTTATCGAGCCGTTGGCCGGCTTCCCCCTCCTCGACCTCGAAGTGCCGTACCCCATGGCCCCGGCCCCGGCTTTCCGCGGCCGGGCCGTGACCCGGGCGGGCAGTTTCACCCCCGGGAGACCGGGAATCGTCCTCTGGCACTGGCTTCCTCGATGTAAGACGCTGTTTCTACAGTGATCTTTGCAGTATACTCCGCGCGCCGTCCGAAGTTCGGACGCGCCAATGGTAGGCGGCGCGCCGCGCCGCATGTTAGTTGGACCTCGCCTGAAAGAGGCCATCGTATTGGGCCGACAAGATCGCGCAGCCGGCGTCGAACCCCTTTGCGCAGGGTTCCGCGGGCCGCGGCATAGATTGAGAGCACCGAAGCTTTTCCGGCACACCGCCCTGAATGAGGCGGCCATCGACGCTTATATCGAGACTCGAGCGCACGCGCCGAGTGTGAGGAATCTTCGCAGCTGCAGCGCTCCCGCGCCGCGGCCTCCCGCCTGCTTGCCGGCCCTACTTAAGACAGTAGGGGCACATGAAAAGAATGCTCGTGAATGCAACTCAGGAAGAAGAGTTGCGGGTCGCGCTGGTTGACGGACAGAAGCTATTCGATCTCAGCATCGAGATTCCCTCCCGCGAACAGAAGAAAGCCAACGTCTACAAGGGCCGCATCTCCCGTATCGAGCCGTCGCTCGAAGCCTGCTTCGTCGACTATGGCGCCACTCGCCACGGCTTCCTGCCGCTGAAGGAAGTCTCGCGGGATTTTTTCCGCCAGCAGCCGCAGGGCGGACGGATGAACATCCGCGAGCTGCTCGCCGAGGGACAAGACCTCATCGTCCAGGTGGAGAAGGAAGAGCGTGGCAACAAGGGTGCAGCGCTCACGACTTTCCTGAGCCTTGCCGGACGCTTCCTCGTGCTGATGCCGAACAACCCGCGCGCCGGCGGCGTCTCGCGCCGCATCGAGGGCGAGGACCGCGACCAGATGCGCGAGGTGATGAATCAGTTGAAGATCCCCGACGGCATGGGCGCGATCGTGCGCACGGCCGGTGTCGGCCGCAGCGTCGAGGAGCTGCAGTGGGACCTCGATAACCTCAACGCCCAATGGGAGCAGATCTCCGCCGCTGCGAAAGATCGTCCGGCCCCGTTCCTCGTGTTCCGGGAAAGCGATGCGGTCACGCGCTCGTTGCGCGACTACCTCTCCGACGACATCGGCGAGGTGCT
>Ga0134125_10007003_pt1 | contig 12739 bp, 12 predicted proteins | sample KB31751_FD_96464 | JGI IMG/M metagenome (GOLD analysis project Ga0134125, IMG submission 96464) | Terrestrial soil microbial communities with excess Nitrogen fertilizer from Kellogg Biological Station, Michigan, USA - KB3-175-1 | ecosystem: Environmental > Terrestrial > Soil > Unclassified ... | reverse complement strand
GCCTCGAAGACGCACGAGCGGACGCGCGATCGGGCGCTGCGTCTGCTCGACGACTCGCTCCGGCGGCTCGGCACGGACTGGCTCGACCTCTGGCAGATGCACGACCTGCGCGACTTCGACGAGCTGGACGTCCTTTGTGGGCCGAAGGGCGCCCTCGAGGCCGCCCAGCAGGCGCGGGCCGACGGGCGCATCCGCTTCATCGGCCTCACGGGCCACCACGATCCGGACGTGCTCGTCGAGGCGATGCGCCGGTTCCCGTTCGACAACGTGCTGGTGGCGCTCAACCCCGCCGACCCGCGCCGCCGCCCGTTCGCGCCGACGGTGGTCGCCGAGGCGCGGCGGCAGGGGATGGGCGTCGTCGGCATGAAGGTGATGGCCGCCGGCCCGCTCCTGCGCGAGGCGCCGGCGCGCGAGCTGATTCGCTACGCGGCCTCGATCGCCGACACCGTCGTCGTCGGCTGTTCGACGCTCGCCGAGGTGCGCGAGAACCTCGGCGTGGCCCACGACTTCGCGCCGATGGACGAGGCCGAGCGGCGGGCGCTCGAGACGCGCATCGCCCCGCGGGCGGCGGCGTACGACACCTTCAAGGGCTAGCGGAGAGCGCGCGCGACGAAGTCGACGTGCAGGCCGAGGCCGGCGAACCCGGCGATGCCGACGAGGAGGCCGATGGCGGCGAAGGCCCAGGCCAGGTAGAGCAGGCGGCGGCGCTGGGTGAGCGCCGTGATGCCGAGCAGCGCGATGGCCACCGAGGCGGTTGCCTCGGCCATGTCGAATTGATCGTCGCGCGCCTCGAGCCGGTCGTACTCCCCCTCCAGCCCCTCGGCGTTGGCCTTGATCTGTTCCTTGTCCATCTCGTACTTTTGGATCTTCGCGCCGTAGCTCTCGATCTTCTTGTCGAGCACAGCGCGCGCCTCCGCGGTCAGGCCGGGCGTCAGCTCGCGCTCGAGGCGCAGGTTGTCGAGCGCCGCCTCGGCGATGTTCAGCTTGGTCCCCTTGGCCTGGTAGTAGGCCCAGGCGTCGACGCTCTTCGCCTGGACGTGCGACATCTTCTCGCTGATGTTCTCGTCCTTGACGTGAAACAGCGCGCTGCAGGTGGCCGTCACCGCCACGCTGATCGCCACGATGGCGTTGAGCGTGAACTTGCCGATCTGGCCCGCGCCTTCACCGTGGCCGTGCCGCCCGCGCGCCGTCTCGTGCTCGTCCGCCTCGTGCGAGCGTTCGATCGCCTCGTTGACCGTCTCTCCGAGCTCGCTCATGCGCGCATCTTACGTTCAAACGCGCGCGGCGGTGATTCGGGATTCCGTGAACGCGCACCGGTCGTAGCCCTGTTTTCCGGCCGCCGCGAGGATCGCCTCGGCGTCGTCGGTGAGGGCGGCGAGCGCGGGTCGCGGCCGCCTCGCTTGCGCGGCGCGGGAGACGTGACTGAAGAGCGTCAGGCAGGAGACGAGCTTGAGAGCGTCGATCTCGGAGCCCATGACGCGGGCGAGCCGCGCCTGATGTTCGGGCGTCGCGACGTGGGCGCGGACGGCGGCGGTGGCGGCGGCGAGCCGCTCGGCCAGGACGGGATCGTCGAGGTAGGCCGCCGCCTCCTCGAGGCCGTCGAGGCCGTAGCGCTCGGCCATGGGCGAGCGGCCGAGACCGCGCAGCTGCGGGAAGACGTACCAGATCCAGTGACCGGTCTTGGCCCCTGCCCGCAGCTCGGCGAGCGCGTCGGCGAAGCCCGGACGTCGGTCCTGGGCCTCGCGAAAGCGCGCCAGATCGAACATCAGGAGGGGGTCGCCGGGAGGCGAATCAGTGCGTGTGGATGGGCCCGCTCGGCTCGGTGCGCTTCTTGTCCGGTGTCGCGCCGCCGATCTCGCCCGACACGCTGGGCGGCGGCGGCGCCGCCGGCGGCGGTCGATCGAGCGCGGTGGCCACCGGGGCCGTCTTGCGCGGCGGCGGCGTCACGTCGTTCACGGCGGCCGCCGCGGCCGCAGCCTCGGCGATCAGAGCCGGCTTCGCCCCGGTCGGGATCCCCGCGGGCGGCGTCGGGGCGGGGTGGGGCGCCGAGCCCGACGAAGCGGGCGGCGTCAACGCCGGGACGCCGTAGAGCGGCGTGGCCGGGCGGTGCGCCGCGGCCGGCGGCGACTCCGCTGGCGGCGGGTACTGTCCGGTCGGGACGATGGTCGGCATGAGCGGCTTGCGCAGCAAGCTGCTGCCGAGACCGTCGGGCGGTGCGCCGGCGGCCGCCGGCTCGATCTTCGGGGACGGGGCGGGCGGCGGCTCGATCTTGGGGGACGGCGCCGGCGGCGTCTCGACGGTCAGCGGACCGCCCTCCAGCAGCGCCTCGAACAGCGCGCGGTTGCGGTCGTTGAGCGGCTCGATCTTGGTCTTGAGATCCTTCTTCGACAGGAAGATCTCCTCGCGCCGATCGCCGCCCAGCGAGCGCCGCAGCACGAGCTCGCCCGGCGACTGCGAGCGGAAAGAGATCTCGCGCGTCTCCGGCACCAGCACGGCGATGATCCGCTCGACCAGCAACGACGGCTTGGCGTGCCCCTGCAGCGGCTCGTTCTCCAGCCGGGCCTCGACGATCCGCGTGCGATGCCGGCCCAGCTCCGCGACGGCCGCGGCCACCTTGTCGCGCAGCGCGGTGAGCTTGGCGGCGTCGGCCTCCTGGGCGTCGAACGGCTCCTCGCGTTTCTGCTGCTCGTCGACCCTGACCAGCCGCACCGGCTCCCCCGGGCCGCCGAAGGTGACGTCGTACCCGGCGCCCGTCCCGTCGGGCGCGAGCCGCAGCCCGAGCTCGCTCTCCGCGCCCGTGCGCGAGAACGCGGTGAGGTGGTGCTTCTCCAGGTGCTGCGTGCGCAGCTTCACCTCCTTGTGCAGCCAGCCGGCCACCTCCGGCACCTGGACCTCCAGCCGCTCCGCCAGGCGATCGACGCGGACCACCCGCTCGAGCAGGTGACCGGCGGGCACCTCCAGCTCCATCGTGGCGGAGAGGCCGAACGCCGTCGCCACGTGCAGGCGGCAGGCGTAGCGCGTCCCCCCGACCAGCGTCGCGTCGGTGTCCCCTTTCATGCCGGGCAGGTCGTGCTTGGTGAGCAGCGCCTCGATCGCCTTGACGAACACCTCGCGCTCGACGGCCGCCTCGGCGTCGCGCCGGGTGACGGCCGCCTGCAGCGTCGCCTTCGATTCGGCGCCCGTCGTGTGGACGATCTCGGAGGCCGAGCGCAGGATGGCGGCCACGCAGCGGGCGGTCGCCGACGCCGGCTCGCCGAGCGGCGTCCCCTCGAACGCCTTGGGAACCAGCGCGCCCAGCTTCTGCAGGGCGGCGATCTCGGCGGTCGTCGAGGCGTCGAGGGCGCGCGTGCGGGCGGCTCCCTCGGCGATGCGCTGGTCGGCCAGCAACACTTGCACGCAACATTCGACCGCGTCCCGCAAGAGCTCGATGAAGTTCATCTCGAGCTTGGAGGGCGTGGAATCGCCGTAGAGGTAGCTCATTGGGACTCCTCCCGACCGCGAAAGCAGCGCGGCCCACTGAAACACTATCACGGGACGCGACCTCGGAATCGGCGCAATTGGTCTTTGGTCGTGTGAGGCGCCACTGTCGGATAAGGTGGTTGCATTGACGGCGCGAGGCGCAATGACGTTGCGAGGCGCAAAATGACGCCGGCCCGGGGCGCATGACGGCCGGGCCCACCTTCCTCTTCGCCCCGGGCGCGGGCGCGCCCTCGACGTCAGCCTGGATGATCGCCTGGCGCGCGCGGCTCGAGACGCTGGGCGAGGTGGTGATCTTCGACTACCCGTACATGCGCGCGGGGCGGCGGATGCCGGACCGGCTGCCGGCGCTGCTCGCGGCGCACAAAGAAGCGCTGGCCTCGGCGCGCGCGCGGGCGGCGGCGCCGATCTTTCTGGCCGGCAAGTCGATGGGCGGCCGGGTCGGCTGCCACCTGGCGCTCGAGGAGCAAGTGGCGGGCGTCATCTGTTTCGGGTTCCCGCTGCGGTCGGTGTCGGGCGCGCTGCGCGACGAGGTGCTGGTCGCGCTGCGGACGCGCGCCTTGCTGCTGCAGGGGTCGCGCGACGAGCTCTGCCCGCTCGATCTCTTGGCGGACGTGCGCGCCCGGATGATCGCGCCGACCACGCTGCTGGTCGTCGAGGGGGGCGACCACTCGCTCGTGCTGTCCGCGGCCGAGCGCAAGGCGACAGGGACGACGCAGGCCGAATCCGACGCGCGCGTGCTGGCAGCGATCGCTGCGTTCGTCGCGGCGTGACCGGTCAATCGTCCTCGGGGACGGGGCCGAAGCGGCCGCTGTTCACGTCGAGCACGGCCTGGCGGATCTCGTCGAAGCTGTTCATCACGAACGGGCCGTACTGGACGACCGGCTCGTCGATCGGCTCGCCGGCCAGGATGATGAGGTGGCTCTCCTCGTCGGCGGTCAGCTCCAGCCGCTCGCCGTCGTGCGCGAACAGCATCAGCTCGCCCGTGGCCGCGGATTCACCGCCCGCCTGGACGCGCCCCTTGGCGACGACCGCCAGCGCGTTCTCCCCGCGGGGCAGCTCCACCGGCAGGCGTCCGCCCGGGACCAGGGTGACGTCCAGCATCGTCATCGGCGTGAAGGTATGCGCCGGGCCGCGCGCCTCGCCGTAGGCGCCCGCGATCACGCGCACCGCGCCCGCCCCGTCCGCCAGCTCGACGCGCGGAATCTGCGCGGCGGTGATCGGCTGGTAGTTGGGGGCCGCCGTCTTGTGCTTGCGCGGCAGGTTCACCCACAGCTGCATCATGTGCATGGCGCCGCCCTGCCGGGTGAACTTCTCCTCGTGGTACTCCTCGTGGAAGATCCCGTCGCCGGCGGTCATCCACTGCACGTCGCCCGGGCCGATGATCCCGGCGTGCCCGGCGTTGTCGCGGTGGGCGACCGCGCCCTCCCAGGCCAGCGTGACCGTCTCGAAGCCGCGGTGCGGGTGCCAGCCGACGCCGCGCTTGCCGTGGCCGAGCGGCGTGAACTGGCGCGACGGTCCGTAGTCCATCAGCACGAACGGGCTGGTTCGCTCGGGCGGCAGCGCCTCGCTCGGGAAGTAGGTCGAAACGTGGAACCCGTTCCCCACCCAGTGAAAGGTCGTGCTGCGGTGGACGCTCTCGACCGTTCGCGTCTCGGCCAGGGCGACCGGCTTGGCGGCGGTCTCGGCGGTTCTGGTCTGGTTGCTCATGACGGGGGAGTGTAAGCACCGGCGGCGGCCCGGAAAGCACCGCCGAGCTCAGCAGGGGCAGACGTCGATCGGCGTCTCGGGTCCGGTGATCTCGAGGTACGAGCCGCCGAGAGCGCGTGCGATCCCGTGCTCGAGGTAGTCGGGCTGGCCAGTGGCGTTGGCGGTCGCGTAGTCGGTCGAGCTGTCGAACAGGAGCTCCGGGGTTCCGTCGCCGTCGAGGTCGATGGCGGCAGTCGGTTGCAGCGTCATGTCGGCAGTGGGCTGGTTGCGGAGGACCAGGCGTGGGCGGGCGGGATCGGCGCCGTCGAGCGCCCAGAGCGCCCAGAGCGCATTGTCGACGCCGTTGCCGCAGTCACCTTCGCCGATTACGGCCGACACCGAGAGGAGGGCCGGGCCCGCGGACGGACGGAGGACCCGGATGACCGGCTTCTGGCGGGCGCGCTGGAACCAGAGCGGCGGGGGGCGACGGCCATGCGGATGCTCGCCCGCGTACCAGTGCGTGTACTCGCGCTGGATCGCCTCGGATTGGGGGAGGGCTTTGAACGCCTCGAGGGCCAGGCTCGTGAGAGCCGCCGAAGCTGTTTCGGCGACCGCAATCGCCGGCATGGCCAGCGCCGCTGCGCGCGCCCAGGTCGCGCCGGCGCAGGCCTTTCGATCGCCGACCACGCGGGCGACGAGCCAGTGGGGACTGCCGCCCCACGCCATCGTGCCGTCACCTTCGGATTGCTCCCGCACCGGACGTCCGTCGAGGTCCACCTCGCCGGGGCCTTCGAAGACGCGACCCCGCAGCAGAAGCGCGCCCAGCTTCGCTTCGCAACGAGCTCCGCGCGCGTCCAGCAGATGAACGGCGAGTCCCGGCAACTTGGCGACGTCCGCCGGCAGCTTGGTCGTGTCGACCGCGCGGCGCGATCGCAGCAGGAGGGGATCCCGTCCGGGCCTCTCGAGGATGGGCGGTCCGACGGCCCAGGCATCGTCGGTGTTCATGCTGACCACCACCTCGCCGTCCACCACTAACGCGAACCGGCGAAACGCCTGCAGATCGATCGTCCCCGGCTTGCGCTTGTCGGAGGCGAACAGCTCCTCGCGCACGATGCGATAGCCAGCCGGCCCGCGCTCCAGCACGAGCTCTTTGGGGCCGACGTCGGCATAGCCGCCCGACGACCAGCGCTGGGTGAAGACGACTCGCGCCGAGCGGTTGTTGGCGAAGATATGCACGTCGTCGGCGGCGACCGTCATCGGCTTGCCGAACATTCGCTGGCGCTCCTGCATCCAGCCCTGACGATCGAAGCTGGCCGTCCGGTTCCCTGAGCGCCGCACGCCGGTGAAGTCGTCGGCATATAGAAATTGGTAGTCGTCGAAGTGCCCCGTGTTCTGCGCCTCCAGCCAGCGGTCGAGCACGGCGCGCGCCTCTTGATTCGGAACCAGCCCGGCGACGGGAGACGACCAGAGGGCCAGGAGGACGACCGCCCAGCGCGTCCGACGCGTCACGCTCGCCGCGGGCGGACCAGCCGCGCGGCCAGCACGCCGCCCAGGAGGCCGAAGAGGTGGACCTGCCAGGAGACGTGCGCGTCGCCGGGGAAGAGGCCGCTCTTGAGGGTGCTCCCCCAGAGGAAGGCCATCGCCATCGACCCGATGATGGTGAGGAATCGTCGCTCGAACACGCCGCGCGCGATCAAGAACCCCATGAGTCCCATCACCACGCCGCTGGCGCCGACGTGGTCGCTCCCGGCCGGTCCGATGAGCCAGGTCCCGGCGCCGCCCAGCAGCGTCGCGCAGGCCCACACCAGAAAGAAGTCGCGCCGCCGCCGGTTCACCACGAACCACCCCGGCAGGAGGAGGCCGACCGTGTTCGCTTCGAGGTGGCCGAACCCGGCGTGCAGGAACGGGTGCAGCGGAATCCCGACCAGGCCGGCGAGCTCGCGTGGCCGGACGCCGAGGTTGCCGAGCCGCCCCGCGAAGGCGACGACGTTGACGATCTCGATCAGCCAGAGGACGGCCAGCGTGCCGCCGAGCACCGCGACCTGCGCCCGGACCTCGGTCCACAGGGCGTGGCGGGCCTCGGTGGAGGCGCGCTTGGGGGCGGCTGGGGCGGCGTTGGCCACGGTCCTTCAACGCTAGCACCCCGGGGCCCGAGGTTCACGCCGGAGGTCCGTCGCGTGGCGATGGTCCGGCGGCTCGGTGAGGGGATCGAGCCGTCATCGCCAAAAGACCCCCGATGGGCTAAGAGGGGGAGTCCACCCCAGCCAGGCAGGCGCCCTTTTGCGCCCAGTGTGAAAGGCAGCGGGAAGTCATGAAGAAGATCGAAGCGATCATCAGGCCGCACCGTCTCGACGAGGTGAAGGATCGGCTGAAGCAAGCGGGGGTGACCGGAATGACCGTCCTCGAGGTGAAGGGCTTCGGCCGCACGGGCGGGAAGACCGAGGTCTACCGCGGGTCGTCCTACGTCGTGGACTTCGTTCCCAAGGTGATGGTCAGCGTGGTGGTCCCGGACGCGCTGGCTGCCACGGCGATCGAGGCGATCGCGATGGCGGCGAAGACCGGCAAGATCGGAGACGGAAAGATCTTCGTCTCGCCGATCGAGGACGTCATCCGCATCCGGACCGGGGAGCGCGGCGAAGACGCGATCTGATCGCGGCGTCCCGGGGACGCCGCCTGACCCTTCGCTGGACGATCCTGCCGAGAGGCGGGTCGCTCAGCGTCGACCGGGCGTTCGCGTTTCGGAGGTGACGGCGTCCTACTTGGTCGTGACCTGCCGCGCGGGATCCGACGCGATGTCCGCGCCCAGCTTGTCGGCGCCGCTGGTCTTCACCTCGTCGAGCTCGGGACCGGTGAGGCCGACGAGGAGGATCACGCCCACCTTCCCGAACGGACCGGGACGCGGTTCGATCGCCGGATCGAGCAGCGCGACCACACCCTCGAGGCCGGCCTCGGGCGGCGCGCCGGGAATCGCGCCGGTCCGGAAGGTCACCGCGTGCGCCAGAACGGCGCCCTGCCGGACGTGCGAGGCGATCTTCCCGAGAAAGGCCACCGGCCAGAGGGGCGGCTCGGCCGAGTCGCGCTTGGCGACGCGCATCGACAGCTCGCACCGGATGGCGTTCGGTCCGATGCTGGCGTCCGATTGGTCGTAGAGGTCGGTCAGGCCGAGGGTGACGTAGTGCCAGGCGCCGCCCGCGTCGTAGACGTGCGTCCCCTCGACCGAGGCGCGGCCGAGCTCGCGGGTCGACGCGATCGGCAGCGCCGCGTGCCGCGGTTTCTGGCCGGGGTAGAGGCCAGCGAACACCGACTCGACGAACGCCCACCCCGGGTGCCCCGGCACCGCGGCGCCGGCGTCGCCGTCCGACTCTCGACGACCGAAGATTTTGGAGAAGAGACCCATGGAAATCTCGCACGGAGTCGCAGCCCCGCCGAATCCGAAATGTGGGGGCGAGCATACGACAGACACCGCCGGGCGTGGCCAGCTTTGCGTTCGGACCCCGGGGCGTGGCAGCGGTTTGCCCGAGGCGTTCTGTGTGAGCCCCGGCACGTCATCGAGCGAGCCCTGCAGCGCGACCCGCGGACGCATCGGCGCTACTCTCGCGGCATGAAGGTGATCATCACCGGCGCGACCGGAATGGTTGGCGAAGGCGTGCTGCTCGAATGCCTCGAGAACCCGGCGGTCGAGCGGGTGCTGTCGGTCTCGCGCCGCGCGTCCGGACATACACATTCCAAGCTCACCGAATGCCTGGTGCCCGACTTTCGGGAGCTGGCGGGCGTCGAGCCGCAGCTGGCGGGGTACGACGCCTGTTTCTACTGCGCGGGGGTGAGCTCGGTCGGCATGAAGGAGCCGGCGTACACCGCGATCACCTACGACACCCCGCTTGCCTTCGCGCAGACGCTGGCGCGCCTCAACCCCGGCATGGTCCTGGTCCACGTTTCGGGCGCCCACACGGACGGCAGCGAGCAGGGGAAGGTGATGTGGGCCCGGGTGAAGGGTAAAGCGGAGAATGCGCTGGCTCGCCTTCCTTTCAAGGCGGTCTACAACTTTCGCCCGTCGCTGATGAAGCCGGCGCCCGGCCAGAAGAACGTCAAGCGGAGCTACAAGGCGGCGCTGGTGCTCTACCCCTTGCTCACCCTGTTCTTCCCGGGGCTGCCGCTGCGCCGGGTCGGCCTGGCCATGATCAACTGTGTGCGCTTCGGCGCGCCCCAGGGCGTGCTCGAGGCCAAGGACATCAAGGATCAGGCGGCGCGCTCGGCGGCGTGAGGCGGCTCTGCGCCCGTCTCGGGATCACGTTGGGCGGGGGTGGGAATTAAGCGGCGTGCGCTCGGCCCGTCGTGCTCCGCGGCGGCGCTTGGCGCGCGGACTTCGAACAGTTGGGAGGGGAGAGATGCGAAAAACGGGATTGTTGATGATGGCGGTAACGGGAATGCTGGTCGCGGGCGCAGGGTATGCATACGCGGGCGTCATCGACCACGAAACGTTCAAGGGCACGTTCGCCTTCGCGAACTTCTCGATCGACACGGCGGAGACTTGCGCCGACGGGACAGCGGGGACGGTCAACACGTTCGTCAATGTCAGCGGCAGCGACTCACGGACGTCGTCGCGCCTGTTTCCCAGCGAGAGCCTCAACAGCGTCTCGGTGTCCGTCACGACCTCCGATAGCTGCACCGGGCTCTCCACCCTCACGTTCGGCCAGGTCAGCGGCGGCTTCGCCCCCTCGACGACGAGAACGGCGACGCTCAACGCGACCGTTCCGCTGGTCGACGACCTCGGCAACGGCGCCGGCACCGCGACGGTGGCGCTGACGTTGAAGCGCACGCTCGTCACCTCGATCTTCAACGACCACACCAAGGAGATAGAGCTCGACACCGGAACGGGGACGCTGACCATCCAGGAACACGACAGCGGCAAATCGGCGGAGGCGACCGCCGCCGGCAGCCTGGTGGTGAACGGGGTTCAGTTCAGTGGTGGATTCACCAGCGCCGGCATCGTTCAGGACTCGAGCGGCTCCGTCGACATTCAGAAGAAGTAGCGCGACGCGGCGCTCAGGCGGCGCCGAGCTCGGCGATGATCTTCCCGAGCTGCGCGAGGTCGACGGGCTTGACCAGGTGATGGTCGAAGCCGGCGGCGCGCGAGCGGCGTACGTCGTCCTCGCGCCCGTACCCGGTGAGCGCCACCAGCGCCGCGCGCGTGTGGCCGGCCGCGCGCAGCCGCGCCGCGACCTCGTAGCCCGCCATCCCCGGCAGCCCGATGTCGAGCAGGATCAGGTCCGGCGGCGCGGCGGTCGCGGCGGCGAGCGCCGCCGGGCCGTCGTGGGCCAGCGCCACCTCGTGCCCCAGGATCTGCATGAGCTTGCCCACGCCCACCGCGGCGTCGACGTTGTCGTCGACGACCAGCACGCGCAGCGCGGCGCCCGCCCCCGCGCGCGCCGCCGGCGCCGGGGCCGCGGGCGATGGCCGCGTTTGCGGCGCGAGCGGCAGCCGCACGACCAGCTCGCTGCCGCGCCCCGGCCCCTCGCTGAACGCGCGCACCGACCCGCCGTGCATCTTCACCAGCGTCCGCACCAGCGTCAGCCCGATGCCGAGGCCCCCCTGCGCGCGATCGAGCGAGCGCGTCTCCTGAACGAACAGATCGAAGGCCCGCGTCAGGAGCTCCGGCGCCATCCCCAGGCCGTCGTCCCGCACCGAGACGACCGCCTCGCCGCCCTCGACGGCGGCGGTGACGGCGACGTGTCCGCCGGCGTCGGTGTACTTGGCGGCGTTGTTGATCAGGTTGGCGAACACCTGAACGAGGCGGGTGGGATCGGCGTCGAGCATCAGCGGCTGCGGCGCCAGCGCGAGCGACAGCGTGTGCCGCCTCTCGACGATCGCCGGACGGGTCGCCTCGACCGCCTGCTGCAAGAGGGCGTTGCCGTCCACGCGCTCCTCGTGCAGCTGGATCTTGCCCAGGCTCACGCGCGACACGTCGAGCAGGTCGTCGAGGAGGCGCTTCATGTGGTGTGCCTGCCGCGCGATGATCGCGTGGTACTCGCCGGCGAGCTCTGCTTGTCCCGGCCCCAGGTTCTGCAGGACCTCCACCCCGTTCAGGATGGGCGCCAGCGGGTTGCGCAGCTCGTGCGCCAGCATGCCCAGGAACTCGTCCTTGCGGCGGTCGGCCTCCTGCAGCTCGGCGAGCGCGCGCTCGCGCTCTCGCTCCAGGAGGCGCCGGTGCGTCAGATCGCTCAGCACCGCGACGGCGCCGTCGACGACCCCGGCCGCGTCGAGCGTGGGCGCCGCGATCACCTGGATGAACCGCGCGCCCGTGGCGTACGGGACCTCCAGCTCGCCCTGGATCGACTCGCCCGCCAGCACGCGCGCGAAGAACGGATCGAACACCAGGGCGGCCTCCGCGCCGACCACCTCGCTGAGGTGGATCCCCGCCAGCTCCTCGGGCCGCTTGCCGAAGCGCGCGGCGTAGCTCCTGTTGGCCCACACCAGCCGCCGCTCCCGGTCGTAGTGGGCGATGAAGGCGGGGGTCGACTCGACGACCAGCTCGAGCTGCGCGCGGGCGCGCCGGACCTCCCGCTCGGCCTGCTTGCGCTCGGTGATGTCCTGGCAGGTGCCGTACGCGCGCGTGGACCGGCCGTCGGGCGCGCGCTCGAAGTGGAGCCAGGCGTGGAGCACCCGCACGCCCCCGTCGGGGCGGACGATCCGGTACTCCGTCTCGAACGGCGCCAGGCGCGCGATGCTACGCGCCGTCCGCGCCGTCAGCGGCTCGCCGTCGGCGGGGTGGACCCGCGCGCGGAACCGCGCCAGGCTGGCCGGGGTGCCGGGCGCGTAGCCGAGCAGGCGGTACGTCTCGGCCGACCAGAGCGAGCTCCCCGGAACCTCCTTCAGCCCCGCGTCGAAGGTCACCTCCCAGCTCCCCACCTGCGCGGACGCCTCCGCCTGCTCCAGCATCCGCTCGCTCCGCCGCAAGGCGGTCTCGACGCCCTTCATCTCGCTGATGTCGGACACCAGCACGCCCAGGCCCTGCACCCGCCCGCCGGCGTCGCGGTGGGGAACGTAGGACGCCCGCACGACGTGCTCGGTGCCGTCCTTGAAGAGGGCGGTGTTGTCGAAGGCGACCTCCTCGCCGGCCAGCGCCCGCTCGACGTACGGTCGAACGCTGCTCCACGCCGCGGCGTCGAGCACCTCGCTCAGGTGCCGCCCCACGATCGCCTCCAGGGGGCGGCCGAACCAGCGGGCGTAGCCCTCGTTGACCCAGACGTAGCGCATGTTCGCGTCGACGTACCCGAGCAGCGCGGGCACGGCGTTGGCCGCGAACGCCGCCCGCTCGGCGCCCTCGCGCGCGAGGTTGTCGGCTGCCGTGAGAGGCGTCACGCGCGCGACTTTCGCGCGTCGGATGCCGGACCGCAACCGCGGCGGCGCCCCAGGTGCTGGGGCCGCTGCTCGAGAAGCGGGGAAGAGCGGGCGGTCGTGTTCCCGCCATTCGGGACGACGGAGCGGGGAGCAGCTTCCGGCGCGCGAGCGCTCAGAACTGGAACCGCGAGAGGTACAGCGTCGCGCCGTCGATGACGTCGACCCCGGGGCCGGG
>Ga0134125_10007002_pt1 | contig 12739 bp, 10 predicted proteins | sample KB31751_FD_96464 | JGI IMG/M metagenome (GOLD analysis project Ga0134125, IMG submission 96464) | Terrestrial soil microbial communities with excess Nitrogen fertilizer from Kellogg Biological Station, Michigan, USA - KB3-175-1 | ecosystem: Environmental > Terrestrial > Soil > Unclassified ... | reverse complement strand
CCTCGGCAGAGATGCCGAGCAGCCGTTCATAGAAGGCGAGCGTCCGCTCCGTGGCGGCACGGCGCGTCGTCAGCAGCACGAAGGCGCGCGGATGCGCGAGGGCGAGCCCGCGATAACGGCGCGCACTCTCGGCCAGCCGCGCGCGCCAGTCGCCTTGTTGCGGCAGTTCGATTTCCAGCAGCAGCCGCTCCGCCACCGCGTCGAGCACATGACCTTTCGACGGGAAATGGTGGTAGAGCGACATCGCCTCGACGCCGAGCGCGGCGCCGAGCTTGCGCATGGAAAAGCCGGACAGTCCTTCTGTGTCGATTAACTCCAGCGCCGCCCTCGCGATCCGGTCGCGGTCGAGCGGTTTGCGTCCCGCCGGTGCTTTTCGTCGTGCCGCCATGTCCCTTTACACCGTAAGGTCAGATGCGCTATGTTACCTTACTTCGTAAGGTTCGCGATGGAAAGGGGAGGCCGCGATGAGTGCAACCGCTGGTGACATCGACAGAGCGGCGATTGCCCGTGCCGACATGGTCGAAGCGCAAGGCTGGGCCGCCATGTTCCCCGTCGCGCCGCCGGCGCTCGGTCTCAAGGTCGTTCGCTTCGGCGAGGCCACCGGCCTGATCGCACCGGCACTGCCGCTCGGCATGTTCAACCGGGTGATCGGGCTCGGCGCCACGCGGGAGGCCGGCGCCGAGGCAATCGATGAGGTCGTCTTGACCTATCGTGCCGCCGGCGCGTCCAAAGTCTGGATTCACACCACGCCCGTTACGGCGCCGGCGCTGGAACCAATGCTGATCGCCAAGGGTTTCCGCGCGGCGCAGCCCAAATCCTGGGCGAAACTGGCTTATCCCGAGGAGCGGCCCCTCCCCACGCCTCCGACCGCGCTGACGGTCGACAAGGCGGGCGCGGCGGACGCCGACGATCTCGGCGCGGTACTGATAGCGGCGCATGGCATGCCGCCGGCCCTCAAATCGTGGGTGATGGCGATGGTGGGACATCCCGCATGGCGCGCCTATGCCGCGCGCGATGGCGGACGCGTCGTCGCCGGCGCGTTTCTGCATGCCGAAAGCGACGGCGGCTGGCTCGGACTCGGCGGCACGTCGCCTGACGCCCGCAATCGTGGCGCTCATTCGGCGCTGTTGGCGCGCCGTCTGGCCGATGCCCGCGCCGCCGGCGCGCGTACCATCGTCAGCGAGACCTGGGAGCCGGAACCCGGCGGGCGCAACCCGTCGCTCGACAATATGAAACGGCTCGGTTTCCACGTGCTTTATTCCCGCGCCAACTGGGAATTGCCCCTGGCATAATTCCCGATTCGTTCCGTCCCGATTCCGAAAATCCATATCGGGACAATCCGTCCCGCCGATTTTCCGAAAACAGCGTCCCGGCCGATCTTTACCGATTAACGACAGGAAGCGCCGCGTCCCCACGGCGCGTCGTTATGGTGCGCGCATCGAGGGGGGGGCGGGAGCAATGAATTTTCTGATCACGAGCGTCGGTCTGGGTTGCATCGTGGCGGCGCTGGCGCAGTGGATTTTGCCCGGCCTGCTCACCGGCAAATTCCTCGAGACCGCCGCCGTCGCGTCGGTCGCGCTGATCCTTCTCGGCATCACGCCGCCACGCCGCCGCGTTGCAAGCCGCAACTAGCTTTTCGCCCTGGGGTGCGCGCCGTCATAGACGGCGAGAAGGCGCGTTGCGTCGACCTTGGTGTAACGCTGGGTGGTCGAGAGCGAGGCATGGCCGAGCAGTTCCTGGATCGAGCGCAGATCGCCGCCGCCGGCGAGAAGATGCGTCGCGAAGGAATGGCGCAGCGCGTGCGGGGTCGCGTGCTCCGGCAGACTCAGCGCCGCGCGCAATTTCGCCATTTGCCCCTGGATGAGACGCGGATGAAGCGGCCCGCCGCGCGCGCCGACGAACAGCGGCCCGTCTTTCGGCAAGGCCAGCGGACACGCGGCGATGTAATCGGCGATCGCTTCCGCCACGGCAGGCAGGATCGGCACGAGGCGGGTCTTGTTGCCCTTGCCGGTGATACTGAGTGTGCCGGCCGCGACCGGCGCGTCGCCGCGCCGCATGCCGAGCGCCTCGCCGATACGCAGCCCAGCGCCATAAAGCAGCGTCAGCACCGCGAGATCGCGCTTCGCGACCCACGCCTCGCGCTCCATCCCGGCGACGCCGTCGAGCGCCTCTTGCGCCTCGTCGGCAGACAGCGCCTTCGGGACCGGCTTTGGCAGTTTTGGCGACTTCACCGCGATCAGCGCCGCGTTCTTCGCGAGGCCGCGCCGCTCGAGGAAGCGGAAGAAATTGCGCAGCGTGGAGAGCGCGCGGGCGTTCGAGGCGCGGCCAATCGCGTCGCCGGCGCGCCGCGCCAGAAAGGCGCGGAAATCGGCCGGGACGAGGCGCGACAGCGCCGCAAGATCGGCGACGCCGCCTTTATGGTCGGCGAGGAAATCGAGGAACCCGGCGAGATCGCGGCCATAGGCGGCGAGCGTGTGGGGCGAAACCCGGCGCTCGGTCTCGAGCCAGTCGAGCCAGCGCGTCACGACGCCGGCTAGATCGTCTTTCGCGGCAAAGCGGTCCGGCGCGGCGGGCGCCGGAAGCAGGGTCAAACGGGCAGGTCGAGCCATTGCGCGATGGCGATGGCGACGGCGCGGCCGAGGAAACTCAGGAGTTCGGTGCCCTGCGCGACGTGGAACTTGCCGGGCGACCGCGTGCCGATGGCGAGCAGTCCCGCCGGGGCCTTGGTGCTGACCCGCAGCCGCAGCAGCGCCGCTGAGCGCACCAGCCCGGCGCCGTCGCCGAACAGCGCGGGATCGCCCTCGACATCGTCGTAAAGCAGCACGTCACGGTCGTCGCCGAACAATTGGTCGACCGTGCCCGGCTTCAGGATCTGGACGCCCTGATTGCGCAACTGGCGCTTCATCGGCTCGGCCGATTCGACCGCGATGGTGGCGACGTCGGCGTCGAGCATCACCGCGAGATCGGTGGTCACGGTCTGGATGAGCTGTTCGAAGCTGCGCGCGCCGAACACCGCGAGCGCCGCGCCGTGGACGCGGGCCTGGCTCGCCATGTTAGAGCGCGAAATGCCGATCAGCTCGCCGTGTTGCGCCTGGAGCTTTTCCATCTCGTTGCGCTGGCGCTGGAGCATGAAGCTCTGCATGTCCACGACCTGATTGCCGCGCTGCAACTGGGGCGGTGTCAGCACCGAGAGCAATTCGGGATTGCGCAACAGGAAATCGGGGTTCGCGGCGAGATAGGCGCGAACCTCGTCCTCGGTCGGCGTCGATTCCGCCGCCGGCGCGACGGCGGGCTGCGCCTGATCGTTCATTCGGCGGCGGCCTTGGTCGGCGGCAGGATCGACTGTCCGGTCTTCTTCCAGTCGGCAAGGAACGCCGCGAGACCCTTGTCGGTCAGCGGATGCTGGTAGAGCTTGCGCATGATGTCGGGCGGCATGGTGCCGACATGAGCGCCGAGTTTCGCTGCTTCGACGACATGCATGGGATGGCGGATCGAGGCCACCAGCACCTCGGTCTTGTATTGCGGGTATTGACGATAGATGGTGCAGATATCGTCGACGAGCTGCATCCCGCTCTCGGAAATATCGTCGAGCCGCCCGACAAAGGGCGAGATGAAGGTGGCGCCGACTTTCGCCGCCAGCAGCGCCTGCGCCGCCGAAAAACACAGCGTGACATTGACCATCGTGCCTTCGGAGCGCAGCGCCTTGCAGGTCTTGAGCCCGTCGATCGTCAACGGCACTTTCACCGCGACGTTCTTGGCGATCTTGGCGAGGAGCCGGCCTTCGGCGAGTTGTGTCGCGTGATCGATGGCGGTGACTTCGGCGCTGACGGGGCCCGGCACGATCGAGCAGATTTCGCGGATTGCGTCCTTGAAATCGCGGCCCGCCTTGGCGATCAGCGATGGATTGGTGGTGACGCCGTCCACCATGCCGGTAGCGGCGAGGTCGCGAATCTCCGCGATGTCCGCGGTGTCGACGAAGAACTTCATGCCTCTTTTCCTATCTCCCCCGCTTCGCGGATGTTCCCGCGTCACGTTCGAGCCGCGATGGCGGCGCGCATGCGTTCAGTTTAAGACTCTATCGCATGCCGGCAACCCATACCAGCTTTGAGGGCGATTCGGCGGCGGCCGCAAGCGCCGCGCGGGTGCGCGTGTTGCTGCCGTTGCCACTGGCCGGCGCCTACGACTACACGGTGCCTCAAGGCATGAACGTCGCGGCCGGCGATTTCGTTTCCGTTCCGCTCGGCGCGCGCCGTGTCGCGGGCGTGGTCTGGGGCCAGGCCACAGATGAGGTCGACGCAAAAAAAGTGAAGCCCATCGCCGCGCGGCTCGCCGCGCCGCCGATGTCGGAGGAATTGCGGCAATTGATCGACTGGGTCGCGAATTACACGCTGTCGCCGCCCGGCGCGGTGCTGCGCATGGCGATGTCGGTGCCGGACGCGCTCGACGCTTCGCGCAGTCTCGTGGGCTACGGCATCGGCTTGCCGGGACGCGAGGCGCTCGCCGACGCCGCGGCGAAACTGTCGGCGCCGCGCCGGCGCGTCCTCGTCGAAGCATCGCAGGCGCCCGGCACCGCGGCCGATCTCGCGCGCCGCGCCGCGTGCAGCGATGGCGTGGTGAAGGGTCTCGCACGCGTCGGCCTGCTCGAGCCGGTGGAGTTGCCGCGCCGCGCGCCGCTCGAGCCGCCCGATTGGCGGCTGCCGGGCCCGGCGCTTTCCTCGGCCCAGGGAATTGCCGCGACCGAGCTGATCGCGAAACTCGGCCAGGGGTTTTCGACCACGTTTCTCGACGGCGTCACCGGCTCGGGCAAGACCGAAGTGTATTTCGCCGCCATTGCCAAGGCACTGGAGCAAGGCAAGCAGGTGCTGGTGCTGCTGCCGGAGATCGCGCTGTCGGCGCAATGGCTGCAGCGCTTCGCGCGGCGATTCGGTGTCGCGCCGGCACAATGGCATTCCGATCTCGGCCACGCCGAGCGACGCGAAACGTGGCGCGCGGTGGCGTCGGGCGAGGCGCGGCTCGTGGTCGGCGCGCGCTCGGCCCTGTTCCTGCCGTTCCACGAACTCGGCCTCATCGTGATCGATGAAGAACACGACCAGTCCTTCAAACAGGAGGACGGCGTCATCTATCACGCGCGCGACATGTCCGTGGTGCGCGCGTCGCTCGCGAAGATCCCGATCGTGCTGGTGTCGGCGACGCCCTCGGTCGAGACGCAGGTCAATGTCGATGAGGGACGCTATGGCCGCCTTCATCTGCCGGCGCGGCACGGCAGTGCCCGCCTGCCGGAAATCCGCCTGCTCGATCTGCGCCGCACGCCGCCCGAGCGCCGCTCGTTCCTGGCGCCGCCGCTGCTCGAGGCGATGCGCGTGACGCTCGAAGCCGGGGAACAGACGATGCTGTTCCTCAATCGGCGGGGCTATGCGCCGCTGACCCTGTGCCGGCAGTGCGGATTCCGGCTCAACTGTCCCAACTGCACGGCGTGGCTGGTCGAGCATCGCTTTCATCATCGCCTGCAATGCCATCACTGCGGCCATGCCGAGTCGATGCCGCCGCTCTGCCCCAATTGCGGCGCGGCCGGCAGCTTTGCCGCGTGCGGGCCGGGGGTCGAGCGCGTCGCCGAGGAAGTGGCGCAGAAATTTCCGCAGGCGCGCGCCGTGGTGATGGCGTCGGACACGTTGCCGGGGCCGCATGCCGCGGCGGAAATTCTCGAACGCGTCGAACGCCATGAGATCGACGTTCTGATCGGCACGCAGGTCGTGGCGAAGGGCCATCATTTTCCGCTGCTGACGCTGGTCGGCGTGGTCGATGCCGATCTCGGCCTCGAAGGCGGCGATCTGCGCGCCGCCGAGCGCAGTTTCCAGTTGCTGCATCAGGTCGCGGGCCGCGCGGGCCGCGCCGAGCAGCCAGGCCTTGTGCTGGTGCAGACCTTTCATCCCGAGAACCCGGTGATGCGCGCCCTCGTCGCCGACGACCGTGACCGGTTCCTGCGCCTCGAAGCCGATGAGCGCGAGCGCCACGGCAACCCGCCTTTCGGCCGGCTCGCCGCGCTGATCATCTCGGGCGACAGCGAGGCGGCGGCCGAGGACGCCGCACGCGCCTTCGCGCGCTCGACGCCGCATCTGCCGGGCGTCGAGGTGTTCGGCCCGGCGCCGGCGCCGCTCCAGATCCTGCGCGGACGGCACCGCAAGCGCTTTTTGGTCAAGGCGCGGCGCGGCGTGCGGATTCAGCACGTGATGCGCGACTGGCTGACGCGGGTGAAGCTGCCGTCGAACGCGCGCGTGCAGGTCGATATCGACCCGTACAGTTTCCTCTAGTCGTCCGGCAGCGCGAACGCGGGCTGTTTCTCGTGAAAGCCGGCGAGATCAAATTCGCCGAGCGATGTCAGCGCCGCGCCGCAATGTTGCGCGAACTCGGCGGACGCGACGACGGCGCGCCCTTCACGCGCCGCGATCTTTTCGAGCCGCGCCGCGAGATTGACCGCGGGGCCGATGCAGGTGAAATCGAGCCGGTCGCCGCTGCCGATATTGCCGTAGAGCACGTCGCCCAGATGAAGCGCCAGACCGAACCGCAAGCCTTCGACGCGGGCGATTTCGGCGCGCGCCTCGTGCGCGGCGGCGAGCGCCTCGGCGCAGGCTTTCGGCGCGTCGATCTCGGACGTCACGGGAAAAATCGCGAGCAGCCCGTCGCCGATATATTTCAGCACCTCGCCGCCATGCGCCGTAATCGCCGGCACCTGGCAATCGAAATAGCGATTGAGCACCGCCATCACGATCTCCGGCGCGGCGCGTTCGGTGAGCGCCGTGAAGCCGCGCATGTCGGAAAGCCAAATCGCGGCCTTGATCGAATCCGTGTCGCCGCGGCGGATGCTGCCGGCGCGCACGCGGTCGCCGGTCTTGTGGCCGACATAGGTGTCGAGCAAGGCGGACGACGTACGGGTCAAGGCGCGCACCTCGGCGACGCGGGCCAGCGGCGCAACCACCGAGCGGATGGCGTCGAGATGCGCGTCGCTGAAGCCGCCCGGCGCCATCGTCGACCACACCGCGACATGGACCTCGCCGCGAAAGGTAAAGCGGAGCGGCGTGCCGAAATAATCGGTGATGCCTTCCTCGCGCTGCTTTTGCAGGATCGGAAAATCCATCTTGCAGTCGGCGCGACAAAGCGGCCGCCGCAACTCTTCATTCTTTTCGTAGATGAAAGCCACCGGGCTGTCGGTGTAGCCCGACGTATTGATCATTTCGTATTTGAGCTCGCTGACTTCGAGCGGCCCGTCATGCCGCCAGCCGAAGCGGCGCCCCGCCACCAGCGGGTGCAGCGTGCGGACGAACACCGCCGCCCGCGCCAGCGGCACGCCGGCGGCGTTCAGGCCTTCGCACAGTTTCTTGAGCACGTCCTGCGGCGGCACGCAGTCGCGCGCGCCATCGATCAGCCATTCCACCAATCCGCCGGTGTCGATCGCGTCCGTCATCGCCGCCACCGGTTCTTCACGCCCGAGCGCATCGGCGAATTATGACCGAACCGGCGGTCGCGGCAATCCTTCCGGGAACCGCGACATGAAGGCGGGGTTGTAGGAATCGGCGAGGCTTTCAATGCCGCCCCACCAGGCAAATCTCGGAGTCGTGAATGGCCAAGACATCGCGGGGCGCCGCGCGCCCGCCGGAAGCCCGCACCGCCGGCCAATCCAGCGGCGCCCCGGATCGAAAATCGAGCCACGGCGAAACCGCCAAGACCGCCGATCTCGCGGCCGACACCGTCGGGCCGGGCGAGGCAATGACCGGCAATCAGGGCGTCAAGATTGCCGACGACCAGAACTCGCTGAAAGGCGGGCCGCGCGGCCCGACCCTGATGGAGGACTTCGTCCTCCGCGAGAAGATCACCCATTTCGACCATGAGCGCATTCCCGAGCGCGTGGTCCATGCACGCGGTGCCGCCGCGCATGGCGTGTTTCAGGTCTATGAGGATCTATCCGATCTGACCATGGCGGGCCTGTTGACCGACCCCAGCCGGCGCACGCCGGTCTTCGTCCGCTTTTCCACCGTTGCCGGCTCGCGCGGCTCAACCGACCTCGCGCGCGACGTGCGCGGCTTCGCGGTAAAATTCTTCACCGAGGAAGGAATCTGGGACCTGGTCGGCAACAACATGCCGGTGTTCTTCATCCAGGACGCGATCAAGTTCCCCGACCTGGTTCACGCGGTGAAACCGGAGCCCAACAACGAGATTCCCCAGGCCGCGTCGGCGCACGACACGTTCTGGGATTTCGTGTCGTTGACCCCCGAAAGCGCCCACATGCTGATGTGGGTGATGAGCGACCGCGGGATTCCCCGCAGCCTCGCCATGATGGAAGGCTTCGGCGTTCACACCTTCCGCCTGGTCAATGCCCGCGGCAAGGCGCGCTTCGTCAAATTCCACTGGAAGCCGATGAAGGGCGTGAAGTCGCTGGTTTGGGACGAGGCGACCAAGATTTCCGGCAAGGACCCGGACTTCCACCGCCGCGATCTGTTCGAATCGATCGAGCGCGGCGACTATCCCGAATGGGAACTCGGCCTTCAGATCGTCGAGGAGCACGACGAATTCAAATTCGATTTCGATTTGCTCGACCCGACCAAGATCATTCCCGAGGAATTGGTCCCGGTGCGCCGCGTCGGCAAGATGACGCTGAACCGCAACCCCGACAATTTCTTCGCCGAGACCGAGCAGGTCGCGTTCCATACCGGCCATGTCGTGCCGGGCATCGATTTCACCAACGACCCGCTGCTGCAAGGTCGGCTGTTCTCCTATCTCGATACGCAGCTGCGGCGGGTCGGCCCGAATTTCGCCGAGCTGCCGATCAACCGGCCGCTGCATCCGGTCCACAACAACCAGCGCGACGCGATGGCGCGGACAATCATCAACAAGGGCCGCGTCGCCTATTTCCCCAACCGGCTGGCCGCAGGCTGTCCGATGCACTCGCCGGAAACCGCGGACGCCTTCAAGAGCTATGCCGAAAAGATGGACGGGGCGAAAATCCGCGCACGCAGCCCGAGCTTCGCCGACCATTTCAGCCAGGCGACCCAGTTCTGGAACAGCATGGCCGATTGGGAGCAGGAACATATCGCCGCCGCCTTCGCCTTCGAGTTGAACCAGGTCGAAAGCGAGGAGGTGCGCCACCACGTCATGAACGAGCTTTTGGTCAACATCGCCGACGCGCTCGCAAAGCAAGTGTCGGATCAGACCGGGATCGCGGTCGCGCGCATCGGCACGCCGCGCTACCCGACGCCCTCGGCGCCGACACCGTCCGGGCCGCTCAAGCAAGAGGCGCGGAATCTGCGCTCGCCGGCGCTGAGCATGGACAAGCCGGGCGACACGATCAAAGGCAGGCGCATCGCGATTCTCGGCGGCGACGGCGTCGATGCGCGCCAGCTCAAGGCGATCGTGGATCGGCTGACCGCGGAAGGCGCGGTCGGCGAGCTGGTCGCCGCCCATGCCGGCACGGTGCCCGATTCCGCCGGCAAGCCGCAGAAGGTCAACCGCGCCGCGCCCAACGCTCCATCGGTAATCTATGACGCGGTCATCGTGCCGGGCGGCGCGTCCGCGGCGGCGCTGGCGATGGATGGTCTCGCGATCCATTTCCTCAACGAGGCCTATCGTCACGGCAAGCCGGTCGCCGTATTCGGCGACGGCTCGAGCGTGCTCGCCGCAACCGCGATCGGCGATGCCGGCGCCGAAGACGGCGTCATTGTCGGCGCGATCAGCGAGATCGGCGGCTTCATCGATGCTCTGAAACGGCACCGCTTCCCGCGCCGCAAAGTCGGCGCGGTGCCCGCCTAGACCGGGAGCGGGTTCATCTCAAATGCGGCCCATCGGCGGCAGGCCGAAATGGACGCGGCCGTAATTGGTCGCGGCGCTGTCGGATTGATGCGCGAGATGGGTGCGGATCACCGCGATGTTGCGCCAGAACCGGCCGAGCGGCGCGTCGGACTGGGCGCTCGACGATCCGGCGGTGCGGAACATGATGTCCACCGCCTCATAGGCGAGATGGATGCATTGCTGCTCGATCATCTGGAGGCGGCGTTCCTCGTCAACGCTGAACGGCTCGCCGCCCGCCGCCTCGCGCGCGCAGATATCCATGAATTGCTGGCCGACCTGAAGCAGCGCGGCATGCGCCGTGTCGATCAGCGTCCGCGCCCGGCCGTAATTATGCTGAAACTCGCCCAGTTCGTAGCGGTAGGGAAACGGCGGCCACGGCGTTTTCTTGGTGCGGATTGCCTCCTCGTAGCAATCGAGCGCGCCGTAGGCGGCGCCGACCACCACGGAGGAAGATTCGGCGACCAGGAACGGGGTGTTGCGCCCGAAATACATCGGGTTCGCGTGGATCGACCGGCCGGGCCGGTCGCGGCTCAGCTCCCCGGTCGGATTGGTCCAGCGCATGGTGCGGTATTCCGGCACGAACAGGTCCTTGACCTCGATGCGCTTCGACCCGGTGCCCTGCATTCCCACCATGTGCCAGTTGTCGCGGATCGAATAATCGGCCCGGTCGATCACAACGAGGGCGCTGCCGTCGGGCGCCCCGGTCGCGGGATCGCGCAGGGCGACCCCGCCGATGAAATGGGTGGCGACGTCGCAGCCCGAGACATAGTCCCAGCCGCCCGTGACCCGGACGCCGCCCGGGGCGGGGACGCAATGGGCCGAAGGCGGCGGCACGCCGGGGGCGCGGAACTCGCCGTCGGCGCCATAGACCTCGATCTGCCCCTCGGCCGGGAAGCCCGCCAGCATATGCGTGTGGCCCGCCGTCAGGGCCAGCACCCAGGCGCTTTCGGCGCAGCCCCGCGCCACTTCCAGCATGACCCGCATGAAATCGGGGACGGACAGTTCATAGCCGCCGAAAATCCGCGGTTGCACCGCCCGGTAGAAGCCGGCTTCGACGAATTTCCGGTTCATATCGTCCGAGAGCCGCCCGGCGCGCTCGGTTTCGGTCTGGCGCGCCCGCAATTCGGGTCGCAGCGCCACCGCCCGGGCGATCATCGCCGCGACGGTCAGGCCCGGCTCCGGGGGCGCGATCGGCTTGAGGCCCGGCACCGCTGCTTTCTTGTTCTTCAACGAAACCTCCAAAATCTCGCGGCGACATTACCAAGCGGCGGCGGAGGGCCGCTAGCGGCGGCGCATTGTCGCAGGATGGGGCCAGCCCTGCGGTTGCGTGGCCCCCTACCCCATGATAGAAACCGCCCGCGCTTTCCGGGCGCACGTTTCCGGGCCGGGTCCGGCATGGAAAATATTGGGCAACCTCCGGGAAAAGCGGCGTAATTCCCGTCACCTGTGGGCATCGAGAGCGCCGGGGTAAACAGGGGCGGAAACAGGTCATTGCGTTAAGGGGAAGCGTACTTCGTGGCATCCGAAGCGACAGGCGTGGCTGGCCTTGCCGAGCGCTATGCAAGGGCGTTGTTCGATCTCGCCGACGAGAATCGCGCGCTCGATCAGATCGCGGCCGATCTGCGCGGCATGCGGTCGATGCTGGCGGCGAGCGGCGATCTGCGCCGCCTGATCCGCAGCCCGATCCTCGACCGCGAGGCGCAGGGCAAGGCGATCGCCGCTATCGGCCAACAGGCGCAGCTCGCGCCGCTGACGCGCAACTTCCTCGGCCTTCTGGCGAAGAATCGGCGCCTGTTCGCGCTGCCGGAAATGATCGACGCCTTCCTCAGCAACCTGGCCGCGCGGCGCGGCGAAGTGACGGCGCAGGTCATCAGCGCCACGCCACTGACGGAACAGCAATCGGCGGCCTTGACGGAGGCGCTGCGCAAAAGCGCGGGCGCCAAGCTCGCTATCGACCAACGCATCGATCCGAGCCTTCTCGGCGGCCTCGTGGTCCGTCTCGGCTCGCGCATGATCGATGCATCGCTCAAGAGCAAGCTCAACCGGTTGCAGCTTGCGATGAAAGGGGTTCGGTAATGGAAATCCGGGCGGCGGAAATTTCCGCGATCCTGAAACAGCAGATCGCCGATTTCGGCACCGAGGCGGATATCGCCGAGGTCGGCCAGGTCCTGTCGGTCGGCGACGGCATCGCGCGCGTCTATGGGCTCGACAAGGTCGAGGCCGGCGAAATGGTCGAGTTCGGCGACGGCACCAAGGGCATGGCGCTGAACCTCGAGACCGACAATGTCGGCGTCGTGATTTTCGGCGAAGACACCGGCATCCGCGAAGGCGACACGGTGAAGCGCACCGGCGCCATCGTCGACGTGCCGGTCGGCAGAGGCCTGCTCGGCCGCGTCGTGGACGGACTCGGCAACCCCATCGACGGCAAGGGTCCGCTGACCGACGTCAAACGCGCCCGTGTCGAAGTGAAGGCCCCCGGCATCATCCCGCGCAAATCGGTCAACGAGCCGGTGCAGACCGGTCTCAAGGCGATCGACGCGCTGGTGCCGATCGGCCGCGGCCAGCGCGAGCTGATCATCGGCGACCGCCAGACCGGCAAGACCGCCGTCGCCATCGACACCTTCATCAACCAGAAAAAGATCAACGAGTCCGGCGACGAGTCCCGCAAGCTCTATTGCATCTATGTCGCGATCGGCCAGAAGCGTTCGACCGTGGCGCAGATCGTGAAGACGCTGCAGGATTACGGCGCGCTCGACTATTCCATCGTGGTCGCCGCCACCGCGTCCGACCCGGCGCCGCTGCAATTCCTCGCGCCCTATACCGGCTGCGCGATGGGCGAATTCTTCCGCGACAACAAGATGCACGCGGTCATCGTCTATGACGATCTGTCGAAACAGGCGGT
>Ga0134125_10007000_pt1 | contig 12744 bp, 10 predicted proteins | sample KB31751_FD_96464 | JGI IMG/M metagenome (GOLD analysis project Ga0134125, IMG submission 96464) | Terrestrial soil microbial communities with excess Nitrogen fertilizer from Kellogg Biological Station, Michigan, USA - KB3-175-1 | ecosystem: Environmental > Terrestrial > Soil > Unclassified ... | reverse complement strand
TTCAAGCGGAATTTGAAGCGGCCATTCAGGCGTTGACGGCGGAGGGAGCATTCGAAGAGGCCGCCGCGGTGGCGGAGGCGTATCAATCCGTGGCGGCGGCCGGACGGAACAAGGAGAAGCGGGCGGAGGTGTTCACGGCGTGGGGCGTTGCCCTCAAGAAGAGCAAGGGCGACGCGGCGCCGAAGTTCATGGCCGCCGCCGCCGAGTATGCCGCCCTCGCCGCGCTTCGCAGCGCCGAAACCGACAAGGCAGATCTCTTTCGCAAGGCGGCGGAACTGCATCGCCAGGCCGGCGACGTTCACGGCGCCGTTGCCGCCTTGGAACAGATCGTCAAGTTGCCCAAGCTGCCGGACGACGTTTCGGGGCCATTCTGGATTCAATTCGCCGAAGCGCTTTTGGCCGTGAACCGACCGGACGACGCATTGATCGCCTTCCAAAAGGCGATTCTGACCAACAGTTCCGCCGCCATTGCGGCCCGCTACCGCGTCGCCCGGCACATGATCGAAAGCCGCGACGACAAGAAGATTGAGTTCGGAATCGCCTTGATGGATCAGGTGGCGAAGCTGGAAAAGGTCGCGACTCCGGCCGAACAAGCCATGCACGAACGGGCGCTGGTCGATGTGGCTCATGCCTACATTCAACAGGCCAAATTCGCCGAGGCCGAGGCCAGACTTTCCAAGCAGATCAACCTATATCCGATCGGCGACGAGGCCGGGTTGGGCAAACTGCTCCTCGGCGTCTGCCTGTTGCAGCGGGCCGACCCGCGGGCCAAGCCGCAGGCCGCCGACCCTAAGAAGAACCGCGACGACGCCTTGCGGCTCTTCCAGGAAGTCGTGGATGGCGTCAAGAAGCGCGCCGAGGCCAAACGCTCCGCCGACCGCGATCTGTGGCTGCGCACGCAGGCCAGCCTCCGCATCCTGCAATGCTACCAGCAGATGTCCCGCCCTTACGACGTGCTCAAGGACGGCGAGGCGATGCGCCGCGAATTCGCCGGCACGGCCAACGAACTCATCGTCCTCAGCCTCATGTACCACGCGTTCAAACTGCTCGATAAGCCGGAGAGCGTCCTCGGCATCCACGCGCAGATGCGCGAGGTGTTCGACAAGATCAAGGAGAAGCCGGGCGTCTTCTGGCAGCCGGTGGGCGAGTACAGCCGCGAATACTGGGAGAAAACCTGGTTCCAGCCGCCGGACGAGCCCAAGAAGAAGTGACGTTAATGTTCGGGCAGCGCGATCGTTACCAGCAGCGACGCATTCTCGATTCCCTTGACGGAGTGCGGTTCGCCCTTGGCCAGGTAAAGCAACGTCCCCGCTTCGAGCGTCTGCGTCTTCCCGTCGCTCGTGAAAGCGACTTTCCCTTCCAGGCAATGAACGACGACCTCGCCCTTCGCCTTGTGCTCGGCGATTTCCTTCCCGGTCGGAACGACCATGCGGATCACTTCGAGATGTTCGGCGCGAACGAGAGCATGAGTTTGCGCCGAGGCCAGCCCCGCGCCGAGGGGCCGAACGTCGAGAATGTCGCCGGGCTTCGCGTGCGGAATGGCCATTGCGGTTCCTCCGGTGCTCGGGCGAAGTGATCTCCGAGGCCATTCTACGCGCGGAGGGTTATTAATCGACGGGGCCGCCGCCGATGCGCCGCCAGCCGTCGGCCGTCCACTCGAAGATCACTTCGTCGCGGCCGCGCCAGGCCACGCAGTATGTGCCGGCGATCGCGTTCACCGACCAGCCGTGGCGTCGGAGCAGTTCGAAGTTCGGTTCGCTGTCGGAAGCGAATAGCGGGAAGAGCGGTTGCATGATTGGTTCCCCCAGGCAGGAAGCGGTCGGGGATAATCAACTCTAGGACGAACCGGGGCGAACGATTTGCGCGGGGTCGAGCATCAGTTTGGTGGCACAGGCATTCTTGCCTGTGCAGAAACATTGCACCGGCAAGAATGCCTGTGCCACCAAGACGCAATTTCGCTTACCTCTCAATATCGACCGCCGATGGAATTCCGATTCAGGCGCTTTTCGGCGAAACGCAATGCCGGTCGCGATACTCGCTGGAGCGACCGGTGTTTAGTGCACTAGAGGGCGATCGGTCAAAGCCGCATTCCCGGTTATGCCGAGGATGCTGGCGGGAATCACGGGCGGCAAGGGCGACAGCGGCGCCGGCCCCCCGACGGGAAAGAACTGCTCCTGCGAGGTCGCGGCCGGAGCAGTGGGTTTGTCCGGCGTTCCGAAGATCGTCAGCGGGAAGGTCGGCAGCGGTTCACCGGCGAGTTCCGTCCGTTTGCGGATCGTGCCATGCGAGAACGGCCCGGCCCCAAATACCCAGGTATCGTGGGCCCGGCTGATCGCTTCCACCGTTCCCGATTGCCACAGGGCGCGGCCGGTGATGCGGTTGTACGCGAACACGCCGAGCTTCGCGACGCCCCGCTGATCGCTCTTCTTCATCAAGGCGATCTCGGGAATGCTGGTGAGCGGCAAGCCGGGAACGATGCCCGGCAGCGTGACCGCCGGCGTGCCCACCAGCAAGCTGTGGCGATCCGTGCCCATCGCCCCGGAGCGGACCTCGACGACGTAAATGGCGCGGAACCGTTCTTCTTGCAGCAAGGCGCCCGCGGCCAGTAGTTGTTGCCGGATTACGCTGACGAGGTAGCCGCGATCCGAGCTATCCTTGTCCAGGGCCGTGACATCGAGGTAAACCGGTTGGGCGGCGAGCGGCGAAAAGTCAATCTGCGCCACGGCGTGATCGACGGCCTGGGAAACCAGGAGCATCTCGCTGGCGGCGCGGGCGGAGTCCGTTGAACGCGTGGTGCCGCAACCGACCGTGCCGCACAAGAGCGCGGCAACAACGACGGCTCGGCCTCGCGGGCTCGGACAACGCATGACGGATTCGCTCGCACTGTGAGGACCGCAACGATAGCGAGGCCGCCGAGGGGATCAAGGGGAATTCGTTTGGTGGCACAGGCATTCTTGCCTGTGCAAGGCGCACAGGCACAGGTATGCCTGTGCCACCAATGACGCAAAAACCTGGTTCCAACGGAGTCGATCCGCGGTTCGAAAAAAAGCGAAGTGGTCGCCGGGCAATCACGATGCTCGGCGGCCTCGCAAGCGGATGATTTCACGAATGAGGCTTGCTTTTGTGGGATTTGCCAACGCCCGGACGATGCTCGGAATGCGGCATGGTGATTGCTTTGCGATGACCGACACACTGAGGACGCAATGACATCGCCTCGCTTCGTCCTGGCTTTCCTTCCCGCCCTGGCCATCGCCGCCGTCGGCTTTTCGGACGACAAGAAACCGGATCCGAAATCGGCCTTGAAGGGACAAGCGGCGGAGGATGTCGTTCGCCTGAAGCGCGAGGTGGATGCACTCGAAACGATTTACCATTTGGAGGCGACGACGGCGCAACTAAACGGCTTGCTCGCCCTGGCTCAGAAGACGGCCGCCAAGCCCGCCGCTGCGAAGACGGCATCGGCATCCGCCGATTACCGCAAGATGCTCCAGGAGCTTCGCGCAGCGCTGGTCAAGAACGACGAAGCCAAGGCCCCGACGCTCTTTCAGAAGTTATCCGAACTCGAAGAGAGCGACCCGACCGAAATCGAGGACGAGTTCGACCTGACCGACGCGGCGATCAAGGCAGCCCCGCAGGCCTTGAAGCTCGTGACGGCGGCCCAGATTGTCTCGTACCTGGCGGCGATGGAAAACGAAGTGCCCGACCCGGTCGAGCGCGTCGCGGCGACGCTAATTGAAGGCGAGGAGTTGCCGGCCGACGAGTGGAAGTCGCTCCGCGATGAAACGGCTTCGGAAATCGCCTGGCTGATGCACGGGTTCAATTCGCCGGCCGAGAAGGGCACCGTGAAATCCGTGACGGCGTTACTCGATCGCGGCCACGCCTTCAAGGGCGAGAACCTCGCGAAGGAACTTCCCGGTCTGGAGGCCGCGGCGAAGAAACTCGTCGGCGGCGTCGGCCCAATCGTCGTGCTGCAACATTACATGGAACGCGAACTGGCGGAATTCTTGTCCAACCCCCGGGCGGTCGTCGCCCTGAAAGCCCGCATCGAACAGCTCAAGAGAGAATGAACTGTGCTGTGTCGGCGCCCCGCGGAGGATCGTGCATCATGAACGCATTCCGATTATGGATGGCGCTTGCGGCCGCGGCGATCGCTCCCGCGGCGGCGCGAGCGAACCTCGGCCCCGCCGCTGCGGCACTGCGCCATTCGGCGACAACTGCCGTGGTTCTCGTTGGCGACACCGGAGAAGTCGCCGCCAGGCGCGGCGCCAAACACGTGTCTCACCCGCGCAAGAGCCCGCATCGTTCCGCCCCGCGGCATCGCACCGTCGTCAAGCACACGGCCAAGCCGCGAACGGTCCACCGCACGGCCGTTCGCCACACCACCCGCGCCTTCCGGCCGCGAACCACCACGGTCAATCGCAGCACCACGGTGAACAAGAACACCACGGTTTTCGCGAGTCGCGGTTACGCTCGCCGGGGCCACTCGCGCACCAGCCGCTACTCCGTCCGCCACTCGTACACCGCCGGCCGCTACGCGCACCGGTCGAGCCGCTACTCGCGGCGCCACGTTCGCCGCCGCACGCAGTCCACGCAATCCGTCGTCCAGGGCATCGTCGACAGCACTTCCGGGGCGGCCGGCAACGGCGCCGTGCAAGTGAAACTCGTGCCCGCGTCCACCAATCGCTTCCAGTACGGTGTGGCGGTGAATGCGCCGAACAACGCCAAGATTCGCAATTACTCGGTTAACAACAATACGCGCTACATGCAGGTGACGAATGCCCGCGGCGGCATGAAGGCGAGTTCGTTCAAGCAACTGGCGCCGGGCCAACCTGTTCTCATCATGGCCCCGCAGGGAAACAACGCCGCCGCCGGCAACCTGTTCGCCCAGGCCATCGAGATCTTCCCCTTGAAGTGATCATCCCTTGTTCCGCAGCACGCCCGGTGCGGCGGTGCGCGAGTGGTCGTGGCCGGCATAGGCCCCGAAATCGTTGAAAAAGAACCGCTTCGCCAGGCGATAGAATGGGTTCTTCTCGGGAATCTCGGCGCCGGGGCTGTACTGCGACGTGCGGACCTGCATGGCGTCGAGTTCCGCGCGGGCGGTTTGCCGGGCCGTGGCATCCTTGGCCCCATAGGCGTCGACCAGCTTCGTCAGCAAGTCGGGGCGTTCGAGGACGATGCAGCCGCGCGTCGTCTCCGCCGCCAGCTTGCGGAAGTCCGCCAGGAACCCCGAGCGCAGGAACTTCTCCTTGAGCGGCCGCGAATCGGCTTCACTCGAGTGGATCGATTCCGTGGAGAACTGCACGATGGGGCACGGTTCAATGCCGCCCCACGGGTTGATGTGGTGACTGATGCCCGTCGCCGCCGGGCAGAGTGCCTTCCCTTCGCCATCGTGATAGGCATCGACGATGACGATCGGCTTCTTGGCCCGCATCTCGACGACGAATCGCCGCGCCCGCAGCGACTGTTCCGGCGTCAGGCACAAGTCCGGATTCGGGTTCGGGCCCATCGGCCGGTAAACGTGGAACCAGGTGTACATCACGCCCATGTCGATGAGCCGGTCGATCCATTCCTCACGGAGCAGGTCGTCGATATTCGTGCGGCACAGGCTGGTGCATACGCCGGTGAAGACGCCGGAATCGAGGGCGTTGTGGATGCCCTGCATCGTCTTCGAAAGCACGTTGCTTCTACCGCGGCGTTCGTCCGACACGATTTCGGTGCCCTCGACGGAAATGAGCGGCGTGACGTTGCCGAGCTGCCACATCCGCCGCGCCCGCTGCGGCGTGATGAAGTGGCCGTTGGTAAAGACCTGGAAGTAGCAATCCGGGTGCTCGGCGAGCATGTCGAGCAGGTGCGGGTGCATGAACGGTTCGCCGCCGACGATGCCGAAGAAGACGTTGCCGGCGGCCTTCGCTTCGCGCACCAGCTTGTGGAACGCCTCCGGCTGAATGATCTCCTGCTTGTGGGCCACATCCACCCAGCACCCCTGGCAGCGGAGGTTGCACGTATTGATGATCGAGACGTACAGGAACGGCGGGAAAACCTGGCCCTGTTTGAGGCGGAGCTTGTGCCGGTGCACCGACAGGGCGCCCTTGAAGCCCATCGTGTACGCCAGTTTCCAGAGCAGCCGCTTGTCGGCGCGCAGCAACCGCTTGGCCATTTTCCAGTACACGGGACTACCTCGGAGTGTGTGTGCATCGTGATTCTACAGCTCGTCGGCTGGCCGCGTAGCCGACGGTAATTCCAGAAGCGCAAGCAAGGGATAGTGCTTCTACCCTCGCTCGCGCTGCGGGCTTTGAGTTCTTGAATTCTCTCAAGTTTTCGCTTGATTGCGCCGCACGCGCCGCTATGGTCCGTCTCTTCCCGACCCAAGGAGGCGGTCATGGTTCGCCGATTCCTGGCAATGCTGGCGGTTCTCGCAATGGCGTCTAGCGGGTTCGCCGAGCAACCGCCAGCCCCCGCACCGTCCAACCAGTGCATCGTCTATGAGATCCGCGTCGTCGCCATCCCCGCGGGCGCCGAGTTCGACGGGGTGCCCGCCAAGGAGGGCGAGGTTGCGCTTTTAACCGATGCCCAGCTAAAAGCGGCCATGACAGAACTCGAACGGGAGCGGCAGGTCGACATCATGCAGGCACCGAAGCTGACCGCGGAGCCCGGCAAGGAAGCGGTCGTGCGTATCGGCGAACAGCAATTCTTCGTGGACAGCCTTCACGCCGTAAAGGTGAATGGAGAGGCCGTTGTCGTCGGCAAGACTTCGGCCGTCGAATTGGGCACCACGCTCATGCTCAATGGGCGAATCGCCGCGGACGGGAAGCACGTGGCCGCGGATGTCGAGTACAGGTTCAAGCGCGTCCGGGGGCCGGTCGAAATGATTCCCGTAACGATCAAGAACGGCAAAGGGACGTCGATCACACAATACCTACAAGTTCCGGAATTCGAAACGCATACCATCGCGAAGAAGGGGCTGGCGCTCACGGAAGGTCAATCGGCAGTCATCGGGGGGCCGCAATTCATCCGGGAAAACCGGAGCGAGTTCAGCGTACCTGTGTTGTCGGGGATTCCCGTCGTCGGCCGGATGTTCCGCACCGTGGGAATCTCCCAGACACCGATGCGAAAGCTGCTGATCGTCTCGGCGTCCGTCATTGAGTTGAAGGATTAACTGCCGCTTATCCAGGTTGCCGGGGTTATCCCGGTAACCCACTCTGCGTTTCCTTTTTTCCCGACCTTGTTGCCTCAAAAAGGTGGCCCCCCGATTGCCGACTTCTAGAATGCCGCCACGGTTGATCCGCGGATCACGTCGCCATCGCCCCGAGCCCCTCGCCCAAAGAAAACCTGTCGCCCAACTGGTCGTTCTGGAGGCTCCATGCCTGCCGCCCCCCTAACTGGCCTTCCCGCGTGGAAGGCGCTGCAAGCGCATCACGCCGATTTATCGCGGTGGAACCTTCGGCAGCTGTTCGCCGGCGACCCCGGCCGCGGCGGCCGCCTCACCGTTGAAGCCGCCGGCATCTTCCTCGATTATTCCAAGAATCGCGTCACCGGCGACACCATCAAGTTGCTCGTCCAGCTCGCCAACGAACGAAACTTGCGCGACCGCATCGACGCCATGTTTCGCGGCGACAAGATCAACTCCACCGAGCAGCGCGCCGTACTCCACACTGCGCTGCGCGCCCCGCGCGGCGCGAGCATCACCGTCGATGGCAAGAACGTCGTCCCGGACGTGCAGGCCGTGCTCGATCGCATGGCCGATTTCGCCAATCGCGTTCGCTCCGGCGCCTGGACCGGCTTCACCGGCAAACGCATCCGCACCGTCGTGAACATCGGCATCGGCGGCTCGGATCTCGGCCCCGTGATGGCTTACGAAGCCCTCAAACACTATTCCCAGCGCGACCTGGCCTGCCGCTTCCTCTCCAACATCGACGGCACCGATTTCGTTGAAACGACCCGCGACCTCGAGCCCGCCGAGACGCTCTTCATCGACTGTTCCAAGACGTTCACGACGCTGGAAACGATGACCAACGCCGAGACCGCGAAGGCGTGGCTACTGGCGGCTCTAGGCGATCCCGCGGCCGTGGCCAAGCACTTCGTCGCCGTCAGCACCAACGCCAAGGCCGTGCAAGCCTTCGGCATCGATACCGCCAACATGTTCGGCTTCTGGGATTGGGTCGGCGGGCGTTATTCAATGGATTCGGCCATCGGCCTGTCGACGATGCTGGCCATCGGGCCGGAAGCGTTCCGCGAGATGCTCGCCGGCTTCCATGCCATCGACGAGCACTTCCGCACCACGCCGTTCGAACGCAACCTGCCGGCGCTGCTCGGCCTCTTGACCGTGTGGAACGTCGACTTCTTCGGCGCCGGATCGATTGCCGTGCTGCCTTACGATCAGTATCTGAAGCGCTTCCCGGCCTATTTGCAGCAATTGACGATGGAGAGCAACGGCAAACGCGTGACGCTGAATGGAACCAAGGTCGATTACGCAACCGGGCCGGTTTATTGGGGTGAACCGGGGACCAACGGCCAACACAGCTTTTACCAGCTTATCCACCAAGGAACGGCGGTGATACCTTGCCACTTCATCGCGTTCGCCAAGTCGCTGAACCCCATCGGGCGGCATCACGACCTGCTCATGGCCAACGTGTTCGCACAAGCCGAGGCCCTGGCCTTCGGCAAAAGCGCCGACGATGTGAAGGCCGAGGGCGTCCCGGATGCGCTCGTGCCGCACAAGACTTTCCCCGGCAACCGCCCCTCCAACACCTTGCTCCTCGAGAAACTGACCCCGGCGGCGCTCGGCAAACTCGTCGCCCTTTACGAGCACAGCACATTCACCCAGGGCGCGATCTGGGACATCGACTCGTTCGATCAGTGGGGCGTGGAGCTCGGCAAGGTGCTGGCCCAGCGGATCGTGCCGGAATTGGAAGCGCCCAGCGAACCGGCCCTCCACCACGACACCTCGACGAACTCGCTGATCCGCCGCTACCGTTCCATGAAGTGAGTTAAAGCCTCGCTCGGCAATGCCTCGCGGCGTTCCACTTTTCTCAATCACTTCGTGAAAAAGCGCGACGCGCCGGGCCGCCTCCGCGGAGTACACTGCGGAGTAGGAGGCACGATGATCGGCCGGCCCGCGGAGATCCTTCGCCATCTCGAACCCGGGGCGGCCACCGATGCGGAACTGCTCGCGCGGTTCCTGCGCCGCGATGAAGACGCGTTCCCGTTGCTGGTGCGCCGCCACGGGCCCACGATTCTCGCCGTCTGCCGCCGCATCACGCGGCACAATCAGGACGCCGAGGATGCCTTTCAGGCGGCCTTCCTGGTTCTGGCGAAGAAGGCGGCGGCGATTCGCGATCCGCAGCGGCTCGGCAACTGGCTCTACGGCGTGGCGGTCCGCGTGTCCCGGCGAGCCCGCCATGCCGCGCTCCGCCGCCGGGCCCGCGAGGTTCCCTCCGTGAACGTCCCCGAACCGCCCGCGCGCGGCAGCGAACCGGACAGCGAACTCGGCGCGATTCTGCACGAGGAACTGGCGAAGTTGCCGGCGCTCTATCGGGAAGCGATTTTGCTCTGCGATTTGCGCGGGGCGACGCGGGCCGAGGCCGCCAAAGCGCTCGGCATCGCCGAAGGGACGCTGTCCAGCCGGCTGGCGGCAGGGCGGCAAAAACTGGCTGAGCGACTGAGCCGGCGCGGCGTGGCCCTGGCGGCTTCGGCGATTCCCGCGGCCCTGGCCGACGGTGCGTCCGCCGCGCTTCCCGATTCTCTACTGGCAAAAACTTGCACCCTGGTGGCCGGCTGGCAAGCGGGAGCAACAATCCCGGCCGCCGTGCTCCGATTGACACGAGGAGGGTTCTCGATGCGTCTGACAATTCTCGCCGGCGCGATGACTGCGGCGTTCGCGGCGACGGGCCTCGTCATGGCCAGCTTGCCGCAGGACTCGCCGCCGAGCGACCCGCCGAAACCGCAAGCCGCGGCGAAAGCGACTCCCGTGGCCGCCGCGCCGGAGACCGTGGGACCGCGCTTCACGACGGAGCCCCGGCTCAGCCACGCGGTCGATTTCCCGATCAAGGATGTGGAAGGCATCGTCTGGAGCCAAGCCGGGGATGCCGTTGCACTTCAAGGATGGAAGGAAAAGGTTCGGACCGTGGGAGCGAATAGACAACAGTATGGAGGGCCCGAAGCGATTATCTACCGGATCGGCGATAAGAAAACGCTCTTCAGCGAGATACAACCCGGCGCGCCGTTCGCACTGCTCGGCTTCACCTCGAACGGCAAGGAAGTCATCACCGCCTTCAACGAGGACGACCTCATCAGCGGCCGGCATCAGTTGCAATACTGGAAGCTCACTCATGGCGCTTACGCCGAGCTCCAACTCGATCGAAGCGTCGATTTGCGCGTCGAACATCTTCAGAACTATGCCTTCGCGGCCAATGGCAAGAGCTTCCGAACATCCTCAAATGTGAGTCCCCAATCGGATGGCGGCTGCCCGATCCAGGTGCGAGAAATCAGCACGGAAACCGGCAAGACGGTGCGGACAGTTTTGAAGACCAAGGAGCCGTACGAGTACTACCAACTGGCGGCGAACGGGAAGCGGCTGGCGGCGGTTGATGCCGAGGGCGGCATCGATGTCTGGGACCTCGGCACGGGGATGAAGGAATCGACGCCGCGCACCCGGGCCGACGTCAAGTCTTTCCTTAAAGACCGGCCGGCATCGAACAAGAAAGATGGCGGCGTTCCCTGGACGCTCTTGCAGTTCTCGCCGGATTCGCGCTTGTTGCTCATCGTCGATTTCCAGGGAGCGCGGATTTACGATACCGAAAAGCGAGAGTTCACTCCGAAATTGGAGGGCAGTTCTTTACTTCGCCCATCCATGGATGTCGTGAGCATCTCGACGAACAACCAATTGCTTGCCATAAATGCCAGTTACGGCCCGGATTCCAATCAAGAACCGCCCGGATTGTCGATCTGGGATCTGAAGACCGGCAAGTTGCTCAAGCAATGGGGCCGGTCGGCAACCTTTGCCTGGAGTCCGACGGCGCCCGTGCTGGCTATCCTCGAAGCCAACGGTCAGAACACTCGCCTCGGCCTGTGGGACTTCGCCGCCGAGTAGCCGAAGAAGACCGGCACGGTTCGTTAAACGAGCGCACTGGCGAGCGGAGGGCGTAAGCCCCCTGATTCTTGCGCGTCCACAGAATCAGGGGGCTTACGCCCCCCGCTCGCCAGGTTCAGAGAATCAGGGGCTTACGCCCCCCCGGCTCGGGCATCTCGCGGTATTGATTGGGCGGCTCTCCTGCGTATCGTTGGCAGTACGCCGCGCGATCGTTCCTCACTCCGCGAGAGTTCCATGCGCCCCAATCCGATCAAGAAGCTGCTCCGGGAAGGCAAGCCAGCCGTCGGCACGTGGTTGACGCTCGGCAACGTGCTCGCCGCCCGCTTCCTGGCCCGCGCCGGCTGGGACTGGCTCACCGTCGATACCGAGCACAACGCCATCGGCATCGAAACGGCCGCCGATTCGTTCGCGGCCATCGCCGACGCCGGCTGCCCCGCCTTGGCCCGCGTGCCGTGCAATCGCCACGACCACATCAAGCGCGTTCTCGATACGGGCGCCCACGGCGTCGTGGTGCCGATGGTCAACACGCGGCAAGAAGCATTCGACGCCGTGTCGGCCTGCCTCTATCCACCGGCGGGCACGCGCAGCGTCGGCGGCGCCGCCCACGCCCTCAACTTCGCCGCCACCCCGACCGAATACTACGCTCGCGCCAATCAAGAGGTTCTCATCGTCCTCCAGTGCGAACACATCGACCCGGTGCGGAACTTCGACGACGTTTACTCCGTCCCTGGAATTGACGCGGTCTTCGTCGGCCCCAACGACCTGGCGGCGAGCATGCGCGGGCCGGACGGCAAGCCGCCCCATCCGGACGCCTTCAAGCAAGCCCTGGCGGACATCCTGGCCGGATGCAAGCGCAACAAGGTCGCCGCCGGCATCCACACCTTCGGACCGGAAGAAGCCCGCATGCGCATTGAGGAAGGATGGCAGTTCATCGCCGTCGGCAGCGAACTGAAGATGCTCCTCGATGCATCGAAGCGAACGACCGACGCCATTGGCCTCGGCAAAGGCGGCGGCGAAATGGCCAAGTATTGAACCGCAAGTAGGGCATCAGATTGGTGGCAGAGGCATTCTTGCCTGTGCCAAAAACTCGCACAGGCAAGAATGCCTGTGCCACCAAGAGACGCTTCTTTAATTGCGACATGCAATGTTTCTCGGCATTGAAATCGGCGGCACGAAACTGCAACTCGGCCTGGGCGAGGGCGACGGCCGATTGCTTCGCCTGTGGCGGGGGAACGTCGATGCCGCGGCGGGCGGCGAAGGGATTCGCCAGGCGATCGTCCGCGCGGTTCCCGAGCTACTGGGCGAGGCCGGCATCGCCCGCGAACAACTCCGCGGCATCGGCGTCGGCTTCGGCGGCCCCACCGACGACGCCACTCAATCCGTTATCAAGTCCCATCACATTGCCGGCTGGCACGGCTTCCCGCTTGCGAAATGGCTTGAGGAACTCTTCGGCGTCCCCGCCGTAATATGCAACGATGCCGATGTTGCCGGCCTCGCCGAAGCTGTTCTCGGCGCGGGGCAGGGGCTGTCGCCGATCTTTTACATGACGATCGGCACCGGCATCGGCGGCGGCCTGATTATTGACGGCGAGATCTATCGCGGCGTGGGGCAAGGGGCCGGCGAGGTCGGCCACCTGCTCATTCGCGGCGACGCGATCC
>Ga0134125_10006999_pt1 | contig 12744 bp, 8 predicted proteins | sample KB31751_FD_96464 | JGI IMG/M metagenome (GOLD analysis project Ga0134125, IMG submission 96464) | Terrestrial soil microbial communities with excess Nitrogen fertilizer from Kellogg Biological Station, Michigan, USA - KB3-175-1 | ecosystem: Environmental > Terrestrial > Soil > Unclassified ... | reverse complement strand
CATTAGCCAGTTTTTTAGAGGTTTTCAGGTAAAAAAGGATACCAAGCGTTTGATTCATAGATAGCTTATTTGCGCACCAAGATACATATAATTTGGTATACTTTGATATGTTTTAACAAAAAACACTAATATTATATATTGTTTATTATGAATTAGTTACATATAAATAGGTGCCCTATTACTGATAATATCAATAGGTCACCGAATAGGGCACTTTAATATTGAGAAACAATGTTATTTTTGTACAGGCTAAAAAAACAGACCCCTATAAATACTAATATTTATAAGGGTTTGTCATTTTTTGTTTTCAGGGTTGCGGAGAGTGGGGGATTCGAACCCTCGGGACCCTTTCGGGTACACACGCTTTCCAGGCGTGCTCCTTAAGCCACTCGGACAACTCTCCTACAAAATTTGGCCCCTGAACGAACATAATTTATTCGAACGGGGGCGCAAATATAAGAGTTATGAGTTATAAGTGATGAGGTTATTCTTTTTAGCCCCAAACCCCTAAAGGGGCTTTCCTTTCGTCACTGCGAGGAACGAAGCAGTCTCAGGTCAAAAAAGAGATTACTTCGCTTCGCTCGTAATGACGATAGTTCTACTTCGAAGCTCCTTTAGGGTTTGGAGCTGAATTTTTATTTACTATATAAAACCAGCCCATCAGCCGTCATCGTCCATTTTTGTCCGCCAAGGTGCTGTCCTCTGTGCCTCATGGCATGGCATAGTATATGGTCAACGCCTTCGGGCATAGCAATGCTTTTGCTTAGCGGCACTTCCAGTAAAAGGTCAAGCTTTTGTTTTCTCCAGCCCTTGTTCAGGTCAAGGTTAAAATAAGGATTTAATACCAAGGTAGAATCGCGATTGGTATAAGTATACTCTATATCATTGGCAAAATCATCGGCTTCAACTTTGGTAATTCCCCTTGCTATTTTGGTAAGTACCAGGTGATAATTTGAATCGGGACTTTGTTTTACACAAAGCGAAGGAGCCTGCCTAAGTTCGCTTTCATCATTGATGTATACGTTGAGTGAGTCTAAGATTATTTCATCTTCACCCGGCTCATCATTATCCATTTTAACATAAATCATTTTAGCTGATTGTGTGTTTAGTTTAACATCATTCCGTGTAAAATCAGATACCGAGAAATGACTCGAAACAGCAGCTATGCCAATAATCATAAATATCCATCCTGCCGCCCATAATATAGATGCTGTTATTGTAAACCATTGAAAGGATTGTCTCCTGCCTGCAGCAGCCCTGCCCAAACGGACGATTAAAGCCAACAGTGGTATACCCAGGAAAAGTAAAATCCCAACAATTAAAACGGTCCTCATACCACCGGTAACCGACAACATATCGAAAAAGTTGTGGATACTATAGTGCACCATGTGCCCATTGCCGGCCTCCATGTGGATAACGTTAACACCGCTTGTCAGTGATACCACAAATGCTATCAATAACACTGCCAGGACGAATGCTGCAATAAACCCTATAAACATTAGGATGGCTTTAATTACTCCACCTATCACCGTACCGGCTCCGTGCCCCACGGATGAAAAGAAATCTCCTAAATCTTTCCCAAACTCCTTGGCCCGGTCTCCATTACGCCCGCTCCTGAAATCGTTCCCAAAATCTTTTACTTTTTTTTTAATGTGATCCATCTCCTCCTCCATCACCTTACGGATGTTATTTACATCCACCGGTTCGCCCATCATTTCCAGCTTTTCAGCTGCGGTGCGCGCCTTAGGCGTAATAATGGCCAAGAGTATATAAAGTATCAAACCGAATCCTCCAAGGAAAATAGAGAGCCCAAAGGCCAACCTCAGCCAAATAGGATCTATGCCAAAGTGATAAGCCAGACCGGAACATACCCCGAAAAATACCTTGTCGTCCATATCGCGATACATGCGCCTGCGGCCCCATGCACCGTAACGGTTGCCTGCGGCATTGTTGTATTGTTGTTTGCTTTCGCCGGGTGCAGCACCAAACTCCTCGGGGTTACCCATTACGCTAATCACTTCATCTACCTCGGCAAGTGTTACCACCTGTTGGTACGAACCCATTTTTTGTTGCAGTATTTCCGCAATGCGTGCTTCTATGTCGGCCATTATTTCATCATGCCCGTCTGAGTTTTTAAGCGAAGCGCTGATGGCATCTATATATGCTGAAAGTTTTGCGTGGGCATCTTCTTCTACATTGAATACAATGCCTCCTATGCTGCTGCTAATTGTTTTTTTCATGGTTTTATTATAATATGGTTGGGGAATATTTTTTTACTATTTCGTTTACGGAGCTTATCATTTCGCCCCAGGAAGTGTTAAGCTCTTTTAAGAAATCTTTTCCTGCCTGTGTGAGCCGATAATATTTGCGTGGAGGGCCCGAAGTAGATTCTTTCCACTCGTAGCTTAAAACCCCGTCGTTTTTTAAGCGCATAAGCAGAGGATAGAGGGTGCCCTCCACTACGATTAGTTTTGCATTCTTCATCGCATCTATTATCTCAGAGGGATACGCATCCTTTTCCGATAATATGCTCAATATGCAAAACTCAAGCACCCCTTTCCTCATTTGCGCTTTTGTGTTTTCTATTTCCATATTTTATTGGTATTATATACTATTTACTAGTTGACGATGCAAAGATATATATAAATAATGATACCTTGTATAACATAGTAGTAAAATAATTTAATAGTATCTGATAATGAGGGAGAAAAATTTTGGGTGGCGTGTGTGTTTTAACTAGAAGGGAAGTACTCCCGAATAAAATCAGGGTGAAAAAATTGATAACAAATTATTACAATTTCAACCAGATAGTAAAGCGATGCTATACCCGCCGCAATCGCTAAAATCCATGTTGCTCTGCTCATCTGCTTTTGCAACGCCGTTTGGACTATGGATAACTTGGCACTATTTTCCTCAAACTCACGAAGACGCATTTTCTCTTCCTGTTGACGGGTTGCCTCTTGGCTTAAATATGCGTAACCCCCTAATTCATGAATAATCCTACCTTCCCAAGTGATGTTAAAATATACTGTTGTTACTTCTATAAATTCAGGCTCTACTTTCCTTTGCTTATAGGGTGAATATATTCCATAAATAGAATTGTAGTCAGGGAAGTTAGGGAAAAGGCTATAAGCCCAATTCGGTTCATCGTGTTTATGTTCTGTTTTTTCTACATATAAATCTTTGCATAGTTTTTTTAATACTAAGTCTATGGTATCAGGATTTAATTCTGTGTTACTTTGGAAGTGTGATGTGATTGCATTTTCTTCCAAATGATTATTAGAATATAACAACGAAAGAACTACATCAAGTTTCTCTATATTTTTCATATAACAAACATAACAATATTTTTTATCACCTGCTGCCTGCTTAAGAGTAACCCCCCTATCAAATACTTATCATCTCCCTAAAAGTCAATGACTGCTTTTGCCAGGCATTTGCCACACACATAAATTATAGCCAAATTCCAATATTATTTATAAAATGTGCGACATGCATGCAAGTGGCTGGATTTTAACTTGTACTGAAACATATAAATTTATATTTGATATAAATAACTTGAAAAAAGTGTGACAAACTGCGACATGAAAAAAATAATTCGCTACGCCGTAATCTTCCCGATCTCGTAAAGGTACAGTGGTACCATCGACACTTGTGCCACGGATGCAGCTATTATGGCTCCTAACGTGCCATAAACAGGTACAAGAAGGGCACAGAGTACAAGGTTTACTATTACTCCCACAGCACTATACAAAACCACTTTGGTTTGCTTATGCATTTTGAAAAGATAGATGGCAATGGAATACATATAAAAAGCAGATATAATAGACAGGAAGCCCCAACACATAAAAGGAAGTGATACCGGGAAGCCATAGAGGCTTGTAACAAAAAAATAAACGACCGTTAAAGCAATGATGGTTGCTGGTATACCAATGGTGGTGAACAGGGCGGACATTTTATAAATAGTTTTTTTGTTGAGCCTGTAAAGTATCGGGACAAATGGAAGGATTAACATATTAGCTCCGCTTGTTATAAAGGAAAAGAACGTAGTTATAATTTGGTAAAAGGCAATTTCCTGCTTACTTAAATAGTTGGTTACGTAAATAAGATCGGCGCGGGAATGAAGCAATCCTATAAAACCCAAGAGGAAAAAGGAGAATGCACTTTTGTAATAATTAAAATTGGGCATTCCTATTTTAAGAGGAAAAAAATCTTTAAAAAACAGGATCGTTACAATGCACACTTTAGTTAGGTCGGATAATATGCACAAGCCTACCAATACTGGCAGTGCAAGGTTTGTTCTATTTGTATAAATGAGGACAAAAAGAATTAAGGTGCCTGCAACTTCGGCCCATACGGTTATCAAGAACCTTTTGTGAAAATTGATGAGTGGTTCATAGCTTTGATAAACATAGTTCACCAAACACCAGGCAATAATTAATTCGGCCAGTGTATTATGCAAATAAATTGCTACAAAGCCACATAATAAAATTAGTAACGGGAGCCTGTCGACAAAACATTTTTGCCAAGCAGTTTTCAGTTTGCCGGGTTCAGTGCTAAATAGTTTCATTAAATAGTTGGTATTTCCCCAGGAGGCTATATGTAGTAATATACTCACCCATACAGTGATTTGGGTAATGCCTCCCCAAAGCGAAGCTGAAAACTTTTTTGTTATAAGTAATGAAAACAATAATCCCAGGGCTGGAACGATAGCCTGCTTCAGGGCGCTACTGAAAATGGATAATATTCTTTTCTGGTATTTGAAAGGCATTAAAATAAATAAATGGAGACCAAGCTAAGTTTTTTATAATTATTGGAATTGAAATGAGGCAAAAATAAATGCAACATATTTTTAGTTAGAATATAGCTTTTTTAGAGGGTAGCAAATTTTGTCAGTGCTGTTAATCCATGCTTTTTGACACTTTATCAGTAAAAACAACCATAGAATAAATAGACTGCATTGGAGAGGCACTACTAGTGCTGCACCACATATATTCGTATCCTAATTTTAACCAATACAGTAATTAAATTATGAAAATATCTAAACCACTTTCTTTAGGACTATTGTTGTTAATGTTTTCTCCAATGATTTTGGCGCAGAAAAAATGCAAGTTTGATAAGGATGAAAAAGATAAGTTTACAAATGAGCATGTTCGTTCGTCCAGGTTTTCGGTGGGTGGAATGATGTATCGCTGGTATATTTTATTGGAACAGAAAGGCGATAAATATTATATGACTTATCAAATTGCTGTGAATGGCAAAGTAGATGATCCTATTACAAAAGGCACTAAAATATTAATGAAGCTCGGAAATGACTCTATTGTGGAGTTGGTAGTAGATCAGGATTATGCCCCTCAACAAAGTGTTGTAAATAATGGTGATAATCCTTTTATAGCTTCTATGTGGCTTCCTAAAGGTCAATTAAGCAAGGACCAAATGAAGAAATTAAGTATGTCTCCCATAGTTGCCATTCGCATAAATATTGCTGGCAAGGACTTGGACTCTCCCAATATGTCTTCAAAAGAATCTGAAAAATTGGAGCAAACATCAGCCTGTATGCTCCTTGATTAAATAAAGTATTCTTCCTTGGCAGGTAGTAATCAATTTCTTGATAAACGCGCAATTCTTGCATCTGTGATAAGAATTTTAAGTGCATTGCATTTTTCTAAGAATAGTTCGCAAGGGTTCAAAAAAGTATTTGTGTTATGTGTAATATCTTTTATTTTTTTCACAAGTAAAGCAGGCGAAGATAGTTGCCTGCTAAAGATGAGAAGGGGAATCTTTGCGTATAAAACTAGCATGGGTACTGAAGTTAAAGTAATACGAAGAAAACAAAAACAAAAGGAAATAAGCAATGGAGGGAAATCGAAGTTAATCACCAAAATAAGGTGGGTAAACGATTCAACTTACGTATTAATTTTTAAAAGAGAAAAGAACGATCCCGAGTGCTTAAAGAAGGGAACCAGGATAATAAATACAATTATAAAATGCAGTGAAAATGAATATACAGTCAGGTCATTTTCAGTAGAATGTGGCAAAACAGAAAATATTATAACCAAGATAGAATAGCTACAGCTATCTCTTAGATAAAGTACATCTCCTGGAAATTTTGGGTTTGAAAGGGATTCCATTAATACGTTCCTATTTCTGAAACAGCGCTTGAAAAGTATTCCAAAAATTCACTGCCTGCTTTCCTTCTGGGGTGGAGCCGGAGGGATTCGAACCCTCGTCCAAACAGAGAAACAACGAACCTTCTACATGCTTAGACTTATTTTATTGTAGGGAGGCAACCGCTATAAGTCAAAACTATTGCAACCTTAGTTCCTAAAGTTTCACTATTGCAACGGAACGGTGCAACAGCTATCTTGTCATTTTCGATGCTTCGATCGGGACGCCGACAAGAAGGGCTTCCCGGGAAACATAGTGCTAAAATCTCCTAGAGATTAAGCAGCTAAGGCGTAATTTGATTCGCCGTTTGAATTGTTGAGAACTGATATTAGCGAGCCAGATTCACGATGCTCGGCATGCTAATCCGCTACTTCGACCTGCTGTCAAAACCTGTCGGCCCCATAGCGTAAATAGACTGTTACAAAGATATGAAAGAATTATGATTAATAGTGGAAATGAGTACTAAAGCCAGCAATTAATTGGCTGTTTCCGGTTGGTCGGTATTCTTATTGGTTTCCGGTTTTGATAGTTCCGATAAATTGGTCTCCTGTGAAATGGTTGATGGCGGAGGGGTTATGGTAAAAGAAGAAGGGTTTGAAGATGAACTTGTTTTAGGAGTTTCTTTCACTTCTTCCACCGTAGTGCTTTCCGATATTTCCCTTTGTACGGTATTTGCCGCTTCTTTAAAGTCGCGCACTGCTTTGCCCAATGCACGCGCCATGCCCGGAATACTCTTAGAGCCAAAGAACATGAGGAAAACGACTGCTATAAGGAGGAATTCACCTCCGCTAAAATCAAAAAATAATACTATCGGACTATGCAGTAACATGGTGCAAAGTTAGTTCAAAAAATAGAAAGTGGAGAATCGTAATGTAGTTTCACAATTCTCCACTTTAATAAGTTTAATATGCCTATGCGGTTTTATCTTTTTTCTTCCTGTCGAAGTCAATAACGATAGGAGTTGCAATGCAAATGGAAGAATAGGTTCCCACCACAATACCAACCAGCAGGGCAAAGGCAAAGCCTTTAATGGTTGTTCCTCCAAATATGAAGATAGCAAGCAATACAAAGAATATGCTCATAGAGGTATTAATGGTACGGCTTAAGGTTGCATTCAATGCGTAATTAATAACCTCTGTTTTGTTTTCTTCTCCCTTATCCATACTGCGTTTGTGTCTCTTGGTAAGATATTCGCGAATCCTGTCAAACACCACAATCGTATCGTTCATAGAGTAACTCATCACTGTCAGGATGGCTGCTATAAAATCCTGGTTTACTTCCAGCGAGAATGGTAATACATCTTTAAACAAGGTAAATACGGTCATAATCATCAAGGCATCATGGAAGAGTGCTACCACAGCGCCCAAGCCATATTGCCAACCCCTGAAGCGGATGAATATATAGATAAACATGAGCAAGCAGGCAAACAATACCGACCATATTGCTTTCGATTTGATGTCCTGCGAAACAGATTCGCCCACCAATTCCGAACTCATGATTACAAAGTGATTATGCATACTAGATAAACCTGAGTTAAGCGCATCTTCAGCCTTACTTTCAGCATTTTTTGATGGATCATTAATAAGGTATGCTGTGGTGATTTTCACCTGTGTGTTTTCTCCATACGTTTGCACTTCAGGAGCTTGCCCCCCAAAGGAAGCCGTTAAGTTCTTACGAATTGTTTCAACAGCTGGAGGATTGTCAAAACGAACTACATAGTTTCTTCCGCCTTTAAAATCAACTCCCAGGTTGAAGCCACTGTGCATGTATGAAACAAGTCCGGCTAAAAGAATACTTCCGGATATGATATAGTATAAATATCTTCTTTTTACAAAATTGATATTGATATTGCGGAATGCATTACGGGTTATTACCGTATCAAACTTAATATCCTTGCCTTTTGAAAGGGAGCGTTCAAACATTAAACGGGTAAGGAATATTGCGCAGAACAACGACGATGGAATACCAATAATAAGTACTGTTGCAAACCCTTGAATGGGGCCTGTACCGAATATATATAGGATAATACCTAAAATGAAGGTTGTTATATTTGAGTCAAGCACCGATGAGCGGGCATTTTTAAAACCATCTTTCACCGCATTGGCCAAGCTTTTGCCTCCGACTGCCAATTCTTCACGAATACGTTCGAATATCAATATATTGGCATCTACTGACATGGCTACTGTCAGCACAATACCTGCAATACCCGGTAGGGTTAAAACAGCTCCCAGCGAAGCAAGTATACCTAGTACAAAGAATACGTTCATTAACATGGCTGCATCAGCAACTCTGCCCGCCTGGTTGTAGTAAAGAGCCATGAATACTAATACCAGGAATAGGGCTACCGCGAAAGAAAGCAACCCGGAATTGATAGATTCTTTACCTAAAGTCGGGCCTACAACGCTTTCTTCCACAATGTGTGCAGGTGCAGGTAAACGTCCTGCCTTTAAAATATTTACAAGGTCATCCGCTTCTTCGGGAGTATAGCTTCCGTTGATTTGCGAGATACCATTAGGGATTTCAGTTTCTACTACCGGTGCAGAATATACTACATTATCGAGCACAATAGCAATACATTCTCCTTTATGTTGTTTAGTGAGCATCCTCCATACTTGGGCAGCCTGTGGAGTCATGGTCATGGAGATGCTTGGAGATCCGCCATTCATTTGGTCGAATTCTTTTTTAGCATCAGCAATAATGTTTCCTGAAAGCGGGGATTGTCCGCCTTTCATAGTTTTAATAGCTACTAATTCCAATTCAGAACCCTTTTTGTCTTTTGGTTTTTCCCACAAAAATTTAAGATCATTAGGGAAGATAGATGCCAGTTGAGGCATCGTTAAATAGGTTCCGATTTTAGCTGTATCGGATATGTTTGCAAACCCAACTTCAGCATTAGGACCCTTAGGTGGAGTAGGTTGATTTTGTGCATTACGTCCTTGAAGAGGGTGTAAAATGGAAAGCAGTGGATACTTTTTGAGTTGAGCATTTCTTGAAGTATCCCTTTTATTAAGGGTAGCCAAGCTGTCTTCTTTTGATTTCTTAATGGCAGCTACAGCCGTATTGGAATCTTTCTTTACAGAATCTTTGGTGTTAATAGTGGCCACCTTGGTTTTTGTGGTATCAATAGTTTTCTGGGTTGTATCTTTTACAGCGCTTAAGATTCCGGCTAAGCGTTGGTCTGCCTGGATAAGTTTAGGATACATTTCTTCAGCAGAATAGGTAAGCCAGAATTCAAGATTAGCGCTCCCTTGTAAAAGCTTACGTACACGGTCTTTATCGCTTACACCGGGCAATCCGATTAAAATTCTCCCGGAACCTGGTAATACCTGAATATCTGGTTGGGCCACTCCAAATTTATCAATACGAGAAGTAAGTGTTTGTTTTGCTGTACTGATAGCATCAGCTACACGACTTTTCAACGTAGTTATTACTTGTTCGTTGGTGGAAGAGTAAGGGATGAGGTCTCTAAGTTCCATGGTTTGGAAGTAAGATGCCAGTTTCCCATCCGGTTTTATTTGTTGGTAATCTTCACTAAATAAATCAATAAATGGTTTAGTTGATTTGAGATGTTGTTCTTCTGCTTCGTTAATAGCTTTATTAAAAGCAGGGTCATTATTGTTACCTGACATTTTCCTTATAATATCACCTTCCGAAATTTCAAGGGTAACACTCATACCGCCTTTCAGGTCGAGCCCTAAGTTGATACTCTTTTCTTTACACTGTTCGTAGGTGAATCCAAAAAGCGGATATACGACACTGTCTTTTATACGTTTAAGAAAATTGTCGGTGATTTGAAGTTGAATAGAATCAAGATAAAATCTTTCTTTTCCTGCACTGTCTTTACCAGTTTTGTCAGCTGCTTTTTTAGCAGAGTCAACTACCGATGGCTGTGCAACATAATCAGCAGCAAATTCTTTGGCTGCTTTTTCAGTTTTGGTAGAAAAATATGTGAACGAAAAATAGTAAACACACGCTAAAGCTAATAGTATAGCAAACAACCGAATAACACCTTTATTTTGCATTTTTTTTATTTATAGGGGCGCAAAGATAAAAAATTAATAAAATCAAAACTAAGAACTATAATAATATGCTTAGATTACTTAGCAAGCAATTCTTGATTGATAGGGGCAAAGTACCATTTAATTTGAATATGAAAGAATAATGGACTGTTTTTTGTATAATAATGAGAAAAATATGACCGGCAAATTAATTTTTAGGTTCGTATAGTCATATATAACAGCCCTTGTGGCTAAATTACTATCTTTGCAGAAAGGATTAAAGTGAAAAAAAGTATTATTTTGATGAGTGTGTTATGTATTATGGTGTTGAGGGGTTATTCTCAAGGTAGAACATGCCATGACGGGGCGCATTTTCCTGATAAAAATGGACAGCAAGCTGGAAAGGCTCTTCCGCCCGATAGTTCTGGCGGGCTAGCCAAATCGTATATTCTTCAAAATGTGTGCGGATTAAATTGGCAACAATCATCCGTATTAACTACAACCCGTTACCCTCCATCCCCTGGCACCGGACTTCCGTGTACTGTACCCCTTACTTTTGATTCATGTAAGAATGTAGATTCAGTACTTACAGCATTTTTATATTTTAACGGTTCTTATTTTACACCTTATGCTGCTAACCCGGCTTCGGTTAGCATAACTAATCCGGCATTGCAGGTTTTTACCTATAAGGCTGATTCCATAGGTACCGGCCTTTCCAAATGCTGGGGTGAAACAGGTACAATAGCCTACCGGGTAAATATTACCAGTTGCATAAAAGGGGGTGGAAATTACATTGTCAATCCGAGTGGTACAGGAATTGATGCCCAGTCTATTGATGGTACTACAATATTGGTTATATATATAGATAAAAGCGCTACATATAGTGGTAGCATTGCTTTGTGGGATGGCTTGTATACCAACTCTACAGGCAACCCACATGCCCAAACATTTACCGGATTCAAAGCATGTAATGCCACTGCTACAGGACAGTCATTTGTGATAATGGCTGATATGCAGAATAATATATATCCTTCCAATACGCAAGAGCTAAATGGCTCTATCGGCACCTTCCCAAATTTGTTTTATAATTTTTGTACTGTTACTACTTCGCTAAATGCAGGACAGACTAGCACCTATGATTCGGTATATACAAATGATGGGTCAGATTGCTATTCATGGGTACTTGCCGGGCTGTATTGGCAAAATACTAATTGTATAACCTGTAAACCCTTAGTCAAGGGTACATTACCTCTTAGTATAACACCACCTATCGATACAATTTGCCAGGGTGATAGTGTTCAGTTAAAGGCGAGCGGAGCCAATACCTATACTTGGGGACCGGCTACCGGCTTAAGTTGTACCAATTGTCCAAATCCCAAAGCATCTCCTAATTCCACTACTACATACAGCCTAACAGGCTTTGACGGATGCACGTTCGGAACGGATACTGTTCGTATTGTGGTAGCCAGCAATATTCCGCCAATTATAACTCCTGCAAATCCTCAAGTTTGTTTGCCTGGCTCTGTTCAGTTAAATGTTACAGGTGGAACAAACTATATTTGGAAGCCGGCAGCAACGTTGAGTTGCAATACTTGTTCCAATCCTTTAGCAAGCCCCACCGTTACAACTACATATACCTTGCTTGAAGGTGTTGGCGGATGTAAAGACTCCACTACGGTAACTGTAACCGTATCCAAATCACCAACCATTACCGTTACTCCTAAAAGCCCAACAGTCTGCAAAGGAGGGTCAATAAAGTTAACTGCTTCGGGTGCAGCAAATTATAAGTGGGCTCCCGCTGCCAGTCTTAGTTGCCCTACATGCAGTAATCCTGTTGCAAGCCCTACTGTCACTACAGTGTATACTGTAGTAGGCTCAAATGGAACATGTGCTGATACCATTACAGATACAGTATATGTTGTACCTTCCCCTGTTCCTGTCATCACGCCAAAATTTGATTCTGTTTGTCAGGGCGATTCGGTAGTGCTAACCGGTTCGGGAGGGAAAACATATCATTGGAGTACTGGTAAAACAACTAGTAGCATTAAGGTTGCTCCTGCAACAACAACTGTATATACGTTGTCTGTTTCAAATGGAGTATGCTCAGATTCTACTACAGTAAAAATTAAAATTACCCCGGCAATTAATGCTACGACAAGTATAATTGATTCCATTGTTTGCCCGCACGATTCTTCGTTTCTGACTCTGAAGGTGACTGGAGCATCGGCCACATATACATGGAGTAACGGTGCCACTACATCATCCATAAGAGTTAGTGATACAGCAACTACAACATATACTGTAACTGCTCACGGAGCATGTAATAATATTCAGAAGACAATAAAGGTTACTGTAGTGCCTTTACCCAAACCAGTCATCAGCGGATCCAACTGGAGATGCAAAGGCAAACGGGATACGTTGATAGTAAGCAGTTCTACCAATCCCACCACGTATATATGGAACAGTGGGAAAACAACCAGCACCTATGTTACGGGAGCCATCAATGCAGATTCATTGGTAAGTGTAACAGCTTATAATAGTTTAGGATGTCCGGTTACCATAGTTGATACCGTATATT
>Ga0134125_10006998_pt1 | contig 12745 bp, 12 predicted proteins | sample KB31751_FD_96464 | JGI IMG/M metagenome (GOLD analysis project Ga0134125, IMG submission 96464) | Terrestrial soil microbial communities with excess Nitrogen fertilizer from Kellogg Biological Station, Michigan, USA - KB3-175-1 | ecosystem: Environmental > Terrestrial > Soil > Unclassified ... | reverse complement strand
TCGATCACGCGGCTCGCCGCATCCACCGACCGGCCGGAGCGCTTCATCGGCATCCACTTCATGAATCCGGTGCCGGTGATGGAGCTGGTCGAGGTGATCAGAGGTATCGCGACCGACGACGAGACGTTCGAGACGGCCAAGGCCTTCGTCGCGAGGCTCGGCAAGACGGCGACGGTCGCCGAGGATTTCCCTGCCTTCATCGTCAACCGCATCCTCTTGCCGATGATCAATGAGGCGATCTACACCCTCTACGAGGGCGTCGGCACGGTGGAGGCGATCGACACCGCCATGCGGCTGGGCGCCAACCACCCGATGGGCCCGCTGGAGCTCGGCGACTTCATCGGCCTCGACACGGTGCTGTCGATCATGAACGTGCTCTACGAGGGGCTCGCCGATTCCAAGTACAGGCCGTGTCCGCTGCTGGTGAAATACGTCGAGGCGGGCTGGCTCGGCCGCAAGTCCGGTCGCGGATTCTACGACTATCGCGGCGAGAAGCCGGTCCCCACCCGCTAGCAAAGTAACCGCGCTGCGGCGCGCGCGGCGCCAAACTATTCAGCCACGGAAGACACGGAAAGCACGGCAACGGGCGTGCGAACCGAGAGCGACGGCGGCGTTTTCCGTGTCTTCCGTGTTTTCCGTGGCGATTTCTTCCACGCAGGCCGCTGGCGAGCTTGGAAAGGCGCGACAAACGGCGCGCGCCCTAACCATTCGACTCGGGGCGTGGCGCGGGGCGATACTTGCGCGCACGCGATTCGCCGCAAAGAGGCCTTGATGCGCAAGCTCACCGTGGCGCTGCTGTCCGGCGCCTACATCTGCCTGGGCCTGATCGCGGCCGTCGTGGCCTGGCGCATCGGCGGCGGCGCCGGCGCGGGCGTGGCGGCGCTGATCGGCTCGCTCGGCCTCTGCTTTGCCGTGCAGGGGCTGCTGGCGCGCCTGGCTCAGGGCGGCGAGCTCGCCGACCAGATCGCCACCGTGCGCGAGGCGCAGCTGATCCTCGCCGGCGAGATCGAGAAGGTGCAGGCGAGGGTCGCCGAGATGGTCGAGACGATCAGCGCCGACGCCTTTCGCCGCTCCGAGGAGATCTACTCGGAGGTGCAGCTGCTCGAGGACGTCGTCCAGCAGATGGGCGAGCGGCTGGAGGCGCAGCTCAGCCACCAGGTCGAGCAGGCCGAGGCGGCGGGGCTGGGCGCGCCGCAGGCCTCGGCGCTGCTCTCCACAGTGCGCGCGGCGCTCGATGCAGGGCGGGTCGACCTCTACCTGCAGGGCGTTGTCACCCTGCCGCAGCGACGCACCCAGTACTACGAGAGCTTCTCGCGGCTGCGCGACGAGACCGGCCGCGTGCTGATGCCGGCAGAGTTCCTGTCGGTCGCCGAGCCCGGCGGGCTGGTCGCGGCGATCGACAACCTCCTGCTGTTCCGTTGCGTGCAGATCGTCCGGCGGCTCGCCAAGCAGGACCGCAAGGTCGGGATCTTCTGCAACATCTCGCTGGCCAGCCTCGGCGACGAGGAATTCTTCGCGCCGTTCATGGAGATCATGGCGGCCAACCGCGACCTCGCCGGCTCGCTGATCTTCGAGCTTGGCCAGCAGGCGTTCCGCGCCCGCGGCGCCGTGCAGGCGCGCAGCATGGCCAAGCTCGCCGACCTCGGCTTCCGCTTCTCGATCGACAAGGTCGCCGACCTCGACCTCGACTTCCAGGACCTGGCCCGCGCCGACGTCGCCTTCGTCAAGATCGGCGCGCCGCTGCTGCTCGACGAGCTGCAGGACGATCAGGGCCGCCTGCGGCTGCGCTCGTTCCCAGACCTGGAGGCGGCCGATTTCGCCGCGCTCGCCCGCCGCCATGGCGTCGAGCTGATCGCCGAGAAGGTCGAGAGCGAGCGCCAGGTCGTCGACATCCTCGATCTCGACATCGGGCTCGGCCAGGGTCACCTGTTCGGCGAGCCGCGGCCGATCCGCGACGCCGTGCTCGCCGAGGCCGTCCCGCCCGCCGACTTCCTGCACGCCGCCCTGCGCCGCCGAGCGGGCTAGTTCCGCAGTCCGAGGGCGGACGACGTGAGAGCCGGCGCAGCCATGTCGGCCGCTTTCCTCGCCCGAGCGGATTGACCGGGCTTGCCGCGGCAGGCTACCCGGCCGCGCGATGATCCGGCAGATCGAGGGGATTGGCGCGCTTGCGGCGCGCTACGAGGTGCTGCTCTGCGACGTGTGGGGGGTCATCCACAATGGGCGCGAGAGCTTCCCCGGCCCGTGCGCGGCGCTGGCCCGCTGGCGCGCCGAACGCGGCCCCGTGGTGCTGATCTCCAACTCGCCGCGCCCCTGCCCCGAGGTGGCGCGCCAGCTGGACGGGCTCGGCGTGCCACGTGAGGCCTGGTCGGCCCTGGTCACCTCGGGCGACGTCACCCGCACGCTCCTGGCGCCGCGCGCGCCGGGGCCCGCCTACCGGCTCGGCCCGGATCGCGACGCCCCGCTCTACGCCGGCCTGGGGCTGGCGTTCGCGCCGCTGGAGCAGGCGAAGTTCATCGCCTGCACCGGCCCCGTCAACGACGATGTCGAGACGCCGGAGGACTACCGCGCGCTGCTCACGGAGGCGTCGGCGCGGCGGCTGCCGATGATCTGCGCCAACCCGGACCGGGTCGTGCAGCGCGGCGAGCGGCTGGTCTACTGCGGCGGCGCCCTGGCCGAGCTCTACGAGGCGCTGGGCGGCGAGGTGATCATGGCCGGCAAGCCCTACGCGCCGCTCTACGAGGCCTGCCTAGCCAGGGCCGCCGAGCTGGCGGGCCATGCGGTGGAGAAGGCGCAGGTGCTGGCGATCGGCGACGGCATCGCCACCGATGCGAAAGGGGCGAACGCGCAAGGGATCGACCTGCTGTTCGTCGCCGCCGGCATCCATGGCGCGGAGATGCGCGACGCCACGGGCCGTCTCGACGCCGGCGCGGCCGAGCGCCTGCTCGGCGCGGCTGGCGCGCACGCCGCCTACCTGGCCGACGCGCTGGCGTGGTGACGCTACGGCCGGGGTGACAGGGCGCGGCCTGGGTGGCTACAAGCGGCGCGCACCGCAAGGACGGGACAAGCATGCAGGGCGCCTTCCTGGAGGAGCTGGAGGTCGGCCAATCGGCCGAGCTGAAGCGCACGGTCGCGGAAGCCGACCTCGTCGCGTTCGCCGAGGTGACCGGCGACGACAACCCGTTGCATCTGGACGAGGCCTATGCGGCCACGACGCAGTTCAAGGGCCGCATCGCGCACGGCATGCTGAGCGCCGGCTACATCTCCGCCGTCCTCGGGACCAGGCTGCCCGGCCCGGGCGCCATCTACGTCTCGCAGTCCCTGAGCTTCAAACGGCCGGTGCGGATCGGCGACGAGGTGACCGCCGAGGCCAAGGTCGCGGCCATCGATGCGGCGCGCGGGCGGGTGACGCTGCAGACCCGGTGCATGGTCGCGGGCAAGACGGTGACCGAAGGCGAGGCGGTGGTAATCGTTCCGAGACGTCCCGCCTGATGGCGCTGCAGGTCTTCCACCATTGGCGGGACATCGGGGACGCGGCGGTCGGCGCGGCCGTCGCATTCGGCAACTTCGATGGCGTCCACCTCGGCCACCAGGAAGTGATCGGCCAGGCCGCGGAGGCGGCCTACCGCCTCGGCGCGCCCCTCGGCGTCGTCACGCTGGAGCCGCACCCGCAGCGGCTGTTCCACCCGGACGACCCGCCGTCGCGCCTGATGAACCCGCACCAGCTGGCGCGCGCCCTCGCGCAGCTCGGCGTCGAGAAACTCTACCTCCTGCCCTTCGGTCAGCAGATGGCCGGGCTCACCGACCGGGAGTTCGTGGAGGACATCCTCGTGCTTGGCCTCGGCGTGCGACACGTGGCGGTGGGCTTCAACAGCACCTTCGGCAAGGATCGGACCGGCGATCCGGACGCGATGCGACGCTACGGGGAGGAGTTCGGCTTCTCGGTCTCGGTCTCGGCGGCGGTTACCGGCCCGGACGGCTTGAAGATCTCCTCGACCGAGATCCGGCATGCCATCCGCGAGGGCGATCCCGAAAGGGCGGCGCGCCTGCTCGGGCGGCCGTTCGCGATCGAGGGGCTGGTGGTGAAGGGTCAGCAGCTCGGCCGCAAGCTCGGCATTCCGACCGCGAACGTCTCGCTCGACGAGTACGTGACGCCGCGGCTCGGCGTCTACGCCACCCGTACGCGGCTCAGGGACGGCCGCCACCTGCCGGGCGTCGCCAACATCGGCATGAACCCCACCACCGGCACGGTCGAGCCCAGACTGGAAGTCTGGCTCTTCGATTTCGACGAGGACATCTACGGCGAGGTGATCGAGACCGAGCTCATCGCCTTCATCCGCCCTGAGGAGAAGTTCCCGACCATCGAGGAGATGCTCGAGGTCATCGCCACCGACGCAGGCAAAGCCCGCCAGATCCTGGGGGCCTAGCGCCGCTCAGTCCAGGTAGGCGTCGGCCATCATCGTCTGGGTGATCTTCTGCAGCGGCGGCGAGTTCTCCGCGAAGCGCTGGATCAGGCCGACGTAGAGGAGGTCGTGGACGGGATCGACCCAGAACCAGGTGCCCGCCGCGCCGTCCCACTGATAGGTCCCCTTGCCGACCGGCACGCCGGCGGCGTCCGGATCATGGAACACCGCGCCGTCGTAGCCGTGGCCGTAGCCGGGGCGGATCTGCTGCAGGCCGACGCCGAAGCCGCCGGCCAGGATCTCGTCGGAGAGGTGGTTCGACATCTGCGCCTGCAGCGCCGAGGCGCTGACGATCCTTTTGCCGTCCAGCTCGCCGCCGTTCAGCAGCATCTGGGCGAAGCGCGCGTAGTCGGCCGCGGTCGACACCAGGCCGCCGCCGCCGTTGCCGAGCTTCGGCGGCGTCTCGTAGTCGCGCCCGAGGATCGACGGCGCCTCGAGCAGCTTCTTCTGGGTCGGCGAGAAGCGGTAGAGCTTGGCCAGGCGGGCGCGCTTCTCCGGCGGGGTGTGGAAAGCGGTGTCGACCATGCCGAGCGGCTCGAAAATGCGCTTGCGGTAGAAGTCGGGCAGCGTCTCGCCGGTCCAGCGCTCGATCATCGCGCCCTGGACGTCCATCGACATCGAGTATTTCCACTTGGTCCCGGGCTGGTAGGCGAGCGGCAGCGCCGCCACCTTGTCCGCCATCTCGGCGAGCGTCTCGGATTCCCAGACCTTGGCCTTCTGGTAGGCGCGGTCGAGCGGATCGTTGGGATCGAAGCCGTAGCTGAGGCCCGCCGTGTGGGTCAGCAGCTGGCGCAGCGTCGGCGCGCTCTGGGCGGCCGCACTCTTCAGGAGGCCGTCGGGCGCCACGCCGTCGAACACCCGCACGCCCTCGAACGCCGGCAGGTGCCTGGCGATGGGGTCGTCCGGCTGCCAGAAGCCGAGGTCGTGGCAAATGCTCATGGCCACGCCGGTCACCGGCTTGGTCATCGAGAAGATGCGGAAGATGGTGTCCAGCGCCAGCGGCTCGCCCGCGGCGATGTCCTTCATGCCGATCGCGCTGGCGTGGACGGTCTTGCCGTGCCGCGCGACCAGCGTGACCACGCCCGCGAGCGTGCCGTCGTCGACCAGCCCCTGCAGGAAGGCGTCGATCTTGGCCAGCTCCTTGCTGGAGAGGCCAACGGATTCGGGGGTGTCGACGGCGACGGACGTGTTCATCTCGCAATTCCCGATAGTGGTCGGACATCCATACCGGGCGAGCGTGCCTGTTCCTACGCCGATCTTCCAGCGCTTGCGGGGCGCTTGGCCGGCCGAAGTCGTCTCCGCCGCCGCCGACGGCGCTTCCGAGGACTCGGGCCGCCAGCGATGCTGTCGTCGCGGCGTGGCGGACGGCTCAGTAGGAAGCCTGGCACCCACGCCTCGATGGCGCCGGCGACCTCCGGTATCAGGGGGCCGTAGACCTGGGCATCGTCGCCGGTTTTGACGAACACCAAGCTCGGCTCGGCCCCTGAGTTGTCGAAGATGTCGACGCGGTCGGACGCACCCAGAAACCAGCCGAGCTGTTCGAAGGAGCGCCGTCGCCGGTCTCGGATGCGCGACTCTTCCACGTCATGTCCGCCCTTCGATACGCGGATGCGGACGCGCTCGACGTTGAGGTCGGCCGATCTCAGGAACACATAGATCAGCCGGACCGCGAACCCGTGGGCGTGAGCATGATCGACCAGGCGGCGGTACTTGTCGGTGGAGAGGACGGTCTCGACACCGACGGTCTGGTGGGCCGCGATGGAGGCGTAGAGCCAAGCCTCGATACGCCGCACCGCTTCCAGGTTCGCATCCGGCGTCAGCGGCAGCTTTTCCTGCTCGGCGATGGTCTTCGAGAGCTCGTCGGGATTGATGATCCAGATGGATCCGGACGCTTCGTCGAGCGCGGAGGCGCTGTAGGCGCTGCTCTTTCCCGATCCGTTGGCGCCCGCGATAATCCAGAGCGTCGGAATGTCAGGAGGCCTTTCGGCGTCCCGAAAGCGACCCGAGCTTGGCCTTGTTCTCCTTGCGCGCCGCCTTAACGTTCTGAGTGAAGACGTAGAGGAAATCCTCGCCGAAGGTCGGGCTGTTGGCGTCGACGGCCCGCACGGCCACCTTCTCGCCTGAAGGCTTGGTCACACGGCGAACGACGACGCCCTTGGGCTTGCGTCCCGCCTTCTTCGGCTTCGGATGAATGGTGACGTCGGACATCGGCTCTGCTCTGGCTATGAATATCGTTCGTCGACTGTCCATTGGCAATGTGGCGAAGCTGCCCTGAAGCTGCCCTGGGCGCACCTCGGAACGCGGAGTTTGGCGCCGCCGCGGCGCTCTGCTACACGCCCCGCCGACATGACGCCCGTTCGGCCCGTTCCGCGAATTAACCGCCCGGCGTGACGCCGCCGGACGGATCTCCAGCGCGCGCCGGGTCCCACCGCACCCCAACATGAGCTAAACGCTGGAGCCGTCATGTCAGACGACGCCGAGAAGCCGTTGCGGGACTACCGCGAGACGGTGTTCCTGCCCGAGACCCCGTTTCCCATGCGCGCCGGCCTGCCGCAGGCCGAGCCGAAGCAGCTGGCGCGGCTGGGCGACCTCTATCCCGTGATCCGCGCAAGCCGCCAGGCGCACGGCGCGCCGCTCTACGTGCTGCACGACGGGCCGCCGTATGCGAACGGCGCGATCCACATCGGCCATGCGCTCAACAAGATCCTCAAGGACTTCGTGGTGCGCTCGCGCTTCGCGCTCGGCTACGACGTCGACTACGTGCCCGGCTGGGACTGCCACGGCCTGCCGATCGAGTGGAAGATCGAGGAGGACCTGCGCGCCAGGGGCCGCCGCAAGGACGAGGTCTCGAAGGCCGAGTTCCGCACGCTCTGCCGCGACTACGCCGGCCATTGGATCGAAGAACAGAAGCGCGAGTTCCAGCGGCTCGGGGTGCTGGGCGACTGGGACCATCGCTATTCGACCATGGACTTTTCGAGCGAGGCGGCGATCGTCGCCGAGTTCCACAAGTTCATCGCCACCCACCAGCTCTATCGCGGCGCCAAGCCGGTGATGTGGAGCCCGATGGAGCGCACGGCGCTGGCCGACGCCGAGGTCGAGTACCACGACCACGTCTCGCCGACGATCTGGGTGCGCTTCCCGGTCACCGACGGCCCGCAGGTGGCCGACGGGAAGGGCTCGGTGGTGATCTGGACCACGACGCCCTGGACCATCCCCGGCAACCGGGCGGTCGCCTACAACCCCGACATCGCCTACGCGGCCTATCGGGTCGAGGCGCTGGAGGAAGGCCTGCCGTTCGCGCCATGGGCCAGGGTCGGCGAGGTGCTGATCCTCGCCGAGAAGCTGGCGCCTGAGGTGATGGCCGCGGCCAAGGTCGCCAAGTGGCTGAAGCTCGAGCCGGTCGACCCGCGCGGCGTCGTCACCGCCCACCCACTGGCGTCGCTGGACGAAGGCTACGGCTTTCCGGTCCCGCTGCTGGCCGGCGACCACGTCACCGACGACGCCGGCACGGGCTTCGTGCACACCGCGCCCGGACACGGCGCCGAGGACTACCAGGTCTGGCTGGCGCACGGGCATCGCGAGATCCCCGAGACGGTCGACGAGGACGGCGCCTACTACGAGCAGGTGCCGCTGTTCGGCGGGCTGCAGGTGCTGGAGACCGAGGGCAGGAAGGCCGGCCAGTTCGGCCCGGCGAACGAGGCGGTGATCAAGTCGCTGGTCGAGGCCGGAACGCTGCTGGCGCGCGGGCGGCTGGAGCACAGCTATCCGCACTCCTGGCGCTCCAAGGCGCCGGTCATCTACCGCGCCACGCCGCAGTGGTTCGTGCCGATCGACGCGCCGATCGCCTCGCAAGGCGGCCGCACGCTGCGCGAGATCGCGCTGGCCGCGCTCGACGCCACCGCCTTCTATCCGCCGGTCAGCCGCAACCGCATCCGCTCGATGGTCGAGACGCGGCCCGACTGGCTGATCAGCCGCCAGCGCGCCTGGGGCTCGCCGCTGGCCATGTTCGTCGACAAGACGACCGGCCAGCCGCTGCAGGACGATGAGGTGAACGCGCGCATCGTCGACCTGATCGCCGACGAGGGCGCCGACGCCTGGTTCACGAGGCCCCCGCGCGACTTTCTCGGCAACCACGATCCTGAGCGCTACGAGAAGGTCGAGGACATCCTCGACGTCTGGTTCGATTCCGGCTCGACGCACGCCTTCGTGCTGGAGGAGCGCCCGCACACGCGCTGGCCGGCCGACCTCTACCTAGAAGGCGCCGACCAGCACCGCGGCTGGTTCCAGTCGTCGCTGCTGGAATCGTCGGCGACCCGCGGCCGCGCGCCCTACGACGCGGTGATGACGCACGGCTTCACGCTCGACCAGAAGGGCGAGAAGATGTCGAAGTCGCTCGGCAACTCGGTCGAGCCTCAGGACGTGACGCGCGACAACGGCGCCGAGATCCTGCGCCTCTGGTCGGCCCTCGTGGACTACGGCGAGGACCAGCGGATCGGGCGCACCATCCTGCAGACCACCATCGACGCCTACCGCAAGATCAGGAACACGCTGCGCTACCTGCTTGGCGCGCTGGCCGGCTTCGAGGAATCCGAAGCGGTCGGGCTGGACGACATGCCGCCGCTGGAGCGGTTCATCCTGCACCGGCTGTTCGAGTTCGACCGCAAGGTGCGCGCCGCCTACGAGGCCTACGAGTTCGAGCCGGTGGTGCGCGCGCTGGGCGACTTCTGCTCCAACGACCTCTCCGCGCTGTTCTTCGACATCCGCCGCGACGTGCTCTACTGCGACCCGCCGCAGCGCCTGCGCCGCCGGGCCGCGCGCACGGTCATGGAACTGGTCTTCGAGCGGCTGACGGTGTGGCTGGGGCCGATCCTCGCCTTCACCTGCGAGGAAGCCTGGCAGGTGCGCTTCCCGGACGCCGGGCCGAACGCCGTACGGGTGTTCCCCGACACGCCGGCGGAGTGGGAAAACCGCGACGAGGCCGAGCGCTGGGCCAAGATCGAGCGCGTCACGCGCGTCGTCACCGGCGCGCTCGAGGTCGAGCGGCGCGAGAAGCGCATCGGCGCCTCGCTCGAGGCCGCGCCGGTCGTGCACGTCGCCGATCCGGATCTGAGGGCCGCCTTCCACGGCCTCGACGCGGCCGAGATCTTCCGCACCAGCGCCGCGACGCTGGCCGACGTCGAGGGACCGGCGGACGCCTTCCGGCTCGACGAGGTCGCCGGCGTCGCCGCCGAGCCGCGACCGGCGGAAGGGTGCAAGTGCGCACGCTGCTGGCGCGTGCTGCCGGAGGTCCGCCCGCCGGCCATGGTCTGCGAGCGCTGCGAGGAAGCCGTGGAGATCTGGGACACGCGCGCGGCATGAACCGCGTCACCCGCCTCGCCATCCTCGCCTACGCGCTGGCGGTCGTCGTGATCGTCGCCGACCAGGCGCTGAAGTACTGGATCCTCGACGTCTACCGGCTGCCCGAGCGGCTCTCGGACCTGGCGGCGCTGGGCGCCGACCGGCCGTCGATCCCCGTCGTCGGCCCGTTCCACCTGTCGCTGGTCACCAACAAGGGCGTCAGCTTCGGTTTCATGAACGTCGAGGCCGGGTGGACACGCTGGGTGCTGACGGTGTTTTCGCTCGGCGTCGCCGCGGCGCTGGCGGTCTGGGCCTGGCGGGTCGAGAAGCTGACGCTGGCGCTCTCGGTGGGGCTGATCATGGGCGGGGCGGTCGGCAACGCCATCGACCGCATCCGGCTGGGCGCGGTCACCGACTTCCTGGACTTCTCGTCGCTGCACTTCCCCTGGGTGTTCAACATCGCCGACAGCGCCATCACGGTCGGCGCCGTGCTGCTCATCTGGGACCTCTTCCTGGCGCCGCGAAAGCGCGCGGCCCACTGATCGAAGTTGGCCGCGCCGCAGTGATGCGTTATCCGTCGAATCCTAGGTTGAAGGCGGGCCGGGGCGGCCGGTGAGGGAAGTTCCATGAATGTGACCCGCGTCGCGGCCGTCGCGTTGCTGCTCGGCGCAAGCTGCCTGGCCGGGTGTCAGTCGGCCTCGAAGGCGTTCGGCCTCGCCAAGGTGACGCCGGACGAGTTCCGCGTCGTGACCAAGGCGCCGCTGACGCTGCCGCCCGACTACTCGCTGCGCCCGCCGGCGCCCGGCGAGCCGCGGCCGCAGGAGCTGCAGCCCGAGAGCGCCGCCCGCCAGGCCCTGGAGGGCCAGCGCGACGCCGACGTGCGCTCCGACGGCGAGAAGCTGTTCGTCGCCAAGGCCGGCGCCGACCATGCCGACCCGCTGGTGCGCTATGTCGTCGACGACGAGTTCGGCAATCTCGCCCACAAGGACAAGAGCTTCGCCGACTACGTGATGTTCTGGCGCCACGACCAGCCCGCCGCCCCGCCGAGCGCGCTCGGCGACCCCAACACCTCGCAGCCGATCAACCCGGCGGTGGAGGAAAAGCGCGTCGCCCAACTCACCGGCGGCCGCACCATCATCATCGAACGCAAGAGCGACAAGGGCGTGAAGCTGCCCGGTCTCTGAGCCGGGGCCCCGGCTTCGCCCGGTGAGCCGAGCCTGGATCAGCCGGGAGGCGCCGGGTCGAGGCGGCGGTGGGGCGCGCGGGCGCGGTCCAGCGCTTGCGCAAGCGTCGCCAGCTCGGCGGCCGCGGCCAGCACGGCGATCTGGCCGCCCTCGGCCGCCTCTCCCGCGAGGTAGGCGGCGTCGGTCTCGGCGAGCGGCCGGCGCGGGGCGTCGCGCCGGGCCAGCACCGCGACGTCGGCCGCGACGCCCTCGCCCAGCACCAGCGTCTCGGCCTCGGCGAGCGCGCGCGCGGCGCGCAGCGAGAGCTCGCCCGGGCTCGTCGGCGCGGCGATCAGCCAGACCTGCCCCAGCGCCGCGACGCCCTTGGCCAGCTCGGCGAGGATCAGCTGCTCGGCCGCCCCGAGGTCGCCGGCCTCGGCGGCGGCCGCCGCCGGCCCGCTCAGCAGCGCGCGCAGGAAGGCGCGGCGGTGCGCAAGGTCGGGGAAGGCGGCGACGATCTGCGGCCGCATCGCGCCGAACAGCGTCGCCAGCCGGCCCAGCCCGGCGGGGATCTTCGCCTCCAGCTCGGCGCGCAGCAGCGCCGAGACGATCGGGGCGGCCCCACCGGTGCCGATCGCCGCCACCACCTGCCCGCGGTCGATGATCGCCGGCGTGTGGAAGTCGCAGAGCTCCGGATGGTCGACCACGTTGACCGGCGCGCCGGCGGCCTTCGCCGCCGCGGCGGCCGCGCTGCAGAAGGCCGGGTCGGGGCTGGCGACGAAGGCCAGCGCCGCGCCGGCGTAGGCGCCCGCGGCGAGCGCCGCCGGCCCGCGCACGCGCTCCACCCGCGCCGGCGAGCCGGCCAGCAGCCGCGCCTTGGCGTCCGCCCCCTCGCCCTCGCCGGCGATCACCACCCGCGCGCCGGCCAGCGGGAAGAAGGCGGGAAAGGCTTCCATGGCGCGCTACTTCACGGTCTTCAGGTACTCGATGATCGCCTTGCGGCCGGCCGGATCGGGCGCCCCGCCGTACATCTGTGTGCCCGGCGCAAACGTCTGCGGATTGGCGAGGAAGACCTCCAGCGCCGCATCGTCCCAGACGCCGCCCTGCTTGGCCTTGAGCGCGTCGCTGTACTGGAAGTCCGGCAGGCTGGCGATCTTGCGGTCGAAGACCCCCTTCAGCGTCGGCGCGTCCGGCGTGCTGGCGGCGCCGGTCGTGTGGCACGCGGCGCAGTTGTCGTTGAAAAGCTGCTGGCCGGTCGCCGCGAGCGCGGGCGATGCGGCGAGCGCGAGGATGGCGGCAAGGGCGATGTGCATCGGCAAACTCTCCGGCTCAGCTCGGCCGAGCGATACCGCGATGTGCGCCCCGCCTCAATTCTCGGACATCAGGGCGCCGGCATCCCCGCGCTTCCGCGCCGCCCGCAAGCGGCTTAACATCGTTCAGACCGATCCGCGGGAGGACGCGCCTCGATGGCGACCACGCTCAACATCAACGGCAAGGACGTCGTCGTCGCCTCGCCGCCCGACACCCCGCTGCTCTGGGTGCTGCGCGACGAGTTGAACCTGACCGGCACCAAATACGGCTGCGGCATCGCCCAGTGCGGCGCCTGCACGGTGCACCTGAACGGCCAGCCGATGCGCTCTTGCCAGGCGCCGATCGGCTCGCTGGCCGGCGTGAAGATCGTTACCATCGAGAGCCTCGGCGGCGCCCACCCGGTGCAGGCCGCCTGGATCAAGCTCGACGTGCCGCAGTGCGGCTACTGCCAGTCCGGCCAGATCATGAGCGCGG
>Ga0134125_10006996_pt1 | contig 12746 bp, 7 predicted proteins | sample KB31751_FD_96464 | JGI IMG/M metagenome (GOLD analysis project Ga0134125, IMG submission 96464) | Terrestrial soil microbial communities with excess Nitrogen fertilizer from Kellogg Biological Station, Michigan, USA - KB3-175-1 | ecosystem: Environmental > Terrestrial > Soil > Unclassified ... | reverse complement strand
TGGACCGCGCGCGCGTTTCCCGCCTCGCCCTCGGGCGGCGGCGCGCCCCGGCCGTCCGCCAGCCGGGCCCGCGCGACCACGTAATCGCGCGCGAAGTCGGCGGGGGAGAGCGCACCCACGGCGGCGGCCACGAACGGATCGGCGCCGGCGGTCGCGGCGGCCGCCGCCACCAGCGCGAGCGCGAGCCCCAGCCGGGCGCGACGACCGGACGCGCTCACGGCGTCCTGGCCGATCCCGACAGGCTCCGATCGCACAAGCCGAGCGGCCGTCGGCCGTAGCGGGCGAGGTTCTCGTCCATCGTCGAGGCCGGCGAGTGCCGGTAGAACAGGTGGTAGATGGTGCCGGCCCAGGGGACCCGCGCGACGGGGCCGAAGGCGATCGTCGCGTTGCCCGCGAAGGTGAACAGCGCGGCCGCCAGCAGGAGCTGGCCACGTGCGCCCGGGAGGGAGCGCCAGTCGCCGAGCGCGCGGGCGCAGTAGACGAGCAGCACCACGAACAGCGGCTGATAGAGGCGCGGCATGAGGTCGCCGCGCATCTGCCAGCGCCCCGCGTACGGCGGCGCGAGGTTGTTGAAGAGAAAGACCAGCGCCACCGCGCCGAGGAGCGCCGTCTCGGCGGGCGCCAGCCGCCGGACCGCGAGCGCCGCCATCAGCAGGAACCCGAGCGGCAGGAAGAGCATGTTGCTGAACAGGAAGTTCTCGACGAGGACGACCGGGAAATCGCTCACGCTCCGCAGCCAGGCGCCGAGCCCGGGCGGGTGCAGGTAGGCCCGCAAGACGTTCCCATAGATCGCCGTGTTCGCGTTGACGAGCGGCGCGGCGAACGCGAGCTTGAGCAGCAGCAGCGCGGCCAGCGGCGCCGCCGCCATGGTCGCCACGGCGAGCGGGATCTCCAGGTAGCGGCGACGCGCCAGCAGCAGGAACACCGCCGCCACCCCGAAGAACGGCGCCAGGTCGTAGGCCGTGAAGAGCAGGCCCATCGCGCCGCCGATTCCGGCCACCGCCGCCAGGCGCCGCCGCTCGTCGAGCCGCACGAGCAGGATGTAGAGCGCGATCGACGCCGGTACGATCGCCACGTAGGCATAGGGCAGACCCGCCCAGTACGTGATGCCGGGATAGGTCGCGTAGAGCCAACTCCCCGCGATCGCCGCCGCCTCGCCGTGGCGCCGCCGGAGGTGGAGCGCCAGCGCCAGGAGGCCCGCCAGCTGACAGAGCAGGCTGGCGACGAACCCGCCCGCCAGGTAGCCGCCCACCTTCATGAAGGGGTAGGCGAGCAGCGGGAACAGCAGGCGGCGCAGGACGACGCTCTTCTCCCAGTGCGCCCGCGGCTGCCCGTCGAGCATCTGGAACACCGCTTCGTGGTGCGGCTGGTCGATGTTCACCAGGTAGCCGCACGGCTTCGTGACGGTCGAGGCGCCGTAGGTCGAGGCGTAGGGCGCCATCGTCCCCGACGACAGCCAGACCGCCAGGGCCAGCAGGGCAGCAGCCCCGGCCAGGTGAACGCGAAATCCCATCCGTTCAGCCGCTCGGGCCATCGTACGCGCCCCCCGCGGGGGGCGCCAGGCAGCGGTGTCGAGAGGCGCCCGCGAGAAGCGGCGCGATGCTCAGTGCAAGAGCCCGGGCTCGTTGGCCGGGGTGGGGTGGATCCCGAGCGGCGCGAGGTGGGGGAGAATCCAGCGCGGCAAGGTGGTGTCGGTCGACGCGGGGAGGAGTCCCAACGCCTCGGCTTCCTCGTCTCGCGGGCGCGGGACGACCGCCGCCCCGGCGGTGAGGGCGCCGGCCCACAGCCCGCGGCGTTCGCGCGCCGACCAGCGGCGGACCACCCAGGCCGCCGTCTTGGCGCCGAAGGTGGCGTGGCGGGCCTCGTCGTGCAGCAGCTCGGTGTAGGCCCAGGCGAACAGCGGCTCGCGGCTGAGGGCGCGGGCCGCGGCGAAGGCGGCGGCCGAAACAGGCTTTCCGAGTGCGTAGTCGGCGACCAGCGTGCGGGCGAGGGCCGCTTCGCCCGCGGGCGCCCGCGGGACCAGGTCGAGCCGGCGGGACGTGGCGCTGGCGACGGCCCCGCGCCGCGTGCTCGGATCGAGCTCGTCCGTCACGCAGGCGCAAACGTCGAGGTGGTGGACCTCGTCGGTGATCACCCGGGCGGCGGCGGCCAGCAGCGCCGGCGGCGCGTTGAGGGCGGCCAGATCGGCGGCGATGTGGGCGGCGCTCGCCACACCGCGCCGTTCGTCCTCCGCGATGCGCCGCCACCCGGCGGCGACGCGGGCGAGCAGGCTCGGCGAGTAGCGAGACCGGTCGAGGGTGTGAAAGGGCATGCCGGCGATAACAGCAAGCGTCGTGCCCCGCCCCGCGCCTCGGAGGCCCGCGATTTCCGGGCGACGGCTCTCAGATCTTCGACGCTGGGCCTGTGAAAACCGGCGTCGACCTGACAGCTATGTCGCGCCAATGCAGTTGGCGCGCCCGCACCTGCCCTCGGGCCCGGCCGGGGCGGTCATGGCCCGCGAAGGCGGCGCAGCTCCTCGGCGAGCTCCACGGCGCCCGGATCGAGCGCCAGGAGGCGCTCCAGCTCCGTGATCGCCGCCTCGGCCTGACCCGTCTGCGCGTAGATCTCCGCGAGGTGCTGGGCGGCGGTCCGATGGCGCTCGTCGATCTGGGTGGCGCGGCGCAGCTCGGCGATCGCCGCGCGCGCTGCGCGGGCGTCGGCCGGCGCCTGCCGGAACAGCGCCCACCCCAGCGCAGCCCGGTAGTCGGCCTCGTTGGGGACGAGGCGCGCCGCTTGCCGCAGGACCTCGACGGCTTCGTGGTGGCGTCGCGCGCGCAGGTGCTCGAGGCCGACCTCGTAGAGTGAATGCGCGGCGCCCCCGGGAGACGACGAGGTCGCGCGGATCGGCGTGGGGATCGGCTCGACGACGGTGTCGTGCCTGGGGATGGGCGGCTCCTCGTCGGCGTCTCCGAGCCGGCCGACGTAGGCCTTCCGGCGGGCCGGATCGCGCAGCACGCGGTGTGCCTCCGTGAGGGCGTCGAAGATCTCCTGCGCCATCGTGCGATCGTCGTCGGGCGCGAGGCGGTAACGGTCGGCGTGGAAGTTGCGCGCCAAGGCCTCGTAGGCCCGGTCGATCTCGACGACGGACGCCTCGCGCCCGACGCCGAGCGCCCAGAAGTGGTCCTGCGTGCGGGCCATCTGCAGCATCATCGACAGCTCGCCGCTCCCCAGCGCCGCCGGCTGCCGGTCGGGCGGGGGCGTGGCCGCCGGCGCGGTGCTGTTCGAGGGCGCGCGCCGGCGCGAGGTCGCCTCCTGCGGCTGGATCATCCCCGCCTCGGAGAGCGCCACCACCAGCAGGCGCGCCTTCGGCACCGGGATGTTGGCGTAGGCCAGGATCTCCTCCAGCTGGTGGGTGCCGTCGATCTCGCGGATGAAGGCCAGCTCGTTCGGATCGGCGGTCATCTCTTGCAGGCGCAGCATCGGATCGGCGACCAGCGCCACGAACTGCCCGGTGTAGCGCGCCAGCACCGCCTTCTGCCGGGACTCGTCGTAGTGGCGCCGGATCCCTTCCAGGATCAGGGCCGCCGGCGGGCGCTCGAGGCGCGTCGCCTGCGAAGGGACGTCCCCAAGGGCCCGGAACATGAATTTGCCGTCGGCCCAGGCGAAGACTTCCAGGAGCTTGGCCTCGATCTGGTCGACCAGCGCGCGCTGGAGGTTGTGCGGTGAGAGCACCCCCATCTCGATGAGGATCTGCCCTTGCTGCCGCTTCTCCTTCTGCATCCGCGCGACCGAGCCGGCCAGCGCCTCGCGGGTGATGAGCTTCTTTTCCAGCAGGATCTGGCCCAGGCACTCGCCGAGGAGGTTGGAGCGCGCCGAGACCGGATACCCCTCGGCGAGCAGGACGATCTTCTTCGTCCCTTCTCGCAAGAGGAGCAGCGAGCCGGTCGCCCGCGTCGCGTAGAGTCGTTGCAGCACCCGGGCGAGCGGCGTGCGCTTGAGCGTGCCGGAGAACTCGGCCTGCGCCGGGTCTTCGACCAGGCTCTTGGCGGTCCGCTCGACGGCGCGCCGCTCGCGCTGCTGCGCCGGATCGCGCAGGCTCTCCCGGGGGACGGGCGGCGGCGTCACGTCCTCGGCCACCGCCGGGGCGGGTGGCGCGGCAGCCAGCTCCGCCAGCCGGGGGACGATCTGCTGAGCATCGAGCGGCGTCGCCAGGTAATCGGCCGGCGCGAACCGCCGGCGCGCCTCCGCGCGGTGGCTGGTGCCGCGGTGGGTGGTGGCCACGAAGACGATCGGCAGCGCGCGCGTCTCGGGCTCGCGCCGCAGCTCCTCCGCCAGCGTGAACCCGTCCCCGTCACCGAGCCGGGTCCCCACCACCAGGGCGTCGGGCCGCCGAACGGCGATGCTCCGCTTGGCCCAGGTCCCCTCGGTCTCGGAGGCCATCTCGTAGCCGGCCCCTCGCAGCGCCGCACCGATGCGCTCCTGGAGCTCGGCGTCTTTTTCCACGATGAGGACGTAACCGGGCATCGGGTAGCCCCAGAGTCTATCGCGGGGGCCGGTGTGGACAAAGGCGGAGGCCGTTGTTAAGTACGCCGGGCGGAAGCCCATGGCGGCGCGGGCGAAAAAGAGTGCCAAATCCCGTCGGAGCCGCGCGGCTCGCGGCGGGCTGGCGGCGATCGTCCTGGCGGCGGGCAAGGGGACGCGGATGCGCTCCGCCCGCGCCAAGGTGCTGCACGAGATCCTGGGTCAGCCCCTCGGCCTCTACCCGATCGCGCTGGCGCGCGCCGTGGGAGCCGATCCGGTGGTGGTCGTGCTCGGACACCAGCGGGCGGCGGTCGAGGCGGCGCTCGGCGCGCGGCTCGGCGCCGGCGCGCTGACCGTCGTCGAGCAGACCGAGCAGCGCGGGACCGGGCACGCCGCGCGCCTGGCGATGCCGGCGCTCCGGAGCTTTCGCGGCGACCTCGTGCTGGTGCTCTACGGGGACGTGCCGCTTCTGCGGCGCGAGACGCTGGCCGCGCTGGTGGGGACGGCGCGTCGGTACCGCTGCCTGGCGATGGTGACGACCACGCCGCCCGATCCGACCGGCTACGGCCGCGTCCTGCGCGACGAGCGCGGCCACGTGATGGGCGTCGTCGAGCAGAAGGACGCCACGCCCGAGGAGCGCGCCATCGGCGAGGTGAACGCCGGGATCTACTGCGGCCCGCTCGACTTCTTCCGCGAGGCGACGGCCGCGCTCACCACCCGCAACGCCCAGGGGGAGTACTACCTGACCGACATCGTCGCCCGCGCGGCCGCGGGGATCGGCGTCACCGCCGTGGAGGCCGACTTCCGCGACGTCGCGGGCGTCAACGACCGCCAGCAGCTGGCCGAGGCGGAAGCGGTCCTGCGCGCGCGGACCAACCGCGCCTTGATGGCGCACGTCACCTTTCGCGATCCGGCCACCACCGACGTCGAGCCGGGCGTCGAGATCGGCGTCGACGTCGAGCTCGGTCGGGGGGTCTCCTTGCGCGGGCGCACCCAGATCGGTCACGGCGCGCGCATCGAGGACGGCGTCATCCTGGTGGACACCGAGGTGGGCGCCGGCGCGCACCTCCTCCCCTACTGTGTGGCCCACGCGTCGGTGATCGGCGCCGGCGCCAGCGTGGGCCCGTTCGCGCGGCTGCGGCCGGGGACCAACATCGGCCCGGACGCCCACGTCGGCAACTTCGTGGAGACCAAGAACACGACGCTGGGGCGGGGGAGCAAGGCCAACCACCTGACCTATCTCGGCGACGCCACCGTCGGCGAGAAGGTGAACATCGGAGCCGGCACCATCACCTGCAACTACAACGGCTACGAGAAGTTCCGCACCACCATCGACGACGGTGCCTTCATCGGGTCGGACACCCAGCTCATCGCGCCCGTGCGGGTCGGCAAGGGAGCGGTGGTCGGCGCCGGCACGACGGTGACCGAGGATGTGCCGCCCGGCGCGCTCACGCTGACGCGCGTGCCGCCCGTCAACAAACCCGGCTACGCGCAAAAGGTGGCGAAGAAATACGCCGCCGCGCGCAAGTCCGGTTAGGATTCAGCCCGGAGGTTCCGATGCCGACGTCCGTCAAGGCGTTCTTCGACCAGAAAGTCCCTTCCGTCCTCGCCACCAGCCCGGAGAAGGCGAAGGACGTGGCCGCCGTCTACCTGTTCAAGATCAGCGGCGCCGACGGTGGGACCTGGACCGTCGATCTGGTGTCGAACCCGCCCACCTGCACCCCGGGCGCCTCGGGTTCCCCGCAGTGCACGATCGAGGCGAGCGACGCCGACTTCCGCGGCATGATCGACGGCGGCATGCAGGCGGCGATGTCGCTGTTCTTCAGCGGCAAGCTCAAGGTCGCCGGCGATCCGATCTTGGCCACCAAGCTGTCGAAGCTGCTCCAGATGGCGGGTTAGTGCTCGCCCCCCGCCGCCGGCAAGCCGGGCTCTGGGGGAAAGTCTGGCTCTGGGGGGCGGCGCTGGTCGGGCTGGCGACCGCGGCGCGGTTGCTCTGGGTGCTGTCGGTTCCGACGGTCCCGGTGAGCGACTTCGCGATGTACCGCGAGTCGGCGAACTACCTCTCGGAGTTCGGGCACCTCGACCACGGGTTCATCTACATGCCCGGGTTCGTCGCGCTGCTGGCGGCGATCAAGAACCTGGGCGGCGACCTCCTGGCCCAAAAGATGCTCGGCGTCGCCTTCGGCGCGATCGGCGCCGCCGGGCTGTTCGTCCTCACCGCGCGGTTGCTCGACGCCGAGCCCGACGAGGCGGCGGCGCCCGCGGGCCTCCGCTGCTTTTGTCCCTGTCCGCACGCGGCCGCGGCGACCGTGCTCTACGCGCTGTGGCCCGCCGGCGTCGCGATGGCCAGCGTCGTCGGCACCGACGTTCCGGCGGCCGCCCTGATCGTCGGCGCGCTGGCGCTGTTGGCGGCGCTCGGGCCGTGGCGTCCCTGGACTGCGGCGCTCGTCTTCGGCGCCACGATGGGCCTCGCCGCCTGGGTGCGCGCCGTCGCGCTCCCCCTCTCGGGTCTCTCGCTCTTCTATTGGCTGGCCCGACGCGAGCGCGCCGGCCGGGCGCTGGCGCTGGCGGCGGTGGGCCTGGCGGCGGCGCTCGTCGTGCTGTCGCCCTGGGCGCTCCGGCACCTCAAGCAGAGCGGGGCGCTCTACTTCACCGACGATCACGGCGGGATCACCGCGCTCATCGGCGCGAACCCCGACTCCGAGGGGACGTATACGCGCGCGCTCAACCAGATGTTCAAGGACGTCACGGGCCGGAGCGTGCTCGCCGAACCCCACCACGCCACCGACCAGGCGGCCTACGCGATCGCCCGCGCCTGGACCCGGTTCGAGCCGCGCTACACGCTGGGCCTGGTCGCGCTCAAGGCCGATCGCCTGTTCGACCCGGAGATCCGCCTGCTCTACTGGCCGATCTTTCGCCCCGGCGTCCTCACCGGCGGGCGCGCCGCCTGGTTCGCCGCGCACCAGGCCGGCATCGAGTCGCTGGCCGACGCCTTCGGCCTCGGGGTGATGGCGCTGACGCTGGCGGGGATCGTCAGCGCCATCTTCCGCCGGCGCTGGCTGCTGCTGACGCTGTTGCCGTATCAGCTCGCGCTGGTGGCGACGTACACGCTCTTCTTCGCCGAGCCCCGCTACCGCTTGCCGATCGAGCTCTTGGCGTTTCCCTTCGTCGCCGCCGCGCTCGGCGAGCTCGCGGCCCTCGGCACGGCGCTCGCTCGCCGATCGCGCGACGGCCTCCGCAGTTCCACCCCCGCGCTGGTGGTCGCGCTGGCGGTGATCGTGATGTGGCGGTTCGTGTGGCCGGCGCTCCTCGACGGGGGCGCCGCGCTGCGCGCCCGGCACCGCTGGGCGGCCACCGAGGTGACGATCGAAACGGCTGCTCACCCCGCGACCCGCATTCTGCTCTGGCGGCCGGCGCCGCCCTTCGTCGCCGTCTCGCCCATCGAAGGGGCGCCGAACGGTCTCCACCTCCGGGTGGGCGCCGACGGGACGGCGCGCGCCCACGTCCGCCTCGAAGGGGACCCGCTGCCGCCCGGTGCGTACGACCTCGGGATGCGCGCCAGCGACGAGGCGAGCACGCCGGTTCGCCTCGACGTGGCCGGTCAGGTCGCGGTGGTCGCTCCGGGCGGCCCCACCGACGTCCTGTCCCGCCCTCCGCAGGCCGGCGGTCCGCTCGAGCTCGACGTCCGCGCGACCGGCCTGCCCGGAGCGTCAGTCTGGCTTACCGACTTGCGTATTTCGCCTTCCTCTTTTGATGACGCGGTGAAATAGCCGACCGGCGATCCTTTGCCCCTTCCGGGTGGCCCCGTGTTAATGGTCAAAGTGGGGAGAGTGACGGTTGAGCTCCGACGCTTTCGATCCCGAGCCGCCTCTGCAACCGCCGCCGGTCGAGGACTGGTCCGCGCGGATCGAGGCGCTGCTCGCGGAGGCTGAAACGACCGCCGCCGGCGCCGAGCGGGCCGCGGTTCTCTGCCGAATTTCCGAGATTTATGAACGGCGCCTGGCCGATCCGAACGGCGCGCTGCTGACGCTGCAGGCGGCGCTGGCCGAGGATCCGACCAGCGGTCGGGTGATCCAGGAGATGGAGCGGCTCGCGCGCGGTCACGGGATCTGGGGCGAGCTCGGGGCCGCGACCGCCGAGGTCGCCGCGGGGCTCGAGGACGGCAAGCAGGCGGCCGATCTGTGGGTGCAGATCGCCTTCTGGAACGAGACGGGGCGCGCGCAGCTCGACGAAGCGGCCAAGGCGGCCGAGACGGCGCTGGAGCTGGCGCCCGGCCACGGCGGCGCGCTCGCCCTGCTGGAAAATATCTACCGGCGGCTGCGCAACTGGGACCGCTTCGTCGAGGTGCTGGGGCGCCGGCGCGTGCAGCCGGGCGCCGACGCCGCCCGCCTCGTGGAGGCGTACAAGGAGGTGCTGCGATACGAACCCCGGCACACGGGGGCGCTCGAGGGGTTGGCCGAGCTGCACGAAGAGGCGGGAGACTGGGACGCGGCCGCCGACCTCCTGCGGCGCCTCGTCGCGGCGCTGCCCGACGGGCAGGCGCGCCTGCCGCCGCAGTACGCGCTCGCCAAGCTGCTCAAGGAGCAGCTGCGCGATCCGGCGGGCGCCGAGGAGCAACTCGCGCTGGCGCTCACGCTGCCGGGCGGTGGCGCGCACGCGCCGACCCTGCTGTTGCTCGCGGCGCTCTACCGCGAGCGCAAGGACTGGCTCAAGGCGCGGCAGCTCCTGGGGCGCGCGGCGGGGGCGGTGGCCGACGTCGCCGACAAGGCCCGCATCCTGGGCGAGGCGGCGGAGATCTGTGCGCGCGAGCTCGACGACGAGGCCGAGGCCGCCGACCTCTACGCCGAGATCGTGGCGCTCGACCCGACGCGGACGGACCTCGTCGAGAAGCTGGCCGAGATCAAGCTCCGGCGCGGCGACTTCTCGGGCCTGCTCCCGCTCGCCGAGATCCTGGCGACGGGCACCGAGCAGCTCTCGGGGGCGGAGCGGGCGGGCCGCCTGCATCGGCTCGGCCGCGCGCGCGAAGCGACCGGCGACGAGACGGGCGCGCTCGAGGCCTACCGCGCGGCGGCCGTCGCCGAGGTCCCGGCCACGGCGCCCTCCGAGGCGACGGTGGCCGCCCGGCGCGATCTGGCCGACCTCACGTTTCGCCGCGAGGAGTGGAGCGACGCCGCCGTCGCCTACGACAGCCTGCTCATCGACCCCTCGGTGCTGCCGCGCGACCTGCTGGTGGTCGCCTACGAGCGCCTCGGCGTCTCGCGCCTGCGCGCCGGCGTCCCCTCCGAGGCGCTGGAGCCGCTGGAGAAGGCGCTGGCCATCGACGCGCGGCGCGGCCGGGTGCTCGAGTCGGTCGTCGAGGCGGCGCGGGCCTCCGGCAACGACGACGCGGTGGTGCGTCACACGCACGCGCTGCTGGCCGTCACCGACGATCCGAAGACCAAGCTCGCGCTGCTCGAGCACGTGGCCACCATCCACCAGCAGCGCCGGCACGATCCCCAGCGGGCCATCGCCGCCTATCTCGAGGCCCTCCAGATCTGGCCCGACGAGCGGTCGATCATGCACCGGCTGCTCGAGCTTTACACCGAGACCAAGCAGTGGAAGCAGTCCGTCCAGCTGCTGGCGCGGCTGGCGACGCTGGCCGACGACAGCACGCGCGCCCCGTACTACGTGGCGGCCGGCAACATCCTGGCAGAGGAGCTCGCGTCGCGGCCGGAGGCGATCGAGGCCTTCGAGCAGGCGCTGGACGCCGATCCCGACGATCAGAAGTCGTTCCAGCGGATCGACGAGCTGTGCGCCGAGGTGCGCGACTGGAAGACCGAGGAGCGGATCTACCGGCGGCAGATCAAGCGCCTCGGGTCGGAGCCCCCCCCGGAGAAGCGCGCCGCGCTGGTCAAGCTGTGGCACGGCCTGGGCGAGATCTACCGGACGCGCCTCAAGGACGGGCCGGCGGCCCTGGCCGCCTTCGAGGTGGCCGCCTCGCTCGATCCCGACTCGCTCGAGCGGCGGCGGGTGCTCGCCGAGCTCTATCGCCTGGCAGGTCCGCCCACCTACGCCCAGGCGGTCGCCCAGCACCGCGCGCTCGTCGCGCAGGCCAAATCGCTCGCCGAGATGGTGCCCGATCTGAGAACGCTGGTGCGCCTGTTCGTCGAGCTGGGGGCGCTCGACGAGGCGCACGCCGCCGCGGCGGCCCTGGTGGCGATCGGCCCGGCCGACACCGACGAGCGCGCGCTCTACGCGCAGTACCGCCCGACCGGCGTCGTGCGCGCCCAGGCGCGTCTGACCGAGGAGCACTGGCAGAAGCTGGTGTATCACCCCGAGGAGGACCGGGCGCTGTCGCAGATCCTGGCCACGCTGGCGCCCGCGGTGGCCACGGCGCGCGCCCGGCCGCTCAAGGACACCGACCTCAAGAAGAAGCAGCGGCGCGATCTGGCGTCCGACCCGTCGCTGCCGTGCAAGGTGCTCGCCTACGGCGCGGCCGTGCTGGGCGCGACCCTGCCGGAGGTCTATCTTGCGCCCGATCTCCCGGGCGACATCGACGTCGTCAACGTGCGCGGGACGGTGGCCGGCACGGCGGGGCTGCCGGTGCTGGTCCTCGGCAAGGGGGTCGCGGAGATGCGCTCCGACATCGAGCTGGCCTTCGTCGCGGGCCGCACGCTGGCGGGCCTGCGCGCCGATCACCTGCTGCGCTGGCCCGCCTACGTCCCCACGCTCGCCGAGCTGGAGATCGTCGTGCACGCTGCGATCCGGCTGGTGAACCCCGAAGCCGAGGTTTCCGTCGACCAGGCGGCCGCCGTCGCCCAGTACGCCGCGTTCCTCGACCGGACGCTGACGCTGCAGCTGCGCGAGCAGCTCACCTTGCTGGTGCGGCGCTTCCAGGCCGCCGGCCACGCGCCCGACGTGGCGCGCTGGTCGCGGGCCGCCTGCCTCACGACCATCCGCGCGGGGCTCCTCCTGGCGGGCGATCTCGAGGTGGCCGCGCGGCTCGGACAGGCGGCCTACCCGACGATCGACGCGGGCGAGATCATCCGCGACCTCTGCGCCTGGAGCGTCTCCGAAGGGTATTTCGACCTGCGCGGCCAGCTGGGCCTGCGCACCGTGAATCTCGGATTTAGGGGCTGAAGTCCCCCTTTCTGCGGCGCCATACGGCCCGCAAGGCCGCGGCGGCCGTGGGGTCCGCGCAAGTTACATACATTTCCGCTGCACGAAACCTGTCGTTTACCGCCCGTTGATAGGGTGCTCCCACCACCCCAACACCACCATGCGAGGAGCACACCATGTCACAAGGAGCAGGAACCGCTGAGGCGGGACAGCCGCAGAGCCGCGCAACCCTAGGGCTCACCGGGCTCACGATCAACGCGATGGCGCTCATCGCGCCCGGCGCGTTCTTGTGGCTCACGTACCAGATGCAGTCCCTCTACGGCGCGCCGATGGCGGGCTCGGCGATGTGGTTCGGGATCATAGCCGCGCTGCTGCTCTGCTTCGCCACGGCGATAAGCTACGCCGAGCTCTCCAAGCTCTATCCGGGCGCGGGCTCGTCGTACTTCTTCGCCGAGCAGGCGTTCTTGAGCAAGACGAAGGCGTTCAAGTTCGCGCGCATCGCCAAGTTCGTCACCGGCTGGGCGAGCCACCTCTACTACTGGGTCTACCCGGGCTGCATGGTCGGCGTCACCGCCATCCTCTCGGGCTACCTGCTGAACCAGTTTTTCCCGGAGACCTTCAGCGGCAGCTACAACAGCTTGCCGTTCATGATCCTGTTCTGCATCGCCTTCGCGCTGGGCATCGCCTACATCGCCTTCCGCGGCGTGACCGGAACCACCGGCGTGAACATGCTGATCAACATCGTCCAGATCACCGCGCTCCTGGTGTTCTCGGTGATGGCCATCTCCTACCGGGTGAAGCACCCCGAGGGGGCGCAGGGCCTGCAGCTGGTCAACGGCACGCCGGTCGACTTCGTCGTCGCCCAGGAGCCGGTGCTGGAGAACGGCGCGCCCAAGAAGGACGCCACCGGCGCGGTCGTCACGCAGAACAAGATGGACGCCGCCGGCAACCCGGTCCCCGAGATGAAGGACGGTCAGCCCGTCCCCTTCATCCTCAGCTACTCGCCCGACCAGGCGACGGTCATGTCGCCGGTCGACGCCGACCACCCGAAGGACCTGACGCCGCACTTCCAGTTCCACCAGAGCGCCAGCTCGGTGGTGGCGGCGCACGGCTTCTCCTACATCTTCATCCAGGCCTGCATCGCCATC
>Ga0134125_10006995_pt1 | contig 12747 bp, 12 predicted proteins | sample KB31751_FD_96464 | JGI IMG/M metagenome (GOLD analysis project Ga0134125, IMG submission 96464) | Terrestrial soil microbial communities with excess Nitrogen fertilizer from Kellogg Biological Station, Michigan, USA - KB3-175-1 | ecosystem: Environmental > Terrestrial > Soil > Unclassified ... | reverse complement strand
TTCTTCGCGCAAGACTGAGCTGCCTGCATTTAGGGCAAGCTGCAATTAACAGGAAGTGAGTCTCAAAGCTCTGCTCCGGCGGGCTGATTTTTTTTCGCCGGAGATTTGTTTGCCCTGATCTCTTCCATCTGCGCCATAGCCGCTCGCTATCAAAACTTACGATGTCTTTGGTCTGGGCGGCGGAGGTGGCACAGAAAAGTCATTCGTCCGCGCGCCGGCGGCCAGCAATTCCGGAAGAATGGCGCTCTTCTCGGGAATCAATGTGACTCGGGCCTTGCTTTCAATAATCTTTTGCACTTCCAGAATCTCAAACATTGCCGTTTCCACTTCGGCATCGGCTGCCACCTGGTTCAGGGCCTCGCCCACGATCCGCGGCCGGATGGCTGCGGCTTTTGCGAATTCCACTGCCGCCTGCCGCTCGGCCGTGCTGGTGATAATACTGACCTGGTTGGCGCCATCCTGTTTAATAGATGAAGTAACCTGGCGGAGTCGGTTCACGACTTTCTCTTCAATCTGCGCGATCATCTGGGCGTCGCGGAAATGCACCTTGCGAATGTACACAGAACCAAGTTTGTAGCCCCATTCGTGGGATTGCGGTGAAACCTCATTGCGCACCGTCAGGCTCATGGCGTGGCGGGTTTCCAGCATATCGGCCAGCTTCATGTTGCTGAGGCAGCGCACCGTGGAGTTGCCGACGTTGGCGGAGAGCGATCCGCGCGGGTCGGCGTTCTTGAACAGGAAAGCCACGGGATCGCTGATGAACATTTCATACCAGATGCCGATGCCCATGGGCGCGCCTTCTTCAGAGTTGACCGGCTGGCTGCGTTGATATTGCTGGTCAATGCGCATGTCTAGAACGTAGAGGCGGCCCAGCCATCGGACAATCGGCGCTTTCAGTCCCAGTTTCAACAGCAGGATATGCAGTCCCGGCTCATTGATTATCGCCGCCACTTTCCCAAACAAAACATATACGTGGCAACTGCCTTCGGCAACGGTGGTATAGACCCCGAACATCCGCAGCAGAACCAGGAAAAGAGGAACCAGGATGAGGCTGGCCAGGAATGAAGCGAGAGCGGCGATGAAAAAAGGAATCATCGCCTTGTCTCCTGCACCACCTGCTGGGCCTGGCTAAAGAGTCCAAGCCGGACGCTGCGCACGTAGGCGTGCAAGGCGCCTTCGCCGGCGCGTTTTAATTCCAATAGCTGTCCGGCTAGAGAGATCAGCGGCTGCACTTCCGCCTGGGCTTTCAGAGTTTCAATTTCCGCAGCGCGCTTGGACAGCTCAATCCTTTGGTCGGCCGCAGCCTGGGCAAGACTGATGTCCGACGAAACCATGTTGTGGGCGGTGTTGATGGCGGCCAGTGCGGACTCCACATCGGCTGGGGGATCAATGCCGGTGATCAGCGAAGCTTCAAGCACCATTCCATAACGGGCGTCCGAAGAACTGCACTCGCGGACCATGTGCTCATTCAGGTCGCGCAGGTTCTTTCGCAAGTCATTGATGGAAATGCCGGCGGTGCGGGCGGCTTCCGGAACATTGGGATCGGCTGGCGCTTCAAAAGTTGCGATGCGCTCGCGCAACACCGAAATGAAATAGCCCATCACGTGTGCGATGGGAAATTTCACGCCGAACAGATAGGCATAGAGATTGCGCTCGGAGACCCGGTAGCGAATCTGTCCCGTCAATCCGGTATTCAACTGGTCTTTGGTGACCGCCTCCACCACGGTGCCGCCCTGATTGGCGGAGGGCGTCTCGGGATCATAGGCCATGCTGACCGTTTGCGTGGCAATTGATACTTTATGGATCTTCTGCCATGGCAATTTGAAATAGGGGCCACCGGGCATGATCACGCGTACCTGGGGATAGTTGTAGCGCTGCTTTTCTTCGTCATTCAGCCCGTCGCTGATGGGATCCGACGTGGTGAAGGCCCCCGGAATGCGGTCGGCGCGTCCGAAGCTGGTTTTTACGGCCCGTTCATTCTGGTTGACGGTGTAAATTCCGCCGGCGATACAACGTAACAAAAACCATGCGACAAAGCCGAACACTATTCCGGCAACAATGGACATGCACGTCCCCTCTTCAATTTATTTCTTGGAAAGCCGCAACATTGTACACCGGCTCTTGATGGCCTTTTGTGTTTTGAGGGGAGTAGATGTTTGCCTGCGGAGAATAAAGATTCAGCTAAGTACATTCCGCAGTTGGGGCAATCTTCGAGCAAACCTCACATTCCGGCACAGTACCTGAATAGAGCGTATGATCGCTTTACCACTTTATGACAACTCCACTAAAGACTAAAGCGCGGCTTTGCCCGGTCTGCCATGGCGCTGGGTTGAAGGACGGCATGCGCTGCACTGCGTGTGCAGGCAAGGGCGAGATCCCGCACACTTCGCCGGCCAAATAACTAAAATCGCTTCCATCCGATTCGGAATTCCTGATTTTGTTGATCGTAGCCGTTATGATGGAAGACAGTGAAGCAACAACCCATCCGATTATTAGCCCTGGATATTGACGGCACGTTGACCGATCCGAATTTTCAGGTGCCTGCGCGCAATATAGCGGCACTGCGCACAGCGCATCAAGCCGGCATCGAGATCATTCTGGCCACCGGACGCCGCCATGATTACGCCCTGCCGATCGCCCAGGAACTCGGCTTCCCTATCTGGCTTATCAGTTCCAACGGGGCCCTGATCCGTTCCAGTGACAGCGAAACGTTTTTTACCGATCGCCTGCCCGCAAGAACCGCCGCCGGACTCATTCAATATATGGACGAATTCCGGGGACATGCGGTGCTCACGTTTGATCGCCCTGACAATGTCCCAGGCAACGATTCATTGGTGCTGGAAAGCGCCGACGAGTTGAACAATACCGTTTCGCGCTGGCTGGAGTTGAATCGGCCTTATATCAAGTTCGTTTCGCCGCTGGAAGACGCGCTAACGGAGGATCCCTTGCAGGCCATGTATTGCGGCCGGGTGGCGCTGATGGAGGGACTGCAAAAGCGACTCAACCAAGCTGCTTTTCTGGACAAAATTACCGTTTTGCGGACCCAATATGATCATCGCGACCTGTGTATTCTGGACATCCTGAACCGGGAATGTTCCAAAGGTCACGCTTTAAAGCGCTGGGCGGAGGAACGCGGCATCCATCGGGAGCAGATCATGGCCATTGGCGACAACCACAATGATTTGGAAATGCTTGAATTTGCAGGGGTTGCGGTTGTCATGGGAAATGCATCCAATGAACTGAAGCAGAACGGCTGGATCGTTACCGGCAGCAACGGCGAAAGCGGCGTGGCCCAGGCCGTGGAGCAGATTTTGGGGCTGGCTTTCAGCAGCTAATTGGGCGAAAATAGGGATCTTGTGCTCGGTATGAAATTCTCAAGGACATTAACGGTCACGGCAGTTCTGCTTCTGGCACAAATGTCCGCTTTTGCCGGCCAGATTGCTAATCTACGCAATGGATTTTCCATCCATTTTGACCGCAAGGAGCAAACCGCCAAATCTACCCGGCTTTTTACCTCCACTGGATATCTCGACATCGCAACCGACCAGATTACGTCCTTTGAAGAGGATGAAGCCCCAGTGGTGCCTGAACCGTCGCCAGCCACGCTTCCGGCAGCACCTGTGGCCAGCCAGGCTATGGCGAATAAACCAGTGGTCAGCAAATCTGTGGTAAACCCGATTCCAGCAGCTCAACAAGTGGCGATCAACAAAGTGACGGCTCCTGCGACCGCAGCCGTACGCGCAATAGATCTGGATGAGGTCGTCCGGGAAGCCAGCAACAAGAATCGTCTTGACCCGGACTTTGTGAGCAGCGTGATTATGGCGGAGAGCAACTTCAAGACCCATGCTGTATCGAAAAAAGGCGCTCTTGGACTGATGCAGTTGATGCCTGCCACCGCGGCGCAACTTGGAGTGGCTGACCCATTCGATCCTAAAGCGAATGTGGAAGCCGGCACAGCATATCTCAATGCGCTTCTTATCCGATACCACGACGATCCGGTCAAGGCGCTGGCCGCTTACAATGCGGGAGCCTTCAGAGTCAAGCAGTACAACGGCGTTCCTCCATATCAAGAGACGCGTGCCTATATCTCAAAGATTGTCCGCGACTTCAACGCTAAGAAGCGTGCGCAGATGAAAGCGGCTGGCGTAAAAAATGCGTCGAACCCTACCAAACCCACAGGTCCCAAGCCTGTAAAGAAGCCAAAGCCGCAGCAGGCCAGCGTGGCCAAATCCGCAAGTCCAGCATAAGCATCACGAAGAGACAAAGCGCCGTCCTGCCCGCAAGCGCTTTTTGTATGATGATTAGGCCCGACTTAACTACATGAGCAAAAAGAGATTTCTGATCACCGCCCTGGTGCTGGTTGTGCTGGCCGGACTGGTCTATTTACAGGTTAGGGCCTGGAAGAAATTTGACTGGCACCGCTTCTGGGTGGCGACCCACAATACGAACAAGTTTTATCTTGTGGCCGGCGTGGCGCTGGTTTATGCCGACTACATTCTTCGCGCCATGCGCTGGAAGATTATGCTGCGTCCGGTGTGTCCTGAAGCCAAGACCTCTGACCTTGTAGCGCCCACCATGATCGGTTTTGCAGGGCTGGCGCTGCTGGGTCGGCCGGGAGAGTTTATCCGTCCATACCTGATTTCGCGCAAAGTGAATTTGAGCATGGCATCTCAATTGGCAGTTTGGACGGTGGAACGCATTTTTGATATGGGTGCCTTTGCCCTGATCATGGCAGTGAATATCCTGTGGTCAAGACACACCCTGAGCCGGCTTCCCGGATTTGCCAACTCCGCCCGAAGGCATCTTCTGGGCCAGGAAATTTCATCCTTCACCTACTTTGAAATGTTTGCGTTCGCATTGCTGGCCGGCGTGTGCTTTGTTGCGCTGGTGGCATTCCGGGTGAGAAAAAATCCTACTACAGCGGCAAGTGTTTTTGTGCGGCTGTTTGGGCAAATATCGCCTAAATTCGGCCATGCGATAGGCAAGCGAGTACTCGCGTTTGGCGAAGGGCTGAACACAGTCAAAGACATGAAGTCTTTCTTTCAGTTATCTGCTTTATCTATTGTTATTTGGTTATTTATCGGATCGGCCTATCTTGCGGTCACGCATGCGTATTCCATCCATCATCTGTCAAAGATGACGCTTTCCAGCGTCTTTCTCCTGACTGCGGCCAGCGTCATAGGCGGCATCTTGCAGCTGCCGGTAGTCGGCGGAGGATCGCAACTTGCGACCATTGGTATGCTCCGTGGCGTATTCAATCTTTCCCCCGAACTGGCCACCAGCTGCGGCATCATGCTCTGGCTTGTGACATTCATGTCCGTCACGCCGGTCGGACTCGCTTTGGCGCGTTCTGAGCATGTCTCGATCACGCAAATGGAAGAAGCGAGCTTGGAGGAAGAAGAAAAGCTTCTGGAAGAGGACTAGACTCATCGGGATATCTGGAAATCGGGACATCGGATCATCGGCGGATCGCGAAATTGGTGAATCGCTACATCGGACACTTGTCAGTCAAGCAAAATACCGCGATCGGCGAATCGCCAGAAATGCCAAGATTGCCAAGAATCGCCGAAATTGAACTACGAAATCTTTTTCTGATCAGTGTCATCCGTGTTTATCAGTGGTAAGGTTTGCTTTTTCCGATGTCCCGATTACCAGATGCCCCGATGTCCGATCTTCTCACCGCCCTGTTACAATCTTAATCAACACACCCCATTGAGAGTTTCGGTTAAGACACGATGAAATGTCCGTTTTGCGGGTTCGAAAATGACAAAGTTGTGGACTCGCGTGAGAGCAAAGAAGGCGAATCGATTCGCCGCCGCCGCGAGTGCCTGAAGTGCGAGAAGCGCTTCACCACCTACGAGCGCATCGACGAAATTCCTTACATGGTTGTAAAGAAAGATGGCCGCCGGGAAAAGTTTGAGCGTCAGAAGATCCTGGCCGGGCTGCTGCGCGCTTGTGAAAAACGGCCAATCTCTATGGGCAAGATGGAACAGATTGTGAATGAAGTGGAGCAGTACGTGATCGACTCACCCGAACGCGAGCGCACCGCCAGCGAACTGGGCGAGCAGATCATGAACAGCCTCAAGCAGATCGATAAAGTCGCCTACATACGTTTCGCCTCCGTGTATCGCGACTTTAAAGACGTAGGCGAATTCCACTCTGAACTGGAGTCGCTGCTCAACACCAAAGACGACAAAACCAAACCGGCCAAGGCCAAAAGTAGCACGAAGTAGTTCAGGATTCAGGTGATGAAAAGAATCAAAACCTTACCACTCATAATACAGATGACACGGATTTACATTGATCAAAAAGTGGTGAATTGGCAAAAATGCTGAATTGGCAAAGCTGTCCCAAACATCACGAGAACCGACTACCCCTCTATCCGTGTAAATCAGTGTTATCAGTGGTAAGGCTTTCCAATAGGAGTTCATGGCATACAAAGTCACATTGATTCCGGGAGACGGGATCGGCCCTGAAGTTACGAACGCCGCCGTTCGCATCCTGGATGCGTCTGGCGTGAAGATTGAGTGGGAGAAGTTTGCTGCCGGATCGGAAGCCTTTGCCAAATATGGCGAATACATTCCCAAAGAGCTCACGCAGTCTATTGAGAGCACAGGACTCGGTCTAAAAGGACCAGTGACCACGCCCATTGGCGGCGGTTTCTCCAGCATCAACGTGGCATTGCGCAAGCAGTTTGAGCTGTTCGCGAACTTCCGTCCCATTCGCAACCTGCCTTCCCTGCCCACACGCTATCCCAGCGTGGACTTGGCCATTGTGCGTGAAAACACTGAAGGGCAGTATTCAGGGATCGAGCATGAAGTGGTGCCGGGCGTAGTGGAGTCGCTCAAGATCATCACGGAGAAGGCTTCCACGCGGATCGCACGGTTTGCGTTTGAATATGCGCGACGGGAAAAGCGCAAACGGGTACACGCCATCCACAAAGCCAACATCATGAAGATGAGTGATGGCCTTTTTCTGCGCTGCTGCCGCGAAGTGGCCAAGGAATATCCGGAGATCACCTATGGCGAGCACATCATCGACAATACGTGCATGCAACTGGTGATGAACCCCTATCAGTATGACGTGCTGGTGATGGAAAATCTTTACGGCGATATTATTTCCGATCTCTGCGCGGCGTTTGTCGGCGGGCTGGGGCTGGTCCCGGGAGCAAACATCGGCACGCATTGTGCAATCTTTGAAGCCGTGCATGGTTCGGCGCCGGATATTGCTGGCAAAGATATTGCCAATCCGACCGCGGTGTTGCAGTCAGCCATCCTGATGCTGCGCCACATGGGCGAAGTGGAGGCCGCAGACAAAGTCCACGCGGCACTGGAAAAGACTTATAAAGAAAAGCTGCACCTCACTCGCGACGTGGGTGGGATTGCCGGTACTAGCGAGTTTGCCGACGCCGTGATTGCCAATATGGAACAAGTGGCCGTGGCGACCGGCGACTAACGATTGCCAGAACCGCCGGCATTGCCAAGGTTGCCAAAATTGAAATCAGAAACCTTACCACGGATGAAACGGATGACACTGATTTACATGGATCAAAACATCGTCAGAAATCCCAAAACCGCCAAAGATGACCAAAACCGAACTTCTTCTAATCCGTGCGAATCAGTGTCATCACTGTTGATCAGTGGTAAGGTTTTCTTGTTGTCTCTCTTCGCGGTAGTGTTGATCGCAGGTTGCAGCAAATCTCAACCCGCTTCTGAACAACCCGCAACCGCGCCGAAGGCGGCAATGATCTCTATAGATCCCGCTACCGCAGGCATGATTTCGGGAATCGTGAGCCTCAAAGGCCAGCCACCGAAGATGAAGCCTCTCGACATGACTGCCGATCCGGGGTGCCCAACGGGGCCACAGCCGGCAGAAGTAGTGGTGGCGAACGCAGGCAAGCTGGCCAATGTTTTTGTCTATGTGAAGGAAGGCTTGCCGCAAGGCACCTTTGCTGTGCCTTCTGAACCGGTTGTACTCGACCAGAAAGGCTGCCGCTACAGCCCGCACATGCTGGGCATCATGGCCGGCCAGCCGCTGAAGATCACTAACACCGACACGGCAGACCACAACATCCACGACATGCCCAGCAATAATCCACCGTTCAATCAATCGCAGATGCCCACGGACAAGCCGGTCATGAAGAAGTTTCCTAACGTGGAGATGATGATTCCGGTGCAGTGCAACCAGCATCCGTGGATGAGGGCTTACATCAACGTCATGTCCCATCCCTATTTTGCGGTGAGCGGGCCGGACGGAAGCTTCGAGATCAAGAATCTGCCTCCGGGGGAATACACGATTGCCGCGGTGCATGAAAGATTTGGCGAGCAAACGATGAAAGTGAAAGTGGGGCCAAAGGAGAACGCGAAGGCTGCGTTTATTTATTCGTCGTCGGCGCAGTAAAAACCTTTGAAACGCGGAAGAAAGGAGGAACGGAGGATTTAAGAAATCTGGAAGCCCGGGCCCTCGTGAATTAACGATTCAACAAGACGATTCAACAATCTGGGTACGGTTCGCAATCTTGGCAATTCCGGCGCTTTTGGCAATCTCACCCTCCAGTTACTCTTTTCCTTCCCTGTTTCAAAGTTTTAGGCTTGGCCACTATGACGAACCCGGATGTTAAAATAACCAGTTACTCTCAGGGAGCAGTTCTGACCTCTTCCACTTATAACGCCGCTCATCATCGCTTTACTGTCTTTGTTGCCGCGCTGGCTTTCGTGCTGATCGTTGCTGGCGGGCTGGTCACCAGCAACAATGCCGGTCTGGCCGTCCCTGACTGGCCGACCAGCTTCGGGCATTTATTCAAGATTCCCAAAATGATTGGCGGGGTAAAATTTGAGCACACGCATCGCATGATCGCCGAATTTGTCGGCCTGTTGACCATCATCGTGGCGATCTGGACGTGGCGCGTGGACAAGCGCCGTTGGATGCGCGGCCTGACGATCGGCGCCGTGTTGGGAGTAATTTTCCAGGGAGTGCTGGGCGGTCTGACGGTACTGAATTTCTTGCCGCCAGCGATCTCAACGGCCCACGCGACCATAGGCCAGACCATGTTTTGCATGCTGGCGGTGATTGCGGTTTTCACCAGCCGAAGCTGGCTTGACGAACCTGTAGAAAAGATTACACGCAAAGATGCCAAGCCCTTGCTGCGGCACTGCTGGATGCTGATTGGCTTTCTCTATCTGCAACTCATTCTGGGCGCGGCCTTCCGCCATGTCTGGACCAAGTGGGGGCCCATGGGATCGAACCACTGGCCCACGCACAAAATAGTTCATGCATTACTTTATCCCCACATCCTGAACGCCTTGCTGGTTACAGTGTTACTGCTATACGTGAGTTTGCGAATACTGACGAAGCATTCGAACATCCCGCACCTGCGCCGTCCTGCCTTGTGGCTGCTGTTGTTGCTGATTGGGCAGCTCTTGCTGGGCGTAAGCGCCTACGTGGTTCGGGTGATACAAGGCGTCAATGAAGCGCAGCCGACGATGACGCTGGTGGCGGTAACCGTGGCTCATTTGGCGGTGGGCGCTTTGATTCTGGCGTTGAGCATGGTGCTGATAATCCAAGCATACCGCCATACGGGCGGTCCGGTAGCGGTGATCCCATTTGATCGCCAGCGCGAGGTGGCCACGGCATGAGCAGCATCCCACAAAGGTTGGATCAAGAAACAACAGTCACAACTGCCGCTCCCGCGGCGCCCGTTGTGCTCAAGAAGAATTCCCTGCTCGGCGATTACCTCCAGCTATTTAAGGTCCGCGTGACCTCGCTGGTTGTGATGACCGCTTGGGCCGGCTATTACATGGGCTCGGCCAAAAGTGGCGTCTCATCGCTCACATGGACTCTGCTCAATGCACTGTTGGGAATTGGCGTAACCTGCGCTGGCTCAGCGGCATTGAATGAAGTCCTGGAACACAAAATCGACGCTCTCATGCGCCGCACGCGTAATCGTCCACTGCCCGCCGGCAGAATGAGCCTGGCTACAGGTCTCACGGCTGGAATTCTGGCCACGGTATTGGGGCCGGTTTATCTTTCGTTAACGACGAACGCGCTGACGGGATTGCTGGCGTTCGGCACTGCGGTGATTTATCTGGCGTTTTATACGCCATTGAAACGCATCTCGCCGATCTCGACTTTTATCGGTGCATTCCCTGGCGCGATGCCGCCGCTGCTTGGCTGGACGGCTATCCGCGGCAAACTGGAAATTGAAGCAGTGTTCCTGTTTCTAATCGTCTTCTTCTGGCAGTTCCCGCATTTTCAGGCCATCGCGTGGATGTACCGCGAGGACTACGAAGCGGCGGGAATCAAGATGCTGCCGGTAGTGGACAAAGCAGGACACAGCGTGATCCGCCAGATGTTTACTTATTGTTCCACGCTCATTTCCGTGAGCTTGGTTCCGGCGCTACTGCGGATGACCGGCAAGATTTATCTATTCGGCGCGCTTGTGCTGGGACTGGGATTTCTCTGGTTTGTCTTCCGGCTGGCACGAACCAAGCTTCCCACAACTTCGCCCGACTCCAGACTTTTTGCCCGCCAGCTTTTGCAAGCCAGCGTGATCTATTTGCCGCTGCTCTTTGCCCTGATGATGCTGAATGTGGTGCATCCATAATTTATGGCAACTGCTTTACAAGAAACGGCTTCTTTTCCACCTAAACACAGTGCTTCCCCAATAATCTCTGTGGAGGGCATCCGTCACAACTACGGCAAGCGAACGGCCCTCAAGGGCATTTCGTTCGACGTAGCGGCTGGCGAAATCTTTGGACTGCTTGGTTCCAACGGCAGCGGCAAGACGACTCTGTTCCGCATTCTTTCCACGCTCATGTTGCCGGCGAGCGGTCGCGCCCTGGTTTCCGGTTTTGACTCAACAAAGCAACCCGATGAAGTTCGCCGACGGATTGGCGTGGTTTTCCAATCGAAGTCGGTAGATCTGAAATTGACCGCGACGGAAAACCTATGGCATCAGGGACATCTCTACGGGCTGCGCGGAGCAGCCTTAAAGTCACGCATTCAGGAAATGCTGGAACGTGTTGCTTTGGCTGATCGTGCCAAGGATAAAGTTGAAACGTTTTCCGGGGGAATGCAACGTCGCGTGGAACTGGCTAAGGGGCTCATGCATCGGCCAAGCGTGCTGCTGCTGGACGAACCCACGACCGGACTTGATCCCGGCGCACGCCGCGATTTGTGGCTCTACCTGGACGAGCTGCGGACGCAAGAAAAAGTTTCTATCATCGTAACCACGCACCTGATGGAAGAAGCCGAGTACTGCGACCGCCTGGCCATCCTGAACCTGGGTGAGATTGTTGGCCTGGGAACGCCCGCGGAGTTGCGCAGCCAGATCGGCGGCGACGTGGTAATGCTGGAAGCCGCTGACCCAACGGCGCTGGCGCAACGGATCGAAGAGCGATTCAAGATCGCTACGACCGCGCTGGACGGAAAAGTCCGAATGGAAATCAAAGACGGGTTGAAATTTGTAACTGCCGTGGCAGAAGCCATGCCGGGAACGATCCAGTCGGTTTCCATCAGCAAGCCGACTCTGGACGACGTATTCATCAGCCGCACGGGACACAGATTTTGGACGGAGCAAGAGCAAGACTAACTTCCACCATGGAGGCGCGGAGACACTGAGAAGAAAGATCGGGGAAAACACCTTACCGCTGATAAACACGGATGACACTGATCAGAACCGGGATTGGCAAGAGTGGGAATCAAACAATAAAGAGCGTGACGCGCTGAAGGGGAATAAGCAGTGAGCACAGAAATGGTTACGCCAGCAACGACCGTATCGAGCAGCTTGGCTCTGCCCAGGGTGAATCCACTCCTGCCGGCGTTCACGCTGTGGTGGCGAGAGGTGGTTCGCTTCTATCGCCAGCCGGCGCGCGTTGTAGGCGTGGTGATTTCGCCGCTGCTGTTTTGGGTTGTGATTGGCGCAGGATTTGGCACGTCTCTGCAGAAAGGCGCGACCGGCACGGGAAACTTCCTGAATTATTTCTTTCCCGGCGCGCTGATGATGATCGTGCTCTTTACCTCGATTTTCACCATGATGTCCGTGATTGAAGACCGCAATGAAGGCTTTCTGCTTTCCGTGATGGTCGCGCCCGTGCATCGATCAGGCATTGTGCTGGGCAAAGTGTTGGGCGGGACAACGCTATCCACCATTCAGGGCTTGCTGTTTCTGGTGTTTGCGCCCTTCATTGGCTTAAAGATCGGTGCGGAGCAATTCCTGATTGTGGTGCTGGTGACGTTTCTAGTGGCTTTTTCGCTTACGGCCCTGGGATTTGTGATTGCCTGGCGCATGGAATCCTCGCAGGGCTTTCACGCGATCATCAACCTCTTCCTGATCCCGCTTTGGATGCTCTCCGGCGCTCTGTTTCCTGTCAGCGGCGCATCAGGCTGGATCCAATGGCTGATGCGCATCAACCCGCTCACCTACGGCATGGACGCGCTGTTGCTGACACTCTTCCCCGCAACAACGCACACGACGACACTGAGTTTATGGCCTTCGATTGGCGTGTTGGCGCTTTTTGCCGCGATTGTATTCATGGCAGGATTCATCGTTGCCAATCGGCGGCGCACGCTGCCAGCAGCCTAAAGATCAAATGACCGATTACAGCCTCTTCCCCGCCGTGAATGCCACGCTGAATGGCGCCAGCGCGGTGTTGATCACCACCGGGCGGGCGCTGATCGCGCGGCGACAAATCAAGTTGCATCGGGCCTGCATGATTGCCGCTTTTGCCACGTCCAGCGTCTTCCTGG
>Ga0134125_10006993_pt1 | contig 12748 bp, 14 predicted proteins | sample KB31751_FD_96464 | JGI IMG/M metagenome (GOLD analysis project Ga0134125, IMG submission 96464) | Terrestrial soil microbial communities with excess Nitrogen fertilizer from Kellogg Biological Station, Michigan, USA - KB3-175-1 | ecosystem: Environmental > Terrestrial > Soil > Unclassified ... | reverse complement strand
GAATTAGGCGCGGACGCCGAAACCGCGATCGAAACCGTCGGACCGGCGGGCGACGGCCGGCTCGATTTCGGCGGCGACCCCGCGGCCTGGCATGCCGCCCGGCAGCGCCCTGCCCCCGGCGACGACCTGCCCGGCCTCGACCAGACCCTGTCGAAACCGAAGACGCTACGCGAGCACCTCCTCGACCAGCTCGCTGTGGATGTCGCCGACCCGGCCGACCGGCTGATCGGCGCCGAACTGATTGAGACGATCGACGAGGCCGGTTATCTCGCCGCCAGTCTCGACGAACTGGCGGTGCGCCTCGCCTGCCCCGTGGCTCGGCTGCTGCCGGTGCTGACGCGAATCCAGCAATTCGATCCGCCGGGGATCGCGGCGCGCACGTTGAAGGAATGTCTCGCGCTTCAGCTTAAGGATCGCGACCGGCTCGACCCGGCGATGGCGGCGCTGCTCGACAATCTGCCGCTGCTCGCGGCGCGCGACGCGGCTTCGCTGATGAAAATCTGCGGCATCGACGCCGAGGATCTCGCCGAGATGGTCGCGGAGATCAAATCGCTCAACCCCAAGCCCGGTCTCGCTTTCGACACGGTGCTGGCGGCGCCGGTGGTTCCGGACGTACTGCTGAGCTTGCTGCCGGACAATAGCTGGGCCATCGAACTCAATTCCGACACGCTGCCGCGCGTGCTGGTCGACCGGCGTTATTATGCCGAGCTGGGCGGCGGCGCACGCGACAAGGAAACGCGCGACTATCTTGCGGAACGGATGCAGCAGGCGAACTGGCTGGTGAAGGCGCTGCATCAGCGCGCCACCACCATTCTCAAGGTCGCGCGCGAGATCGTGCGACAGCAGGATGGATTCTTCCGCCACGGCGTTCAGCATCTGCGGCCGCTGGTGCTGCGCGACATCGCCGGCGAAATCGGCATGCATGAAAGCACGGTGAGCCGCGTCACCTCGAATAAATACATCGCGACGCCACGCGGTCTGTTCGAGCTGAAATATTTTTTCACCGCGGCGGTCGCGTCGGCGCGCGGCGGCGAAGCCCTCTCGGCCGAGGCAGTGCGATTCCGCATCAAGGCGCTGATCGACGGCGAGAGCGAAGCGATCCTGTCCGACGACCGCATCGTCGAATTGCTGCATGGCGAAGGCATCGCGGTGGCGCGCCGCACGGTCGCGAAATATCGCGAGGCGATGCACATCCCGTCCTCGGTGCAGCGTCGGCGCAACCAATCGCTGTTTGCGTGAGGCGCGGGAAAATGCACGGCGCGAATACGCATTTTGGCGCGGCGGCTTCGCTTGACAGGCCCCGGCGCCTCCATCAAGGATGGTCGGGACGGAGGAGCGAGGCGATGTCCTTTCGCGCCGTGCGGCATGCCGGGGTTTGAGGCAACAAAGCAATAACGATGGAGATCGACGATCTCATCACGCCGGCGAGCGTGATTGCCAATCTGCGCGTATCCAGCAAGCGACAGGCCCTGCAAGAGCTGGCCCGGCGCACCGCGCAACTGGTCAAGCAGGACGAGCGGCAGATTTTCGAGGTCCTGTGGGAGCGCGAGCGGCTCGGCAGCACCGGCATCGGCATGGGAGCGGCGGTGCCGCACGGCAAGCTGCCGCGGCTGGAGCGCCTGTACGGCGTCTTTGCTCGGCTCGAACGGCCGATCGCGTTCGAGGCCATCGACGAGCAGCCGGTCGATCTGATTTTCCTGCTTCTGGCGCCGGAAAACGCGGGCGCGGACCATCTCAAGGCGCTCGCCCTGGTATCGCGGCTGTTCCGCGACCGGGTGATCTGCCACAAGCTGCGCGGCACCGACCGGGCGGAGGCGCTGTATGCGCTGTTGACCGACCGCGCGACCAGCAACGCCGCTTAAGGAAACCCCACAAATCGGGCCAGGATCGTCAGGGCAGGGACGTTAACCGGCTCTACCATATCTAGGGCGATTCGCCGAGTCGCCCCCTGGACGTTCCGGGAACCTAACTAGATGATGTAGTTAATTTTTTCGCGAAATTATTTCACAAGGGGAGGGGTCATGACACGATTCGCAACGAAACTCGCCGTCGCGGTAACGCTGGCGGCGCTGGGCTGGGCATCCGGGGCGGGAAGCGCCGCCGCGCAGGATCAGGTGGCGCGCGGCAAGTACCTGGTCACGATCATGGGCTGCAATGACTGCCACACCGCCGGCGCGCTGCTCGGCAAGCCCGACATGGCGCATATGCTGTCGGGCTCGGATGTCGGGTTCGAGGTCCCGGGGCTCGGCGTGTTCGTCGGCCGCAACCTGACCCCGGACAAGGAGACCGGCCTCGGCAACTGGTCGGCGCAGGAAATCATCACCGCCTTCACCACCGGCAAGCGCCCCGATGGCCGCATCCTGTCGCCGGCGATGCCTTACGAGAATTTCAAGGCGCTGACGCCGGCGGACGCGCAGGCGATCGCGGCCTTCCTCAAGAGCCTGCCGCCGACGCACAACCCGATCCCGGGACCGTTCGGCCCCAATGAAAAGATCACCGTGCTCTATGAGAAGATCGTCCCCGGCAACGGCATGGCGCCGCCGCCGGGAAAATAGTCGTCAGCCGTCCGTTTCAGTCATCGGAAATCGCCGATGACTGAAGTCAGTGCACGCTGACCGGCTCGAGATCGTGCTGGCGCACCGCCGCTTCGGCCACGGCGCGATCGTCCAGCACCGCCATCGGCGTGCCGTCGGCCGCGTGGATCGAGAACGCGATGTGGTCGTTCAGGGTCACCGGCTTGATATAGGCGAGATTCTGGATGCCCAGCGCGATGAATTCCGGCGCTGGCAATTGTTTCCATTTTTCCATCGCAGTCATGGTCTTCATCCTTTCCGGGAAACCGCTTCGGGCGTCCCTGTCGCTTCCGCCGCCGCGCCGCCGTTCATGCCGACCGGGCGCGGCCGCGCGCGTGGCGTCGATATGGCAATGGTCTGGACATGGCCCTGGGGCACATGCCGAACCAGGTCGATGTTGAGCAGCCCGTTATCGAGTGCCGCGCCCGATACCTCGATCCCGTCGGCAAGGACGAAGGAGCGCTGAAACTGCCGCGCGGCGATGCCGCGATGGAGATAGACGCGCTCCTGATCGTCGGCCTGCTTGCCGCGCACGACGAGCTGGCGGTCCTCGACCTGGACGCTGAGATCGTCCGGGCCGAACCCGGCGACAGCGAGCGTAATGCGCAGCGCATTGTCGCCGGTCTGTTCGACGTTATAAGGCGGATAGCCGTCCGAGGCGGCCTTGCTCACCCGGTCGAGCGCACGCTCGAACTGATCGAAACCGAGCAGCAAGGGTGAATTGAACAGCGACAGACGCGACATCGGACCTCCTCGTACCGAGCGAGTTCCTGGATGCGGGCCCGTTCCGGCACCCGCTCGATCCAGCGGCGACGCCGCCGAAGCGGCACCACCGACACGAGAGATATGGTACATTTTCGACACCGATCAAGGCCCGGACGACCGGCCGGGCAGGCAAGGGAGGACCGCATGGATCGTCGGGGAATGTTGCAGACCGTATCGCTGGGCGGCGCCGCGATGGCGCTTTTGGCCGCCGGCGGCGGCGGGGCGCAGGCGGCGGAGTCGGACGGCGCCGCGGCCAATGCCTGTCTCGACCGCATGATCGAGGCGATCAACACGCACAACATCGATCTCTTGGACAAAGTCTACGCCGATAGCGGCTACACCAACCACCAGGCGCTGATCATGCCCAACGCGGCGCCGCCCAACATGAACGGCCGCGCCCAGGCGAAAGCCTATTTCGGCGCCCGCTTCAAGGCGTTCCCGGACGTCACGCTGCGCACCGATATCCGCGTGGTGCAGGGCGATCTGATCGCCGCCAACCTGATCTGGTCGGGAACGCAGAAGGACACGTATCTCGGCATTCCCGCCAGCGGCAAAAAAGCGGTGTGGAATTCGACCGACGTGCTTCGGGTCAAGGACGGGCTGTTCGTCGAGCACTGGGGCTCGGTCGATTTCGTCGGCCTGATGAAACAGCTTAAAGGCTGATCGCAAGTTCCCGGGCGGCCGGCGCGGCCGTCCGCGGCAACGGCACCACCGCGTCGCGGATCGACGACGCCTGTTCGAGCCGCGCCACCGCGCCGGCGACGGCGCGCGCGAGGCCGTCGGCGCTGAAGAATCCGCCATTGATCTGGGTGCGGTGGGCGATCACGCGGCGGAACGCGTCGAACGTGGCGGCATCGGGCGGCGCCGCGTCTTGCCAGAACCGGTCGAGCCCGTTCTGAAACGTGAGGCCCGGCATGTCGTACACCGCCTTGCCGAGCGCGATGGTCGGCGCGCCCGAGGCGAGGGCGAGAAACCCGACCGTGCTGTTGACCGTGACCACGCCGGCGCAGCCCGCGATGATTTTTTCGATGCGGCTGCCGCGCACATAGATGACGCGATCCGCGATGCCGTGCCGCGCGGCGGCGGAAGCGGTTTCGCGCCCCCAGTCGATCAGCCCCGGGTCGAGCGGATGTTCCTTGACGATGAGGCGCGCGGCCCCGGGCGCGAACCGGGCGAACGACCCAAACACATCGTCGAGCGCCGGGGCGAGGCGCGGGTAGGGCGCGTGGAACCGGATCTGGCTGTCCGATTCGAGCTGGAGCGGAAAGAGAAAACACGGATGGGCGCGCTGCCAGCGCCACATCGTCAGCAGCGCGGCGCGGTCGCGGCGGCGGCGGAACGGGGCGCGGGCGAAACGGCCGATCCAGCCGGCATATTCGCGGAACGGACTCCAGGCGAGATGGGTGCGATAGGCCGGGAAATACCAGCGCCCGAGGAGCGACACGACCTGATAGGAGACATCGCCGGCGGCGCGGCGCCAGAAGCGGCTGTCGACCGGCGCCACCGGGCGCCAGGGCGGCAGCGCCAGCGCCTCCTTCCGGTACCAGTCGGGATCGCGCGGCAGCGCCGAGTTGCCGTTGACGCCGCCCGGGGCCAGCGTGATCCAGCTGGGGCGCAGATATCCTTCCTCGGCGATATGCAGCGTCACGCCGTGGCGCGCCGCGATTCGCGACGCGGCGCGGTGCAGCGGCCGGCAATCGCCGAATGCGACGATATCGGTCACGCCCCATTCGCGGATGCGTGCATCGAGGAACGCGGGCCAGCCATCGAGACCGCCGCGATAATCAACGGCGCCGGGCAGCGGCCAGAACAGTTTGTCGCCGGCATTGAAATTAATTCGCCGGACGGCATGGCCGCGCCGGACCAGTGCGGCCGCGAGCCGGCCCAGAAACGGCGTCGCCATGCCCTGGAGGAACAGAAAACACGGTCGGGCGCGGCGGTCGCCGTCCATCATCGGCCCCGACGCGACGCGGCGCGCGATGCGCGGCCCAAGTTTAAGAAATTTTTTAATAACGCGTTCAGCGCGGCATTCGGGACCGGACGAGAAGCTGTTTTGTCCGTTCGATGACCGGTGGCCGGCACGCCGCCGTCGCCCCAATTCATCCTATTTCCCCTCAAGCTCTTCCGGGCTTGCTGGGGCCGACGCTAACATAATTCAGACCGGCTGCAATCCCGCCGTCACGGAGTTATCCACCGGAAATCGCGGCAGCGCGACGCGCCGTCAGGCCGACGCCTTGACGATCTGCTCGCACATTTTCTTGGCGTCGCCGAACAGCATCATCGTGTTGTCGCGGAAGAACAGTTCGTTATCGACGCCGGCATAGCCCGACGCCATCGAGCGCTTCACGAACAGCACGGTCTTGGCCTTTTCGACCTCGAGAATCGGCATGCCGTAGATCGGCGATTTGGGATCGTTCTTGGCGGCCGGATTGGTGACGTCGTTGGCGCCGATGACGAAGGCGACGTCGGATTGCGCGAAATCGTTGTTGATTTCCTCCAACTCGAACACTTCGTCGTACGGCACGTTCGCCTCGGCCAGCAGCACGTTCATGTGACCGGGCATGCGGCCGGCCACGGGATGAATCGCATATTTGACGGTCGCGCCTTCCTTCTTGAGAAGATCGGCCATTTCCTTGAGGGCGTGCTGCGCCTGCGCCACCGCCATGCCGTAGCCCGGCACGATGATGACCGAGCCGGCGTTCTTCATGATGAAGGCCGCATCCTCGGCGCTGCCCGATTTAACCGTCTTGTCGCCGACGCCGGGCCCCGCCGCGGCAGCGCCGCCCTCGGTGCCGAAGCCGCCGAGAATGACGTTGAAGATCGAGCGGTTCATGCCCTTGCACATGATGTAGCTGAGGATCGCGCCCGACGAACCGACCAGCGCGCCGGTGATGATCAGCAGTGAATTGTCGAGGGTGAAGCCGATGCCGCAGGCCGCCCAGCCGGAATAGGAATTGAGCATCGAGATCACGACCGGCATGTCGGCGCCGCCGATCGGCAGGATCAGCAGCAGGCCGACCAGCAGCGACAGCGCCACGATCAGCCAGAAGACGAGGGGCGGCTGCGCCAGGCAGAACCAGACGACGAGCGCGACCAGCACGAGACCGAGCGCGGCGTTGAGCGGATGCTGGCCCGCGAACACCAGCGGCCGGCCGGTGATGAGGCCTTGCAGCTTGCCGAACGCAATCACCGAGCCGGTGAAGGTGATGGCGCCGATCGCCGTGCCGATAGCCATTTCGATGAGGCTTTCGAGCCGGATCGCGCCGGGCTCGCCGATGCCGTAAGAGGCGGGCGCGTAGAACGCCGCCGCCGCGACGCAGACCGCGGCGAGGCCGACCAGGGAGTGGAACGCGGCGACGAGCTGGGGCAGCGCCGTCATCTGGATGCGCAGCGCGATGAAGGTGCCGATGGCGCCGCCGATAATGACGCCGGCGATAATCAGCGGATAGGAGACGATGCTGGGCGAGGCGAGGGTGGTGCCGATCGCGATCACCATGCCGGCGATGCCGTACATGTTGCCCGCGCGCGACGTGACCGGCGAGGACAGGCCGCGCAGCGCGAGGATGAAGCAGACCGAGGCGATGAGATAGAGGAAGGCGGAGAGGCTGGCGCTCATGATTACTTCTTTTTCTTGAACATCTGCAGCATGCGCTGGGTAACGATGAAGCCGCCGAAGATGTTGATCGAGGCCAGCGTCACGGCGACGAAGCCCATCGTTTTCGAGAAGCTGTAGCCCATCGGCCCGGCGGCGATCAGCGCGCCGACGATGATCACCGACGAGATCGCGTTGGTCACCGCCATCAGCGGCGAGTGCAGGGCCGGCGTCACGCGCCATACGACGTGATAGCCGACGAACACCGCGAGCACGAACACGGTCAGGAAAAAGACGAAAACTTCGGCGACGCCCATGATGTCTCCTTACGCGCCCGCCAATTGCGGATGGACTACCGCGCCGTCGCGCGTCAGCAACGTGGCTTTGACGATCTCGTCGTTGATGTCGATGGTCAGGTTCTTGTCCTTGCCGACGATCAGCCCGAGGAAGGCGAGCAGATTGCGCGCGTAAAGCTGGCTGGCGTCGACCGCGATGTCGCTCGGCAGATTGGCCGGGCCGAGAATGGTGACGCCGTTCGCGGTGACGACGTCCTTGCCGTATTCCGAGCCCTCGACATTGCCGCCCTGCTCGACGGCGAGATCGACGATCACCGACCCGGCGCGCATGTTGGCGACCATGTCCCTGGTGATGAGCACCGGCGCCTTGCGGCCCGGGATCAGCGCCGTGGTCACGACGATGTCGATTTTCTTGAGCGCCTCGGCGATGTGTTCGCGCTGGCGACGCTGGAAATCCTCGCTGGCTTCCTTGGCGTAGCCGCCCGCGGTTTCCATCTGCTTCATCGCCTCGAGATCGACGGCGAGGAAGGTCGCGCCGAGGCTTTCGACCTGTTCCTTGGCGGCGAGGCGCACATCGGTCGCCGACACGACGGCGCCGAGCCGGCGCGCCGTGGCGATCGCCTGAAGGCCGGCGACGCCGGCGCCCATGATGAGGGCACGCGCCGGGGCGATGGTGCCCGCGGCGGTCATCATCATCGGGAAGGCGCGGCCGAATTTCGCGGCGGCTTCGAGCACCGCCTTGTAACCGGCGAGATTGGCCTGGCTCGACAGCACGTCCATGGTCTGCGCGCGGGTGATGCGCGGCACCAGCTCCATCGCGAAGGCGGTGACGCCCGCCCGGGCATAGGCCGCGACCTGGTCCTGGTGCTGGAGCGGCGAGAGCAGGCCGATCAACACCGAACCGCGGCGCAACAGCGCCATTTCGTCCAGCGCACCCTCGCCGGCGGCGAGCGGCCGCTGGACCTTCAGGAGAATGTCGGCTTCGCCATAAGCCTGGTTGCGCTCGACCAGCCGGGCGCCCGCCGCCTGATAGGCCGCGTCGGGATAGGCGCTGCCGGCCCCCGCCCCGCTTTCCACCAGAATTTCATGCCCTTGTCCGACGAGACGCTTAACCGTATCAGGGGAAGCCGCGACACGAAGCTCATGGGTGCGGCGCTCGGTCACCACACTTATTTTCATTCCTTGTTTTCCTCAACCCGCGCCCGAAACGGGCGACACAATAACCGCGCGTTCCCGTCTTTGTGAAGCCACGATACGCATCGGCGAATCACAGAATTATCCGATTCGCGGCGCGGGTTTCGCGGCGCTGTTCGCCGCGTCCCGATGGCGGATTGATTTGTTCCGCCCGCGGCGCGGTGCTAGACCTTACTGGTTAACGCTATACAATCATTCAGAGAACTAATGCCAGGACTTTCTCGGGAATAATGCGCGCACCGTACCGTTATCATCGCATCGGGGCGGTCCCGGTTGCGTCGGGGAACGACGGCGGGCCCGGTCGGCCGGAATTGGGCCGATGAGCCAGTCGTTCAACGACCAGCTGATTGCCTTGCTGCCGCGTCTGCGCCGCTTCGCGCGGGGCATGACGGGGGCGGCGGCTGCCGCCGACGATCTGGTTCAGGCCGCGTGCGAGCGCGCCCTGTCCCGGTCGCATCAGTTTCAGGAGGGTACGCGTTTCGACAGTTGGATGTTTCGGATCATGCAGACCATCTGGATCGACCAGATTCGCGCGCGGGACGTGCGCAAGGAGGAGCATGAGGACGCCGCCGAATTTCTCGGCACCGACGCGCCGGCGCGCCAGATCGAGGCGCGCATCAGGCTGGGCGAGGTGAGGGCGGCGCTGAACACGATTCCGGCGGAACAGCGGGCGGCTCTGCTGTTGGTGACGGTTGAAGGGCTTAGCTACAAGGAGGCGGCACAAGTCGCGCAGGTACCCGTGGGAACGATTATGAGCCGGCTGGCCCGGGCGCGTGTCGCGCTCGAGGAACGGCTCGGCGCCGGGAGCGATCGCCGAAGGAGTTTGGATAATGCAGCAGCCAAGTGACGAAACGCTGATCGCCTATCTCGACGGCGAGCTCGACGCCGCCGCGCGGGGCGAGGTCTCGGCGGCCTTGGAGAACGATCCGCAATTGCGCGACCGCGCCAGCGCGCTGACCGACAGCGCCGCCTTGCTGCGCGCCGCGATGGACGAGACGCTGCGCGAGGACGTGCCGCAACGGCTGATCGACGCGGCGCGGGGCCTCCCGGAACGCAGCGTCATCGACCTCGTCGCGGAACGCGCGCGGCGCATGGGGGTCGCGCGGCTGCAACAGAACTGGGGCACGCGCCGATTCTGGACGGGAGCCGCCGTGGCGGCGTCGCTGTGCCTCATGGTCGGCGCGGGCGGCGGCTATTTCGCCGCGCAGCAGCCCGTGCCGGCGCCGGTGCAGCAGGCGAGCAACCCGTCCTATTTCGACAATATCGCGGGCTATCACCGCCTGCTCATCAATGCCGGCATCAACGAGCAGGGGCTTGTCGACGTCCCGGCCAATGGCGACGAAGGCCGCAAGAACATCCAGAAACTGCCGGCGAATTTCCACCTGCCCAATCTCAAGAACTGGGGCCTGACCTTCGACGGCGCGCGCTATCTCATCGTCGAAGGCCAGCCGGCGACGCAGCTTTTCTATGTCTCGCAGGACAAGAAGCTCGGCTCGATCACGATGGTGGTCGGCAGCACGGCGAAGGCCGACACGCCGGTCCTGTCGGAGCGGCGCGACGACATGAACTTCGTCTATTGGCGGCATGCGGGGCATGCCTATGCGCTGGTCGGCGCCGCCGATGTCAACGCGCTGCGCTCCATCGCCAAGGACATCGTCGCGCAGATCAACGCCGCGACCTGAGGCGCCGCGCTCAGGCCTTCAGCATTTCCAGCACGATGCCGCTGGTGAAGTGGCTCGCGACCCGGTCGATGAAGCGCAGGAAATCGACCGGCGCGGCATGATCCGCCTTGTCGGAAACGACGCGCACCAGCGCCATCGGGACATTGTGCTCGTAACAGACCTGGGCCACCGCCGCGCCTTCCATCTCGACGCATTGCGCCGCGGGCAATAGCGATCTGAGGCCGGCGGCGCGCGCCGCGTCGGCGATGAACTGGTCGCCGCTGACGATCAGGCCGGCGCGCACCCTCGGCCGGACGATGCCGAATTCGTGCAACTCGCCCGCGCCGACATCGCGCCGCAACGCGCCGCCGAGATAGCTTTCCGCCGCCGCGAGCGCCGCCGCCAAAAGCGCCGGATCGGCCGGGAAGCTCGAGCGGTGCAGCAGCGGAATCTCGAAGCGCGCCAGTTTCAGATCGACCACGGCGCTGACATCCATGTCGTGCTGGATCAGCTCGGACGCGATCACCACGTCGCCAACCGCAAGATCGCCCGCGATGGCGCCGGCGACGCCGGTGAACAGAATCCGGTCGACGCCGAACGCCTCGATCAGCGTGGTGACGGTCGAGGCGGCGGCGACCTTGCCCCAGCGCGAAAACACCAGCACGACGTCATGCGCGCCGATCCGCCCCGTCATGTAGTCGCGCATGCCGCGCGTGACGCGGCGCGGCGCTTCGATCGCGCTTTCGAGCCGCGCGATCTCCTGGGGCATCGCGCCGAGAATCCCGACGGTCACGGCGCGGCCCCGGCGCGGACGCTACCCGATATGTTTCTTGAAGAAATCGAGCGTGCGCTGGAGCGCGGTCTTCGCGGCGTCGGCGTTCCAGCTCGGCCGTTCGTCGCAGTTGAAGCCGTGACCCGCGCCCTGATAGACGAAAATCTGGCTGTCGCCGCCGCGCGCCGTCTTGATCTTGTCGACATCGGCGGGCGGGATGCTCTGATCCTGGTCGCCGAAATGCAGCATGGTCGGGACTTTGGGTTTCTGATCGGCGATCGACGCGATCTGGCCGCCGTAATAGCCGACCGCGGCGTCGATGCCGTTGAGCTGGGTCGCGGCGCGGAACGCTACCGAGCCGCCGAGGCAGTAGCCGACGATGCCGACTTTGCCGAACTGTTTTGCGTAGTCGATCGCGGCCTGGGTGTCCTCGCCGATTTTATCCATGGGGATCTTGCCGATATGGCCTCGGCCCGCGGTCATGCCGGCCTGGTCGTAGCCGAGATCGACATTCTTTTCCGAACGGTCGAACAACGCCGGCGCCACCGCGACATAGCCTTCCTTGGCAAAGCCGTCGGCGACCGCCTTGATGTGGTGATTGACGCCGAAAATCTCCTGGATCACGACGATGGCGCCCTTGGGCTTGCCCGCCGGATCGGCGCGATAGGCCGAAAAGGAATGTCCGTCCTTCGCCTTGAGCGTGATGGTCTGGCCCATGAACTCCTCCTCTTTAGTTGCGCGCGATCATAGAGGCTGCGGCTAGAGATTGAAGCGGAAATGCAGAATGTCGCCGTCGGCGACGACATAGTCCGCGCCTTCCAATCGCATCTTGCCGGCTTCCTTGGCGCCCTGCTCGCCGCCGCACGCGACGAAATCGTCATAGGAAATCGTCTCGGCGCGGATGAAGCCTTTCTCGAAATCGGTGTGGATCGCGCCGGCGGCCTGCGGCGCCTTGGTGCCCTGCGCCACCGTCCAGGCATGCGATTCCTTCGGCCCGACCGTGAGGAAGGTGATGAGATCGAGAAGCCGATAGCCGGCGCGGATGACGCGCGCGAGGCCGGGCTGATCGAGGCCGAGGCTGGCGAGATATTCCTTTTTGTCGGCATCGGCGAGCTGCGCCAGTTCGGATTCGATCGCCGCCGAGATCACCACCGACGACGCGCCGCGCTCCTTGGCGAATTGCGCGACGCGCGCCGACAGCTCGTTGCCGGTCGCCGCCGATGCTTCTTCGACATTGGCGACATAGAGAACCGGCTTGGCCGAGAGCAGTTGCAGCTCGTGGAACATCGGCCGTTCCTCCGCCGCGACGGCAAGCGCGCGCGCAGGCTTGCCGGCGGCGAGGAGCGCGCCGGCACGCTCCATCAGTGCGAGTTGCGCCTTCGCCTCCTTGTCGTTGCCACGCGCCTTTTTCTCAGCGGCCTTGATGCGGCGGTCGAGGCTTTCGAGATCGGCGAGGAGCAATTCCGTCTCCACCGTCTCGGCGTCGCGCACCGGATCGAGCGAGCCTTCGACATGGGTGACGTTGCCGTCGGCGAAACAGCGCAGCACATGGGCGATGGCGTCGACCGCGCGAATATGGCCGAGAAACTGATTGCCGAGTCCCTCGCCTTTCGAGGCGCCGCGCACCAGCCCCGCGATATCGACGAATTCGAGCTGCGTCGGCACGATCTTCGCCGACTTCGCTAGCCGCGCGCAGACCTCGAGACGTTCATCCGGCACCGCGACGCGGCCGATATTCGGCTCGATGGTGCAGAACGGATAATTCGCCGCCTCGGCCGCCTGCGTCGCGGTCAGCGCGTTGAACAGAGTCGACTTGCCGACATTGGGCAGGCCGACGATTCCGCAATTGAAACCCATGTTCCCTTACACTTCCTGGACGGCCCGCCTGAAGCGGG
>Ga0134125_10006992_pt1 | contig 12749 bp, 9 predicted proteins | sample KB31751_FD_96464 | JGI IMG/M metagenome (GOLD analysis project Ga0134125, IMG submission 96464) | Terrestrial soil microbial communities with excess Nitrogen fertilizer from Kellogg Biological Station, Michigan, USA - KB3-175-1 | ecosystem: Environmental > Terrestrial > Soil > Unclassified ... | reverse complement strand
TCGGACTGGCCACGGGGCTGGACAGCTATTCCGGAAACTACTTCGCGGTTTTCACCAATAAAGGCGATAGCGGGGAACTCTACGCCCGCACCAATGTCGACGGCGCCACCGTCAGCGTGGATCTTGGTGCAATGCCGAGTGGTTATCACGTGTACGCCATCAAGCCGGTTTCAGGGGCGTTCGACTTCTTTATCGACGGAACACTTGTGGCGACCCTGTCGGCGGCTTTCCCGGGGGGAACACAACTCAATGTCGTGCTCAGCAATCCACACTCCTCGCCGATGACGGCGCAGTGGGTTCGCCTTTCATCCTACGTGTCCAGCGGCACGTTCTTGTCGCAGGTTTTTGACGCGGGACAGACCGCCAACTGGGGCACGATGAGCTGGACTGACACACTGCCGGCGGGAACGAGCATCGTGATTGAAACTCGCAGTGGAAACTCGCCCACGCCGGATTCCACATGGTCAGCTTGGGCACCCGTTCCCAATGGAGGGACAGTCAGCAGCCCCGCGAGTCGCTACATCCAGTATGAGGTGACACTGACGACAACGAATCCGCTGCAAACGCCGACGTTGTCGGGCACCAGCCTTCAGTGGAGTTGAGCGGCCTCACACGGGCGGCCGCACCCTCATCATGAGCGGCAGGATTCCGGCAGCGTCCGATCCCGCCGCTCTGATGTGGCAATCGAAAGAATTCTTCAGGGCCGGACAGCCGTCGTGCATTCACTTCTCGCTGCCCGGCCCTCTGTGCTGTCACGCGCTCGAACCCGTCCGTGTCCGGCGCGAATCGAAACTGGATCTCAGGTAATTCGGTAAAAATGGGAGAAATGCGTTGACATTGCCACCTGTTTGCATTAGCTTGCTTTCGGACGACGGGGATGGTCGTTGACGGGAGTTGCGATGTTAGGCTCAATGATCAAATTCTTTCTCGGGTTGGGGCTGACTGGAACGGTCGCGGTTACCGTGGCCACCACGGTCTACAACTATTATCAGCAGAACGGCACCTCCGATGGGTCGGGATGGGTTCTTCCCGCATCGATCTCCGGAGTTCCCGAAATCAATGCAGGACAATGGGTGACCTTGGGCCTGATGCTGGCGGGCGGGCTTGCGTTGATCACGGCCGCTCGCCCCATGCCGAATCCGACCCACTCGAACCCCGCCGCAGCAGATAACACGGCGAGCGGCGGGATGTAATGGGAAGAAATATTTGACACCGCAGCCAATCTCCAATACCTTGCCTCGTGGCTGGGGATCCCCGGCTCTACGAGGGTAATGTTACAGTCACTCATCAAGTTCTTTCTCGGATTGGGGCTGACGGGAGCGTTGGCGGTGACGGTGGCGACCACCGTCTACAACTATTACCAGCAGTACGGCAGCTTTGGTGGTTCGGGATGGGATATGCCGGCCTCAATTGCCGGGGTTCCCGAAATCGGCGCGGGGCATTGGATGACACTGGCCGTGCTGCTGCTCGGCGGGGTTACTCTGATCACCGCGGGCCGCCGGGCACCGCAACCGACACGTTCGCCGTCGACCGCGCCTGACGCGATCTAACGGATTGCCCAGCGGCGCAGCATTCAATTCCAACGAGTTGGGTCACCTTGAGTGAGCGGCGTTTTCGGTGGTCAAATCCGCATCAGTCATGCCCGTCACGACTAGATGAAGACCACCCTCACAATCGGTTGATTTCCAATCTGCGATTCTTCAGTCGATCATCGTTGTCGGTTGCAATTCCATCATCGTTGATCGCGGTCGCGCTGCCAGCGTTTGCGTAATCCGGCAGGTGGCTGTTGCATTCAGCGGTGGTAACTTGAGGGTTGGCCAGGAGAAGCGCTTCTCCGCCACCTTGGAGGGCGGCCGCGAAGGTCACCTGCCCCCGGTCGTTGTTGGTTGCCCAAGTTGAGGCGAAGCCATAGCCGAACAGGTCCAAACCGGAGATGGTGCCGACGCCGGGGACGCTTGTCCCGGTCTTGGCGACCAGGCGCGTCTGACCGTTCGACCACACGAAAACGCCCTGGGTGCCATCGTCGAGCGTGGCGTTGAAGACGACCTGGCCAAGGTTGTTCAGGTGTGACTGGCCTGAAAGGAACGACGTGCTGACGATGTGCGCCCCGCCGGGCACGGCGTCGCCCGGGCGGGCGACGTCGATCAGCTTCCGGTGCGACCAGAGGAAGACGCCATCCCCATCGGTCGTCGGGTCGTCGGTGGAAGGGTCGCCGGTGGGTTTCGTTTTGCTGATGGCGGCAGTGAAGGCGATCTGCCCGAAGTCGTTGACGGTGGGGTTGTAGGCGACGTCGAACCAGCCGCCGCCAGCCGAAGCGGGAATCGCGGCGCCCTGGTGGGCAATCGACTGCACGGCGCCGTTCGCCCAGCGCACGTAAACGCTCTGGTAAGGCCCAAGTCCGCTGAAGTCGGCCCCAAGCTGCGGGTCGGCGGCGACGTGCGCCCCGAACGCCACGTCCCCTTCGTCGTTGATCGACGTCAGCTCAGCGGAATCAAACGTGCTGCCACCCGGTGCCGGATCGCCGGGCACGATCAGGGTGCTGATCGTGCCATTTGCATGGGACACGAATAATCCCTCGCCCATCCCGGTGCTCGGGTCGGCGCCTTTCGTGGTCGGGATGATGCCAATGAAGGCGATGTCCCCCGAGTTATTGATGCTCGGCTGAAAGGCAGCGCCAACCAGCTTTGTGCCGTCGCGCAATGCCGTGACGCCCGGCGTTTCAATTTCGGTGAGCTTCCCGGTCTGGTGCGAGTAGCGGAAGACACCAGCGTCGATGATGGGAAAGACGTCGCCGTTGAGGGTGTACCCGAAGGCGGCGTCGCCGCGGTCGTTGATGCCATCGGGGCTGAGGGAGCCAAAGCCGCTGAGGGTTCCCCCCGGCACGGATTGGCCGGGCAGCGCGAGGGTCTGGATTGGCGAGCCGTTGCTGCCGGTGAGGAAGATGCCCTCGCCCTGGTCGTTGGCCTGGTCGGGCTTGCCCTGTTCGCCGGTGAAGACGATCTGCCCGCGGTTGTTGATGCCGCCGGGCTCGAAGTCGCTGGTAAAGACGCCGTCCGGCCGATTCGGCAGTGATTGGCCCAGCATGGCCACACCTTGAATCGCATAGCCGCTGAGCAAAGCTCGACGCTCAAGCGATTCAGGCACAAACGGTTGGCTGGTGGGGCGCCGAGACCTGCCACGATGGCTGCCAGTGGAAGCGGGATTGCGCGAAATTGACGACTGGAGAGCGGAATTCATAATAACTCCTTTCCTGCCGTGCGGGCGTGAAGCGGTTCTGAGGGTTCGTTGGTTGGGGGGGCATTCTCAGTCAGCAAGGTGCAACTCGATCAGGCTAGTCAAACCGTCGCGGCTTGCGGCGAGGCAGTAAAAGGACCGCGAGGGGCGTCAGGGTGGCGACCGCCGCCGGCTCCGGCACCGCCAGGACGCGCAGGGCCAGGTTCCCCGCTTGCTGCACGCCGGACCCGACCACCGGATGCGTCCCGCCGAGCACGGTCAGATTAGCCGTATTGTCCAGGTTATATGGTGCACCAGGTGTCGGCCCGACATCAAAGAAGGACCTATTCAATGTCGTGGAGAACACCTGCTCCAACAGCGGGGCGTCGGAGCCGGTGATGCCGGGCAGCAGGAGCCCTGCGTAAAACACCTGCCCGACCGGCAAATCCACCGGCTCGGCAAGCGGGATATCATAACTGCTCTGCCCTGAGGCCAACGTGACGCTGGTGGTGCTGGCGATGATCCGGCTAAGTCCGCCATCGGCACTTGGATTGGTGAGGCTGGATCCGGTATAGATCGCCACCGTCGCGGACTGATTGGCCTGCACCTGACCCGGCGTGGGCATGTAGACCACGTCCGTCAGGTGCGTGCCCCCGGCCACAACCGTGAAGCTGTTGGCGACAAAATCGTCTTCGGTTTCCGACCCCATGCTGTTGTTAAACCCCGCGTAGACCCCGGCGGAAGTCACCGAATACGTCACCTGCGCACCGCTTCGGTTCGCCGTGATCGACAGCAACGCGATGGCCGCGCACACAACGGCCGCTGCAAAGCCGAGCTGAGATCTTTCGCCAAGGCGCTTCTGGGTCCGTGCATTCTTCATGAGACTCTCCTTCCTGTGACGTGGTCCACTCTTTCCCCTATTTCCAATTCTGCGGCGCGGCGAAGAGGGCGCCTATTGGGCCAACGTGGTTGCCGCGGCGGAGTTGGACGGATTCGATGAGCCATCCGAGTTAAGAAGCGAAATGACGTAGTAGGAATAGGTGGTCCCGGCGGTCAGGCCGGTGTCGCTGTAGGCAGTGACCCCGGCGCCGACGGTCGCCGCAAGCGAGAAGGTCGCGCCGCCGTCCGAGGAGCGATAGATCGCAAAGCCGGTTTGGTCGCTGCAGGCGGTATTGGCCCAAGTCAGGTTGATCTGTGAAGTCGGACTGACAGGGTCGGCCGCGGCGGTCAGGTTCGTTGGCGCGGCGGGCTGGGAGCGGATTATCCAATTATCAAATGTTTCGGCATTGTCCCATATGTCGCCGCCGGCGTAGAGATTGCCGGATGAGTCAACGGCGACGGCATCGTACTCGACACCGCCGTCGGGATAGCCGTAGTTATCCAGGGTGGTCCAGCTTCCGAATGCATTGGTGCGCACCACGGCATGTGTGTCGCCCGCGGTGTCCTGATCCCAGCCGGCAACCACCATGTTCCCCGATGCGTCGCGGGTAATCGCATTTGCCCAGGTGGAAGTGTTCGGCCCCAAAGCAAAGCTGTCCACTGCTGTCCACGAAGCGCCGCCGTTGGTGCTTTCCCTCACGACCCAGCCTGACGCAGAGCCCACGGCGTAGATATTCCCTGCTGCGTCGGTCGCGACGCCTTCGGCCCAGCCGCTGCTGATGCTATCGACCGTGGCCCAGGTGCCGCTGGCGCCCGTGACGCTTTTGCGAATGATCCAGGTGCCGTTGTAGCTCCCGACCACATAGAGGCCGGTTGGAGCAACGGTTACGCCCTCTGGAAAGCCACCCTGTGCGAAGCCTTGGGATTGCAGCAGTTGGTCCACAGTGCTAAAGCTCCACTTGCCATTGGCAAACGTCCCCTTTCGCACCGTCCATTTCGGGTCAGAGGAATTCTTGTATTTCGTGCGGTCGATCCCCACCGCGTAGATATTTCCCGATCCATCGACGGTCAGTGCATAGCCACCGCCGACCGCGGCCGTATCGACGTCGATCTGCTTGAGGGTTGTCGTCCCCTTCATGATCTCCCAAGTCGCGAAATAATGGGAACTGTTTGCTCCCGTGACAAAGACGTCGCCCGCCGCATCAAAGGCCACGCCGCCAAATCCTCCATTAGTCGTCGCTACCGTAGACCAAGCGGCGCTGCCGGCGGGCTTCTCGCGCAAATACGACGTGCCATTCCCATTTGCATCGTACGTGTAACCGACTGCGTAGACGTTCCCCGACTTGTCAGCCGCCATTCGAGTGATTGACGCTCCTAGCGATTCCGCCGAACCGGGCATCGTATCCACCGTGCTCCACGTTCCGGAGAGGAGTACGCGGCCCTCCAAGCCCTCAACTCGGCAGGGCCTGGGCCTGCGAGAGCAGGCACTTCGCTCTTTTGTCGCCGCGACTGTGCGCCTGAAATAATTCATACGATTGCCTCCCGGTGCCTTGGACAAGAAAAGCCCGCCCGCCCTGACTCGCGCCCCCGATCCCGTTCTAATGCGAAATCCGTGAGCGTGAGCTGACAAGATTTTTGCTTCCGACAGGGGGAGGCTGGAAGACACGCCCGGGCAGTCAGCCGGTGGTCCGCGCCAGCGGACAGTACCGCCCCGGCGCGATGATGCCATTTGGGTCGAACAGGTCCTTGAGCCGGCGAACCATGGCGAAGAATTCGGGCCGTTGGGCGATCGCCCTTTTCATTTGGTCGATGCTGAGCCGGTACGGGAAGTAGCCGGCGGCGGCGATGTCGTCCCACAGCGCCGCCTCGGCTTCCTCGGCACGTTTGATCTGGCGCTCCTCGCGCGTGTCGAAATGGATGGTGATGAGCGTGCGGCCGTCGCCGAAGAACGAGACCTTGATGTTCAGCCCCGTGCGCTCGCGAATCGCGCGCACGATGACGGCCGCTCGCCGCGTGTGCTCGCCCCGGGTCGGGATCAGCGGGATGCAGCATTTCATGCCGAACGGCGTGTGGTCGGCATCCATCTCGCTCTGCCGCTCCGGTAGCGGCGTGCCGGTCAACTGATAGATCATCTTCAACGTCTGCCCGTCGGGCCTGCCCGTCAGCGGCCCGGCCAGCGGCCGCAGAAATGGCGGCAGCGCCTCGGCGGGGTTGGCATCCGACACCACCAGGTACTGCCCCACTGAACAAAACGCTGCGAACACCTCGTCCAACTCCGCGACCACCGCATCGGCCACTCTCCGCGTCCCGTCAATGACCGCATAGAAGTTCCACACATCACCGCTGCCGTCCCCTCCCGCACCACCTCGAAGCGACCCGGCCCCCTGCATGAACCGGTTGGCGTACCCGATATTCACCCCGCCGCGGCGGAGGATCCCCTGCGATGTCAGCCGGTCGAACTCGTCGGTCAATCGCTCCAGATGCCGGTCCTCCGCGCTGCCCCAGAACAGGTACCGCCGCTCCGGCTTGTCGAGCAGCCGAAAGGCCATCAGCGTGACGATCCCGAAGTTCGCCTGCGAAAACTCCCCCGCCAGGTCCGGCCCGGCTACGTATCGCGACACATGCGATCCCCCGCCGCTGCCCTCCTGAGCCCACACGCCACCCACCGCAAACGGCTCGCCACTGCCCAGGACCCCCTTCACCCCCAAAAGATCGTCAATCCGCGCGTAAGCCCCGTCCCCGCGATCCAGCACGTTCCCCACAATGCTCGTCTCAGAGAACGACCCGGTGACGTTGAACGTCAGCCGGGGATGATGCGTCGACAAATATTCGGCCAACTGGCCTTGCGTCACCCCGGGCTCGATGAGGGCGTACCGCTCGGATTCATTCACCTCGATGATTTGATTGAGCTGAGACAGGTCCACAACAACGCAACCATCCACCACCGGCAGCTTCGAGCCGAGGCCCCAGTTTCTTCCAGTGCTGATCGGATACAGCGGGATGCGGTGCTCATTTGCGAGGGCGACGAGGATTGGGATTTGATCAGCGGTCCCAACACGGAGACAAAGCGGGATTTGCCTATGAAGTGACGTTACATTTGGTCGGTAGCGAGCCTCGGGCAGTGCCGCAGATATCAGTGCAGGATAACTCCGCATCGCGTGCTGAAATCGGAGCATTTCTGTGCTGGTACCCGGGACCATGTCGAATCCTGAAAAGGCCTCGCGTCTCGTCGGTGAGCTGAAGCGGCCAAACCGGAAGGTCACGTCAACGGACTGCATGCCGCGTCGCGATCCTGCTTTACTGCCAACAGATGCTCAAGGAATTCGACTGAGTCCCGGTTGCTCGGCAGTTCAGCGAGGAAGGAAGAAAACGGCGAGCGAATGGCGCACAAGTGATCTTTGTCAGCGAGTGCGAGGACCATGACATGCGAGCTGCCATACCCCTCTAGCTCCAGGTCGGGGAGTAGTCGACGATAGCCGAGATTCTCAAAGTATGCTCGCTGCCGCGGATGGCAACAGATGATATCGAAGAGCATTCCATGAGCGAGATAAATCCGAAATCCTGCCTTCGCAAGCCGAGTACCCAGTGTCCCATTGCGGTATTGCTTCGACACAATCAGGCGCGTGGTCGTGCTGACGTGATTGGGAAAATACGGTTTGAGCTCTCGGAGCCGGAGGGTTTCTTCGTGCCGCCCCAAGCCGACGGCCGCAAAGTTCAAGCACACCGTGCCATGGATCGTTTCACCGTCGAATGCCGCCAGAATAATGGCGTGTTCGTCCACATGATCGTGGACCCACCTTCGCTTGTGATCGGCTTCGGCAATATTCAGTCCCATTTCCTCCACGTATACCCTGTAGCGGAACCGAAAGACTCGGTGTCGTTCGGATTCGTCGATTACCGTTCGGATTTCCAGGGCCATAGCGCACCACCGAATCAGCACGATTGGATTACACACGCGCCGGAGGTGAATCCCGCGCCGAAGGTGCATAAGCCAATCCGACCAGCTCTTGCGATATGCGGGACTCGAGCCGACAACGCAAGTGGTATGCTGCTGGATGAGGTGTTACCCAGATCAATTACTTCGTTGCAGACAGAGGGGCCTGGGGATCGCAGTCGATCCCGCACAGCGGCGATAATTCTGCCATTAGCCTGGTGAGGTATTACGAGATCGAGATTCTCAACGGCACAGTTGCTGTCGCGGCATGCCCGTTCGATCATCTCCGCCATGGAACGGACCGCGTGACCGAAAACGGCTTTGCCATTCATTTGAACGCACCGCCCATTGCCATTGCCGCCTATGGACAACGAATGGCTGACATCGCCGATCGCTGAGATGAGCGGCCGGTAAATTCGGGCCCTCCACCGATTCTTGAGGCGGGAGCCGTAAACTACGGTCGCAGTCGCGGCATCGGCGAACAGGCTGACGGTGGAAAAGTCACTCGGCTCTACAGCGCGTGACATTGTTTCAGCCGTAACAACCAGCACGGTCCCATCCGGGTTCACCGCCAGAAAATCCCAAGCAGCGGTGAGGGCGTAGAGATATCCACTGCACGCGGCGACGATGTCGTAGGCCGGGAGCTCGCCGACGTAGCCCTGCTTGGCCAGTTCCGCCAAAACCAGGCAGGCGAGAGAGGGGCTTGTCATCGGCGGAGTGCTCGTGCTGCACAGGAGGAGGTCGATGTCGCTGAGAGCAAGCCCCTCGCCGTCCAGTGCTTTGCGGGCGGCTTCGGCGGCCATCGCGAGGACGGTTTGGTTTTCCGAAGCTCGGAGCCGGGATCGGATGCCGGTGCGCTGGAAGATGTCGTCTTCGGTATAGGCGGGAAACCGCCGGGCCAGCTCTGCGTTCGTCAACGATTCACGGCCTTTCACCGTGTAAATTGACGAAAGGCCGGCGACGGAATCCCTGCTAATCCGCCCGCCTATGGAAACACGGCCACCTGTGCGGGGGCGGAGCATCGGCTCTCCGCTCTCCTCGCGGACGGATCGAGTGTGGCGACGAACAGAATTCTGGGTCCGGATGGTGAGGAGTGGCGTATTCACCCGCACTTGCTGCCCCTCGCGCAGATGGATCTGCTCGACGACGCCGGCCTCGGGAGCTTGGAGGTCGAAGATTGCCTTATCGCATTCGAGGCTCGCCAGAACGTCGCCGGCTCGCACGGACTCGGCTGCGCGGACGTGCAGTTCGGCAATCGTCACTGTCTGATCGGCGGGGCTCGATCCAATCGCACAAACCACGCTCAGGTCTGAGGCGATGGGTTCCGGTACCTTCCAGGTGAAGTCCAGGTCGAGCAGTTCCGCGGACGCTCGAAGGATCGCCCGCAACCCCGGAAGCACCTCAAGCTGATTTCCGAAATGGCAGGGGACGTACGTATCGGGGCGGGTGACCCGGCGGCTTCTGAGCGACTCAACCCGCTCCGCTACCGTTGCCACCACTTCCGCGCCCAACCCGGCCGTTCGATTGTCTTCGTGAACGACGATGAGCCGGCCGGTCTTGCGAGCGGATTCACACACGAGGGTTTCGTCCCAGGGCGACAGCCACCGCAGATCGATTACGTCGACCGAGCAGCCCGCTTCGTCCAAGGCCTTGGCAGCGGCCTCGCACAGTGCGACGGTGTTCCCCCAGCCGACGAGCGTTAGATCGTTGCCGGGCCGGACGGCCCGACCGGCGCCAATCGGCGCCAGGTGTCTGGCGACGTCTGCCGATGTTGCCTGCCCCCGGTCGTTAAGACGGGCCTTGGGATAGAAAATGACTGTCGGCCTGCCGCTCTCAAAGGCGGCGTTTAGAGTTCCGGCGGCGTCTGCGGCGGTGGACGGCATTGCCACGTCAATCCCGGGTACGTGACAGGCCAGCGCTTCCATTGTGTGGGAATGAAACGGCCCCAACCCCGGCCGGTAACCGCCACACGCAACCATGACGATGACCGGGCATTCCCAGGCTCCGCACGTTCGCCAGTGCATGCTCCCCAGTTCCGTGGCAAGCTGGTTGAAGCACAGGGGAAGAAAGTCGGCGAACTGGATAAACGCGACGGGCCGACCACCGGCCAGCGCACGGCCAATACTGGTGCCGACGATAGTCGATTCGCTGACGGGTGAATTCTTGACACGACCTGGAAACGCCGTGGAGAGGCCGCGGGTCACACCAAAGACGTCACCCTTCGGGTCTTCGATGTCTTCGCCGTATAGCGTTATCGAGGCATCCTGGGTCATCCAATGGCGGAGGGTTTCGCGGAAGGCTTCGCACATGGTTACCCGCGGGCCGCCAAGGTCTCCGCGGTACTCCGAATCAGCGGAACTGAGAGCAATCGGAAGTTCTCTTTTCGCGGTGAATGCGGGTGAAGGATCTGGCCGGGTGCGAGCCTCGGCAACTGTGGAATCGATTTGGTCAGCAATTTCAGACCGGATCGATGCCAGTTTCTCAGAGCCGACTCCCAATCGGATCAGGGCGTCTTGAAGATGAACAATGGGATCACCGTGGCATCTGACGCGATCGATCTCGCAGCGTGGTCGATAGACCGTTTGGTCGTCCGCATTGGTGTGATTGCACAGTCGATCCACATTGATTATTGCAATCTGCGGGGCTCGGTGCGTTCGGACAAGATCGACCAGCCGCGCAATCGGCTCCGCACTGCCGAGAACGTTGCGGCCGTCAAGACGATGCAGTTGCAGGCCGAAAAACGCGTTCGGCGGTTTCATCGCCGCCGGATGGCTGAAAAATGTCTTGCCGGCTGTGGTCGCGGAGATTGAGTAACCGTTGTCCTCAATCCAGAAGAGCACGGGCAACTGCCACCGAACGGCTTCTGCAATGGCCTCGAGCACTTCACCCTGTTGCGACGCGCCGTCACCGACGCTGCACACCACGATTGGACGACTGGCCCGATGCTTGATTTCGGCCGCTGTACCGGCGGCGCGGAGGGCATTGTTCCCGACCGGCCCAACAACACTAAGAATGTTTAGGGCTCGATCACTCAAGTGTGCGCACATCTGCCGGCCAGCCGAATCGGAGTGGACGGTGCAGAGCGCGTTATGAATGAACGTCGGCGGCGCAACCCCGCGCGCGAGCATCAGCGCCTTGTCGCGGTAGTGAAGATCGAGATAGTCGTCCGGGATCAGAAATCGGTTCAGTATCGCAGAGCCCTCGTGACCGGCGCCACTCACGTGAAAGAAGATTTCGCCCTGGTCGGCCAATTGCTGCTCATGGCGATCGACCGTCCGCGCAGTGACCATGAAGCGGTATAGCCGCAGAAATTCATCAACTTCATGCACGCGCGTGGCGGGAGAAGATGAGTTGAGCAGCGACATGGAAATCGAGCGCGCAGTCACCTTGCAGACCAATTCCAATTGTCCCGTTCCATTGAAAAAGCGGCGATACTGCCTTGCGCGCCAGCCCTAAATGGACATGCAGTGCCCGTCCCTAACGACCATCCGAAAGCCTATTCAGGCGCAGCCACTCGACCGCGCGGCTACCGTCCCCCTGCTAATGCGATAAATGCGCAAAAGAGCTGTCAACTTTTTCGCCGCATCTTGCGGCAACATCCATCAATCGCGAGAATATGGATACCCCCTGTCGCATCGGGGGTGGGGATCATGTCTATGGACAAGGCGGAGACGGACGCCATTCCGCGGCTGACGGAGAGCGCAGGAGGTGAGGTTCCGCGCGCCTCGGAAGAACTGTTCCCCCTCGTTTACGAGCAGCTCAAGCAGATTGCACGTCAGCGCATGGCGATGGAACGGAAGGACCATACGCTCGGGGCCACGGCGCTCGTGCATGAGGCGTATCTGCGGATCGTGGGGGACGGGGACGTCGAGTGGCCGAGCCGGCTGCACTTTTTCCGGGCCGCGGCGGAAGCGATGCGGCGGATCCTCATCGAGCACGCCCGCGCCCGCCGCGGGCTCAAACGGGGCGGCGGGCGGCAACGCGTCCCGCTGAACGCGCTGGACCTGGCCGACGAGCGGCAGCAAGACCAAATCCTGTCACTCGACGACGCCATTTCGCGCCTTGAACAGATATCGGCGTCGGCCGCGGAGGTCGTGCGGCTGCGGTTTTATGCGGGGCTCTCGGTCGCCGAGACGGCGCAGGCGATGGGTGTCTCGCAGCGAACCGTCGAACGCGACTGGAGCTGCGCCCGGGCGTGGCTGTACCGGGAACTTGGGTACGAATAAGAGTCTCCAACTCGCCGCGGCGATCGCTCGTGGACCAGCAAGCGCAAATCCTCGCGTTCGACATTCTCCGGCAGGCGGTCGATCAGCCTGAATTGGACCGGGAATCATTCGTCCAAGGATTATGCGACGGAAATCAATCGCTTCTCGACGAAGTTCGCGCACTGCTCCGATCGCACTCGCGACTGGGAGAGTTTCTGTCTGCACCGACGATGGACGGATCGGAAGAATCGCCGGACTCGTTCCCGCGCGGATTGGCGGATGGGGCGACGCGCCTCGGCCGCTATCGATTGACGAACCTGATCGGGGAGGGCGGCTTCGGCTCGGTCTACGCGGCCGAGCAGGAGTATCCGGTCTGCCGCACGGTCGCGGTAAAGATCATCAAGCCGGGCATGGACACGAAGCAGGTGATCGCCCGCTTCCAGGCCGAGCGGCAGACGCTGGCGATGATGGATCATTCCAACATCGCCCGCGTGTTCGACGCGGGCAGTACCGAACTG
>Ga0134125_10006991_pt1 | contig 12749 bp, 12 predicted proteins | sample KB31751_FD_96464 | JGI IMG/M metagenome (GOLD analysis project Ga0134125, IMG submission 96464) | Terrestrial soil microbial communities with excess Nitrogen fertilizer from Kellogg Biological Station, Michigan, USA - KB3-175-1 | ecosystem: Environmental > Terrestrial > Soil > Unclassified ... | reverse complement strand
GGAATACGGCGCGGTGGCCATCAACCTGAATCCCGACCCGTCCGGCGGGCACTGGACGGCGCCGCCGCTGTCGGACCGCTCCTGGTACCCGATTTACGAGAAAATGGTGGAATACGACATTCCGGCCATGATCCACGTCTCCACGAGCTGCAACCCGTGCTTCCACACGACCGGGGCGCACTACCTGAACGCCGACACCACGGCCTTCATGCAGTGCCTGACATCCGACCTGTTCAAGGACTTCCCGACCTTGCGCTTCGTGGTGCCGCATGGCGGTGGCGCCGTGCCTTATCACTGGGGACGTTTCCGCGGGATCGCGCTGCGCATGAAGCGGCCCCTGCCCGAGGACAATCTGCTGGACAATATCTACTTCGATACGTGCGTCTATCACCAGCCGGGCATCGACCTGCTCACGCGCGTGATCCCCGTGAAGAACGTCCTGTTCGCATCCGAGATGATCGGCGCCGTGCGCGACAAGGACCCCGACACCGGGTTTTATTTCGACGACACGAAGCGCTACATCGAGGCGGCGACGACTTTGAGCGAGGCCGACCGCTTCCAGATCTATGAAGGCAACGCGCGTCGTGTCTACCCGCGGCTGGATGCCGCACTGAAGGCCCGTGGCCTTTGAAACCGGAGGTTGAACCCAATGAGTACCCCGCTGAATCAACTGGGTGTCGTGCATCGCACCATTCAGCGCGCCGATGCGTCGGCCGTCGAAAAGCTGTCCCACCTGAGCGTGGCCACCATTCATGAGGCCATGGGGCGCGACGGGCTGATGCAGCCTTACATGCGTTCGGTCTGGCATGGCGCAAAGGTCTGCGGAACAGCCGTGACGGTCCTGCTGCAGCCCGGCGACAACTGGATGCTCCACGTCGCGGCCGAGCAGATCCAGCCGGGCGATGTGGTGGTGGCGGGCTGCACGGACGAAAGCACGGGCGGCTTTTTCGGCGATCTGCTGGCCACTTCCTACAAGGCTCGCGGCGCGCGCGGCCTGATCATCGACGGCGGCGTGCGCGACGTGGACACACTCGAGGAAATGGGCTTTCCGGTCTTCAGCCACGTGGTGCATGCGCGCGGCACCATCAAGGCGACTCTGGGCTCCGTCAATATCCCGGTGGTCTGCGGCGGAGCCATCGTGCATCCCGGCGACGTGGTCGTGGGCGACTCCGACGGCGTGGTCGTGGTGCCGGCGGCGGTGGCGGCCGAGGTCGCGGCCAAGGCCCAGGCCCGCGAGGACAACGAAACCAAGAAGCGCGAAATCTTCGCCTCGGGCGTGCTGGGGCTGGACTACTACAAGATGCGCGAAGGCCTGGAGAAGGCCGGGCTGAAGTACATCGATTGAGGACTGCTCGCATGACGACATCCGAAGCCTTTACCAAGACGCCGGGCTGGCTGGATTTCTACGACGGGCCCAGCCGCCCGCATTTCCGGCTGCCGGCTGGCGCCGTGGATGCGCATTGCCATGTATTCGGGCCGGGCGCTGTGTTTCCCTATTCGCCGCAGCGCAAGTACACGCCCTGCGACGCGCCGAAGGAGGCCCTGTTTGCCCTGCGGGATCATCTGGGTTTCGAAAAGAACGTGATCGTCCAGGCGACTTGCCACGGGACGGACAACCGCGCGCTGGTCGATGCTTTGAGGGCCTCCAACGGGCGCGCGCGCGGCGTCGCTTCGGTGTCGCCCGACATCACGGATGCCGAGCTGAAGGTCCTGCACGAGGCCGGCGTGCGCGGTACGCGCTTCAATTTCGTCAAGCGGCTGGCGGACTTCACGCCTCACGAGGTGCTGGCGGACATTGCGCGGCGCATCGCGCCGCTGGGCTGGCACATCGTGGTCTACTTCGAGGCGCAGGACCTGCCCGAACTCTATGATTTCTTTGCGACGCTGCCCACCACCGTGGTCGTGGACCACATGGGCCGTCCGGACGTCACAAAACCCTCGGACGGGCCCGAGTTCGATCTCTTCGTGCGTCTGATGCGCGAACATAGCAATGTCTGGAGCAAGGTGACTTGCCCGGAACGGCTGAGCAAGACGGGTCCGTTCGCGCTGAACGGCGAGCAGCACGCCTATCGGGACGTGGTGCCGTTCGCCCGCCGCTTGGTCGAAACCTTCCCCGACCGTGTATTGTGGGGCACGGATTGGCCGCATCCGAATCTCAAGACGCACATGCCGGACGATGGCCTGCTCGTGGATTTCATCCCGCAAATTGCCCCGACCGCCGAGCTGCAGCACAAGCTCCTGGTCGACAATCCAAACCGCTTGTACTGGAGTTGAACCATGTCCTTGAACAAGCCCTATACCGATATTCCCGGTACGATCATTTTTGATACGGATCAGTCCCGCAAGGGCTACCATCTGAACCAGTTCTGCATGTCGCTCATGAAGGCCGAGAACCGCGACCGCTTCCGTGCCGACGAGCGGGCCTATCTGGACGAATGGCCCATGACCGAAGACCAGAAGCAGGCCGTGCTGGCGCGCGATCTGAACCGCTGCCTGGAACTGGGCGGCAACATCTATTTCCTGGCGAAGCTGGGGGCGACCGATGGCCGTTCCTTCCAGTACATGGCGGCCAGCATGACCGGCATGTCCCAGGAAGACTACGCGGCGATGATGCTGGCCGGCGGCCGCTCGATCGATGGCAATCGCAAGACCGGGGAGCACCACTCATGAGCCAGACTCACGCTTACATTTCGGCCGGCGTCTTCACCTCGCACGTGCCGGCCATCGGCGCCGCCGTGGACCTGGGCAAGACCGGTACGGATTACTGGGCGCCCCTGTTCAAGGGCTACGAGCCCTCGAAGCAGTGGATGAAGGAACACAAACCCGACGTGATCTTCCTGGTATACAACGATCACGCGACGGCGTTCAGCCTGGACCTGATCCCGACCTTTGCCATCGGATGCGCGGAACAGTTCAAGCCCGCCGACGAGGGCTGGGGACCGCGTCCGGTGCCCACCGTCATCGGCCATCCCCAGCTGGCGGCGCACATTGCCCAGTCGGTCATCCAGCAGGACTTCGATCTCACCATCGTCAACAAGATGGACGTGGATCATGGCCTGACAGTGCCTCTCACGCTGATGTGCGGCCAGCCCCAGGCCTGGCCATGCCCGGTGATTCCTTTTGCCGTCAACGTCGTGCAATACCCCGTTCCGTCCGGGCAGCGTTGCTTCGAGCTTGGCAAGGCCATCCGCCGCGCGATCGAGTCCTACGACGAGCCGCTCAACGTCCAGATCTGGGGCACCGGCGGCATGAGCCACCAGCTCCAGGGGCCGCGCGCCGGCCTCATCAATCGCGAATTCGACACGGCCTTCATGGACCAGCTCATCGCGGATCCCGCGGCCCAGGCTGCTGTGCCGCACATCAATTATGTGCGCGAGGCCGGCTCCGAGGGCATCGAGCTGGTGATGTGGCTGATTGCGCGCGGCGCCCTCGCGGACGTGGCGGGCGGCCCGGCCCCGCGCGTGGTGAACCGCTTCTACCATGTGCCGGGATCGAACACGGCGATCGGCCACCTGATTCTGGAGGAACAATGATGGCGGAAAAGATCTTGAAGGTTGCGCTCGCCGGCGCGGGCGCCTTTGGCACCAAGCACCTGGACGGCATCAAGCGCATTGCCGGCATCGAGGTGGTCTCGCTGGTGGGCCGTACGCTGGACAAGACGCGCGCCGTCGCTCGGCAGTACGGGATCGATCATGTCACGACCGAGCTGTCCGAGGCGCTGGAGCGCCCCGAGATCGATGCGGTCATTCTCTGCACGCCAACCCAGATGCACGCGGCGCAGGCCATGCAGTGCCTGAAGGCGGGCAAGCACGTTCAGGTCGAGATCCCCATGGCCGACGACCTGGCGCAGGCCGAGGCGCTGGTCGATCTGGCCAAGCGCAGCGGAAAGGTCGCCATGTGCGGACATACCCGCCGCTTCAACCCCAGCCACCAGTATGTGCACCAGCGCATCGCCCGCGGCGAATTTCACATCCAGCAGATGGACGTGCAGACCTACTTCTTTCGCCGCCAGAACATGAATGCCAAGGGCGAACCCCGCAGCTGGACGGACCACCTGCTGTGGCACCACGCGGCTCATACGGTGGACCTGTTTGCCTACCAGTGCGGCAGTCCGATCGTGAAGGCGCACGCGCTGCAGGGGCCCATTCACCCGCAGCTCGGCATTGCCATGGACATGTCGATCCAGCTCCAGGCCGAGAACGGCGCCATCTGCACGCTGTCGCTCAGCTTCAACAACGACGGCCCATTTGGCACGTTTTTCCGCTACATCGGAGATACCGCCACCTATCTGGCGCGTTACGACGATCTGGTGACGGGACGCGACGAGGCCATCGATGTGAGCAAGGTCGCGGTTTCCATGAACGGCATCGAATTGCAGGACCGTGAGTTCTTCGCCGCCATCCGCGAAGGGCGTGAACCCAATTCCAGCGTCGCGCAGGTATTGCCGTGCTACAAGGTGCTGCACACGCTGGAGCAGCAGTTGCGCGGCTGACCCGTATCGCAGCCCCACCAAGAAGCCAGGAAGCATTGGCAGTGAAACCATCCTCAACAGGAGCAAGACCATGAAACTCATCAAAACCTTGGGCGCGATGGCCTTGGCCTTCGGCACTGCGGCCGCCTTCAATCCGGCTCAGGCCAAGGATCTGAAGATCGGTATCGTCATGCCGATGTCCGGTCCGTTTGCCGCGCACGGCAAGCAGATCAAGCACGGTATCGATCTGTACATGGCGCAGCACGGCGACACGGTCGCCGGACGCAAGGTCCAGATCCTCATCAAGGACGATACGGGCATTTCGCCGGCCGTGGCCAAGCGCCAGGCCCAGGAACTCATCATCAAGGACAAGGTCGATATCCTGGCCGGGTTCACGCTGACGCCGAATGCTTTTTCGGTCGCCCCGCTGGCGACAGAAGCCAAGCTGCCCATGGTGGTCCTGAACGCCGCGACTTCGGCCATTACCGAGAAATCCCCCAACATCGTGCGCGTGTCCATGACGCTGCCGCAGGATACGGCCCCGATGGCCGAATGGGCCTACAAGAACGGCGTGCGCAAGGTCTACACGCTGGTGGCGGATTACGGTCCTGGCCATGATGCCGAAAAGCAGTTCCAGAAGACCTTCACCAGCCTGGGCGGCCAGATCGTGGGCGAGGTTCGCACCCCGGTCAATACGCCGGACTATTCCCCGTTCCTGCAGCGCATCAAGGACGCCAAGCCGGATGCGGTGTTCCTGTTCGTGCCGAATGGCGAACAGGGCGTGGCGCTGGCCAAGGGCTTCAAGGAGCGTGGCCTGGACCAGGCCGGCATCAAGGAACTCGCCACCGGTGATGTCACCGACGAGGACGTCATCAACGCCATGGGCGATGCGGCGTTGGGCATGATCACTTCGTTCCACTACTCGGCGGCCCACGATTCGCCCGAGAACAAGGCGTTTGTGGCGGCCTATCACAAAGCCTACCCCAATGATCGCCCGAATTTCGTGGCGGTGGCCGGCTATGATGGCATGCACATGATCTACCAGGCACTGGAGCAGACCAAGGGCGACGCTGGCGTGGACGCCTTCATGAAGGCGGTGAAGGGCATGAAATGGATGAGCCCGCGCGGTCCGGTGGAAATCGATCCGCAGACACGCGACATCATCCAGAATGTCTACATCCGCAAGGTCGAGCGTGTGGATGGAGTGCTGCAAAACGTCGAGTTCGACAAGATCGAAGCAGTGAAGGATCCGGGCAAGCAGAGCTGATCGCCAGTGTCCCGTCCGGTTGATCGTGATTCAAGGACACAAACCAACCGAACGGGACACTAGCGCTTCTCACCGGGTTGGCGGACTGTGCCCGGGCCGGTGCGCGGTCTGCCGCCTTTTTGTGGATGAATCATGACGATATTCTTCGATGGCGTGGCCTTTGGCATGCTGTTGTTCCTCATCAGCGTCGGCCTGTCGGTCACCCTGGGGCTGATGAACTTCATCAACCTGGCCCACGGCGCTTTTGCGATGCTCGGCGGCTATGCGTGCGTGGTGCTGCTCAACCGCTACGGCGTCCCGTTTCTGGCGACGCTGCCGGTGGCGATTCTGGTACCGGCGCTGGCGGGCATCGTGCTCGAAAAGACGCTGTACCGGCGCCTCTACGCGGCCTCTGAGCTGGATCAGGTGCTGTTTTCAATCGGCCTGGTATTCATGGCGGTGGCCACGGCTCACTATTTCTTCGGCGCCCAGCAGCAGCCGCTGCATCTCCCCGATTTCCTCCAGGGCCAGATTCACTTGCCCGGGATGGACGTGGGCGTCTACAGGCTGTTTCTCATTGTGGTGGGGCTCGTCGTCGCGTTCGGCCTGCAGTGGTCCGTCATCAAGACGCCGTTTGGCGCCAAGCTGCGCGCGTCGGTGGACAACCAGAGGGTTGCGCGCGGACTGGGGATCGACGTCAACCGGGTGTTCAGCCTGACTTTTGCACTGGGCTCGGCGCTGGCCGGCCTGGGCGGGGCCATGGGGGTGGAGATGCTGGGGCTGGATCCCGAGTTCCCCGTGAAGTATCTGGTGTACTTCCTGATTGTCGTGACAGTCGGCGGCAGCGGCAATATTCTGGGGTCGCTCTACGCCGCGATCCTGCTGGGCGTGGCCGACGTGGCCGGCAAATACTACATTCCGCAGATCGGCGCTTTCATCATCTATGCGGTGATGGTCGCGGCCCTGATTTTCCGCCCCCATGGCCTGTTTGGCCGCTCTCACAATTAAGCGTTCGACATGTCGACACTCTCTCTGAACAAGGCTTCCCCGGATCCTTCCGGCGGTGCCGATCCACTGGCCCGCTATCGTCGGTCGGCCCATTGGAAGCCGCTGGAATATCTGTTCTGGCTCCTGCCTGTCGCGGCGTACTTCCTGTTTCCGGGGAATTATCTGCTGCTCAGTCAGATCGCCATCACCGGGCTGTTCGCACTCTCGCTGGATCTGATTTTCGGTTACGCCGGCCTGATTTCATTGGGACACGCGGCCTTCTTCGGCGTGGGGGCGTACACGGTGGGGTTCCTCGGCACCAACGGTCTGGGTGACCCGATACTCGGGCTGGTGCTGGCGGCCGTGTTCGCCGCGCTGCTCGGATTCCTGAGCAGCTTTCTGCTGTTGCGCGGCAACGATCTGTCGCGTCTGATGGTGACCCTGGGCGTGGCCCTCATGCTCTATGAGCTGGCCAACAAGTTCACGAGCATCACGGGCGGGGTGGACGGCATGCCGGGCATCGAGGTGAAGCCGATTCTCGGGCTGTTCGACTTCGACATGTTCGGGCGCGTCGGATTCGTCTACTCGGTCGTGGTGCTCTTCGTGCTGTTCTGGTTTGCCCGCAGGCTGGTGCATTCCCCTTTTGGCCAGAGCCTGCGGGGCATTCACATGAACGCGCTGCGCATGCCCGCGCTGGGGGTGCCGGTGAACCGCCGCCTCGTGAAGATCTACACGATAGGCGCGGCCTACGCCGGCGTGGCCGGCGCGCTTCTCGCGCAGACCAACCAGTTCGTCTCGCTGGACGTGTTGAGCTTTCAGCGCTCGGCGGACCTGCTGCTCATCCTGATCCTGGGCGGGGCGGGGCATCTGTACGGCGGCATCATTGGCGCCGTGGTCTTCGTGGTCATCAACTACTTTCTCTCGGACATGAACCCCCAGTACTGGCAGTTCTGGCTAGGGCTGATTCTGGTGCTCATCGTGTTGTTCGCGCGCGGCGGGATCCTCGGCACGGCCCGACAGTGGATGGACTCGCGCCGCCGCGCCCGCGCGCATTCGCGCACGGGAGAAGCCTCATGAGCGCGGTGCTGCAGACGCGCGACCTGGTGCGCACGTTCGGGGCCTTCGTGGTCACCGACCGCGTGAATCTCTCGGTCGCGGCGGGCGCCCGCCACGCGCTCATCGGGCCCAATGGCGCCGGCAAGACCACCCTCATCAACCTGCTGACCGGCTATCTGGAGCCCACAGCGGGCAGCGTGATCCTGATGGATCAGGATGTGACTCGCATGCCGCAGCACGATCGCTGCCGCCGGGGGTTGGTGCGCACGTTCCAGATCAACCAGCTCTTCAAGGACATGACGGTGCTGGAATCCGTGGCGCTGGCCGTGAGCGAACGCCAGGGGCTCGGTACGCAGTGGTGGCGCCCGCTGGCGCGCCGCGGCGAGGTTGTGGACGAGGCCGCCGCCATCCTGGAGCGGCTGAAGCTGTTGCCCGACGCGCTGGAAACCACACGAAATCTGGCCTACGGCCGCCAGCGCCTGATCGAGATCGCGCTGGCGCTGGCCCTGGAACCCAAAGTGCTGCTGCTGGACGAGCCTGCGGCCGGCGTTCCGACGGGCGAAAGCCAAGAGCTTTTCGAGACCATCGCGCAGCTCCCGCGCGACGTCACCATTTTGCTGATCGAACACGACATGAACCTGGTGTTCCGCTTTGCCGACCGCATCTCGGTGCTGGTTTCGGGGGCCTTGCTGGTCGAGGACACCCCCGACGTCATTGCGCACCATCCACGCGTGAAGGAAGTCTACCTCGGAGAGTCCCATGTCTGAGCTGCTGCACCTGGAAAACGTCTGGGCTGGGTACGGCGACGCGGTGGTGCTTGAAGACGTGTCGCTGACGCTGAATTCGGGCGACAGCCTGGCGCTGCTCGGGCGCAACGGCATGGGCAAGACCACGCTCCTGGCAACCCTCATGGGCGCCACGCGCCTGCGGCGCGGCAAGATCCTGTACTGCGGCAATGACATAGCGCACGTGCCCAGCCATCTGCGGGCTCAGGCGGGTCTGGGGTGGGTTCCCCAGGAACGTGATGTCTTCCGGTCGCTCACGGTCGAGGAAAACCTGACGGTGGTGGCACGGCCCGGCGACTGGACGCTGGAACGTACCTATGCCATGTTTCCGCGCCTGGAAGAGCGCCGCGCCAACCTGGGCAGCCAGTTGTCGGGCGGCGAGCAGCAGATGCTCGCCATGGGGCGGGCGCTGATGCTCAACCCCAAGGTCCTGTTGCTGGATGAGCCCCTCGAAGGCTTGGCGCCGCTCATTGCCCAGGAACTGCTGCATATCATCGACCGAATGGTATCCGACGGCCGCATGGCCGTGATTCTGGTCGAGCAGCACGCCCGCCAGATCCTGCCCATCACACGCCAGGCGCTGGTGCTGGAACGCGGCCGCGTGGTGTATTCGGGGCCGAGCGCGGCCCTGCTCGACGACGACGCGGCGCTGGACCGCTGGCTGGGGGCTGCGGCCGCCGAGCCTACACATTAGGAGGCCTTTCGATGCAGTTTCATCATGATGGCTACGTGTCGGGGGATCCGCGCCTGCAGGCGGCGGCGGGTGTGGGGGTGAACAGGCCCCATGACATCCCTGATCGAGTGGATGTCCTCATCGTGGGAACCGGCCCCGCCGGCATGATCACGGCGGCGCAGCTGTCGCAGTTCGCGGACGTCACGACTCGCATTGTGGAACGCCGTGGCGGACGTCTGGAAATCGGCCAGGCGGATGGCATTCAGCCGCGCAGCGTCGAGACCTTCGACGCCTTCGGCTTCGCCGAACGGATCGTGGCGGAAGGCTGCAAGATCACCGAGACGGCTTTCTGGAAGCCGGACCCGGCCGATCCGTCGCGCGTCGTGCGCACCTCGCGTGTGCTCGAAGATCCCAATGGCGTCAGCGAATACCCGCACATCACCGTCAACCAGGCGCGGGTGCTGGATTATTTTGCGGAATTCATGGCGTACGCGCCTACCCGGATGCGCCCGGACTATGGCGTGGAATTCCAGGGGCTGGAAATCACGGACGATCCGGATCATCCCGTGGCGGTCACGCTCGTCCACACCGAAGGGCCGCACAAGGGCGAGACGCGCACCGTGCGGGCCCGATATGTGGTTGGCGCCGATGGTGCCCACAGCCGGGTGCGCGAAGCGATAGGCTGCAAGGCGGAGGGGGATTCTTCCCACCATGCCTGGGGGGTGATGGACGTCCTGGCGGTGTCCGATTTCCCGGACATCCGCGTCAAATGCGCCATACAGTCCGAATCCCATGGCAGCATCCTGCTCATCCCGCGGGAAGGCGGCCACATGTTCCGCCTGTACGTGGATCTGGGCGACGTGCCGCCCGGCGACCGGACCATCCGCCAGACCACGGTCGAGCAGACCATCGCGCGGGCGCGGCAAATCTTCCATCCCTATACGCTGGATGTGCGCGACGTCGCCTGGTACAGCGTCTATCAGGTGGGCCACCGCGTGTGTGACCGCTTCGACGACGTGCCGGCGGACCAGATCGGCCGGCGCCTGCCGCGCGTGTTCATTGCCGGCGATGCCAGCCATACGCACAGCGCCAAGGCGGGGCAGGGCATGAATGTGTCCCTGCAGGACGGCTTCAACCTGGGGTGGAAGCTGGGACACGTGCTGCAGGGTCGCAGCCCGGCCAGCCTGCTCGCCACGTATTCGGCCGAGCGCCGGGTGATCGGCCAGGACATCATCGAGTTCGACAAGCGCTGGGCCAGTACCCTGGCCAAGCGCCCCGAAGACTTCGACAACCCCACGGACCTGGAAAACGCCTACCTGCGGATCACCGAGTTTGCCCAGGGGTTCATGACGCAGTACGCGCCGTCCCCGATCACCGGCACGGCTGATTTTCAGCATCTGGCGACCGGGTTTCCCATCGGCAAGCGTTTTCGCTCGGCGCCAGCCACCCGCGTGGCGGACGCCGATATCCTTGAAATCGGCCATGAGCACCGGGCCGATGGCCGCTGGCGAATCTATGTGTTTGCCGACGCGGCGCCGGCGGGGACGTCCGCAGCCATCCGTGCATTGGGAGACTGGCTGGCGCAGTCGCCGGAGTCGCCCCTGCGTCGCGCGACGCCTTCGGACCTGGATGCCAATGCCTGGTTCGACCTCAAGATCATCTATCAGCAGGCCCACATCGACGTGGATCCCGGCCAGGTTCCGGCCGCGTTCATGCCGCGCGTGGGGCGGTTCGACCTGATCGACTATTCGGGGGTCTATGCGGCCACGCCCGGCGACGATATCTTCGAACGGCGCGGCGTGGATCGGTCGGGTGCCATCGTGGTGGTGCGGCCCGACATGTATGTGGCCCATGTGCTGCCTTTGATGGCGACCGAGGCGCTGGGGCGGTTTTTCCGGGAAATCACACTGCCGCAGCGGTGAATCCGGCGTGCGGGCAGGGCGGTGCCAGTCGAGTGCGGCCCGCCCGCGCGATCGGACACGAAGCCGCAGGGCCGGCCTGTTGTCCGAGTGGGTATTAAGGCTGTGATCGGGGGATTCAGGCTACAGTCGTCTCGTCCACGCTTGGGCGGAAATCTCCAGGAGGCTCCATGTCTCGCTCTGAACCTTTCCATGCGCCTTCGGCGCTCAACGTCATCCGGGACGAACACCGTGCCATGGCCGCTGTTCTGGATGCCCTGGCCCATGTGGTTCGCGACATCGATGCAGGGCGGATGAAACCCGATCACACGCTGCTGGCCAGCATGGTCGACTACATCGCCGAGATGCCCGACAAGCTGCATCACCCCAAGGAAGACCGCATCTTTGTCCTGCTGCGGTCCAAGACCCACGATCTGGATGCCTGCCTGGCCGCGCTCGAAGCGGAACACCGGCAATCCGTTCCGGCGACCAGTGCGCTGGATCGCGCGCTGGTGCATTACCTGCAGGCGGGCGCGGACGGGTTTGGCGCGTTCCGCGATGCGGCACTGGCCTACGTCGGCCACGAGTTCCGTCACATGAGCATGGAAGAGCGCCATGTATTCCCCGCGGCGCGGCGGCTCCTGACGGCGGACGAGTGGGACGAGATCAACGCCGATTTTTCGCGCAATAGCGACCCGTGGTCCGGCCTTGACGACCGCTTCGTGAAGCTCTTCCGCCAGATTGCGATGCTGATGCCGGCGCCCATCGGATTGGGCGATCCGCAAAGCTAGGGCAATCCCGGAGCCCGTCGTACGTTGAATCGCTGGACCGGTGCGGCGGTTCGTGGCAAGCTGGTGCCCCAATTCGCCACGATTCGTCATCAGTCATAACAATTCGACATAGCAGCTAGTGAGGCTCTATCCTTAACGGGCACGGGACTAGCGGCCATAATGAGCCCTCGGGCCGGGATACCGATTCGCGGCCGTTCGCATCATCGCAATCTCAAAGGAGCGAGACATGAAGTTCAGCAAGACGATGGGGGCCGTGGCTTTGGCCCTGGGAGCGGCGGTGGCCGTGAGCCCCGTGCAGGCCAAGGATCTGAAGATCGGCCTGGTGCTGTCGGTATCCGGGCCATTCGCGCCCTATGCCAAGCAGATCAGCCACGGCGTGGATTTGTATATCGCCGAGCATGGCGACACGGTGGCCGGCCGCAAGGTCCAGGTCATCATCAAGGACGACACCGGCATGGCGCCCGCAGTCGCCAAGCGCCAGGCGCAGGAGCTGCTGACCAAGGACAAGGTTGACATCCTGGCCGGTTTCGACCTGACGCCGAACGCGTTTTCGGTGGCCCCGCTTGCCACCGAGGCCAAGGTTCCGATGGTGGTGATGAACGCAGCGACCTCGTCGGTGACGGAAAAGTCGCCGAACATCGTCCGTGTGTCGATGACGCTGCCGCAAAGCTCATGGGCGATGGCGGAGTGGGCCTACAAGAACGGCGTGCGCAAGGTCTACACGCTGGTGGCGGATTATGGTCCCGGGCATGACGCCGAGAAACAGTTCCAGAAGACGTTCACGGCGCTGGGCGGTCAGGTCGTGGGCGAGGTCCGTACCCCCGTCACCACGCCGGATTATT
>Ga0134125_10006989_pt1 | contig 12750 bp, 8 predicted proteins | sample KB31751_FD_96464 | JGI IMG/M metagenome (GOLD analysis project Ga0134125, IMG submission 96464) | Terrestrial soil microbial communities with excess Nitrogen fertilizer from Kellogg Biological Station, Michigan, USA - KB3-175-1 | ecosystem: Environmental > Terrestrial > Soil > Unclassified ... | reverse complement strand
GCAATCCCTTTCTCGCCTCACTGATGAGCGGTATTGCCGCCGCCGTCACCTGGACCACGATCTTCAAGCAGCGCAAACGACCCCTGCCCCGCGATCCCATGCCGGATCACGAGCGGGTGTACGACGCCGTGGCATCCCGGGATGCGACGGCGGCCCGCGAATCCATGGCGGAGCTGGTGCGCCTCGCCTTGCTGGACACCACCGGCAAAGAGCCGGTCGGCTTGCGGGCGGCCCGTCGCGCAAAGCCGGGCGGGCGGCAGGCCCGGACCGCGCACCACAGAATGAACAGGTGAGCTCGTGCCGCCAGATGCGCATTTCCGGCTGAGGAGGTTGCATGTCGTTGCGACTGGTGCAGGTTGAGCTTGGCGAGGGGGGCCGCGGCGTGGCGGCGCTCGAGTCCGGCAGGGATCCATCGGCCGGGGTTCGCGCCGTCAGGCTCGCCGGTGTCACTTCGCTCTACGAGCTCGCGATGCGGGCGATCGCCGATGATCTGTCACTGGAAGAGATCGCCAACGAATGTCGGACCGCGGAGGTCCTCGAGGTCGGCGGCAAGGGCTCGGCCGTCCGCCTGCTGCTGCCGATCGAGCATCCGGACCCGGCGCACTTGTATCTCACGGGTACTGGGTTGACACATCTCGGGTCGGCGGAGAGCCGCGACAAGATGCATGCGCTCGCCGCCGCGGCGGACACCCAGACCGACTCGATGCGGATGTTTCTCGACGGGGTGAAAGGAGGCAAGCCTGCGGGCGGCGGCGTCGGCTCGCAGCCGGAGTGGTTCTACAAGGGCGACGGGTCGAGCGTGATCGGGACCGGAGCGGCGCTCGAGATGCCGGCCTTCGCGCTCGATGGCAGCGAGGAGCCGGAGATCGCCGGCATTTACGTGATAGGCCCGCGCGGCGAGCCGCGGCGGCTCGGCTTCTGTCTGGCCAACGAGTTCTCCGATCACGTGACGGAGCGGCAGAATTACCTCTGGCTCGCTCACTCGAAGCTGCGCCCCGCCGCCCTGGGGCCGGAGATCCTGACCGGGCCGCTGCCCGCCGATGTGCGCGGCGTGAGCCGCATCGTGCGCGGCGATCAGGTTGTCTGGGAGAAGCCCTTTCTCACCGGCGAATCGAACATGTCGCACGCCATTGCCAACCTGGAGCATCACCACTTCAAGTACGGCAGCTTCCGCCGCCCCGGCGACGTGCACGTGCATTTCTTCGGCACGGCGACCCTGTCGTTCTCCGAGCAGGTGCGGGTCGAGCCGGGCGACGTGTTCGATATCAGCGCGGATGCCTTCCTGCTGCCGCTGCGCAACCGCCTCGCGCGCGCAGCCGCAAAAAACTTCGCCGTCCGCCCCTTGTAGCCGGGAGTCACGGGGTGAGAGCAGCGCGTCGACGCTATCTCGCGGCCTCCTTGCTTGCTGCCGGCGCCGCGCTCGCCTGCCTGCCGCCGGCCGCGCCTGCGGCGGTCGCGGCCACCGCGCCGCCGATGGGCTGGAACAGCTACGACGCCTACGGCACTACGATCTCGGAGGCGCAGTTCCGCGCCAACGCGCGGTGGATGAGCCGCCATCTCGCGCGCCGCGGCTGGAACTATGCCGTCATCGACATGGAATGGTTCGTGCGCAATCCCACGCCCTCCGGCAGCGCCGCCGGCGCGATCTTCGTCCTCGACAAGTATGGACGTTACGTTCCCGCACCCAACCGCTTCCCCTCCGCCGTCAACGGCGCAGGCTTCAAGCCCCTCGCCGACTACGTCCATTCCCTGGGGCTGAAGTTCGGCATCCATATCCTGCGGGGCATCCCGCGTGCAGCGGTGGCCGGAAATCTACCGATCGACGGATCGCCCTACACTGCCGCGCAGGCGGTAAACGTCCATGCCACCTGTCCGTGGAATCCAGACAACTACGGCGTCGATCCCACCCGGCCGGCCGGACAGGCCTATTACGACTCCATCGCGCGTCTCTACGCGTCCTGGGGCGTGGATCTCGTCAAGGCCGACTGCATCGCGAGCCATCCCTATGCGGGTGAAGAGATCCGCATGCTGTCGACGGCGCTCGCGGCGAGCGGACGGCAGATCCTCCTCAGCCTCTCGCCCGGACCGGCTCCGGTCGCCGAGCTCACGGCGCTGCGGCGGTATTCGACGCTGTGGCGAATCTCCAACGATGTCTGGGATCTCTGGCACAGCACGGTGGACTACCCGCAGGGCGTGGCCGATCAGTTTGCGCGCGCCGCGCGCTGGGCGCCGCTCGCGGAGCCCGGCCATTGGCCCGATGCGGACATGCTGGCGCTCGGCTATCTCGGGCCTGCGCCGGGCTGGGGCAAGCCACGCGCGAACCGCCTCACGCATGCGGAGCAGCGGACCTATCTCACCCTGTGGTGCATCGCGCGCTCACCCCTCTTCATGGGCGGCAATCTCACCCGCGCCGACCGCTGGACCGAGGATCTGCTGACGAATCCCGAAGTCATCGCGGTGGACCAGCACGCTGCCCAAGCCCACGAGGCCCTCGCGCGCGACGGATTCGTCGTCTGGCTGTCGCGCCCGGATTCGGGCGGCGGTTGGTATCTCGCGGCATTCAATCTGCGCCCGCGCCGGCGGACGCTCATGGCGAGTTGGCGGGCACTCGGGCTGCCGCCAGCTGCTTATGGAATGCGCGATCTGTGGCAGGATCGCGATCGGGGAGCCGCCACCTCGCTCACGGTCCGCCTCAACGCCCACGGGACGGCTCTCTATCGGCTGCTGCCTCGCTAGCCGGGGCGGCTTGCCTTTGCGGCCAGGTTTTGCGAAATTGTCCGAGTATTGACAAGAACAACGGGAGCGCATCACGATGTCATTGCTCAGAACGGCCCTGATCGCGACGCTTTGCTCGAGCGCGGTCGCCGCGATGTCCGACGCCGGCGCCGCTCAGGCGCGGCGCACCGCTTTCGGCGCGCTCGCCGATGGAACCCGGATCGAGGCCGTGGACCTCACCAGCCAGGCGGGTATCCGGGCGCGGATCATCACTCTGGGAGCGCGCATCCAATCGCTCTATACCCCGGACCGGTCGGGCAAGCCCACCGACATCGTCCTCGGTTTTGACAGCCCACAGCAGTACTTCGACGACGGCAACTACTTCGGCGCCACCGTCGGCCGCTTCGCGAACCGCATCGGCAAGGGTCGCTTCACCCTCGACGGTCACACCTACCAGGTTGCCATCAATGACCACGGCAACAGTCTGCATGGCGGCACCCGCGGCTTCGACAAGCGGGTGTGGAAGATCGAATCGATCCACAGCGGCCGCAGCGCCTCGGTCGTCATGTCATATCTGAGTCCAGACGGAGAGGAAGGTTATCCGGGCAACCTGCGCGTGACCGCCACCTATACGTTGGCGGACAGTGGCGAGCTGCGCATCGACTATCGCGCGACTACGGACAAGCCGACGATCGTCAACCTCAGCGGCCACTCCTACTTCAACCTGGCATCGAGCCCCGAGCACTTCTCCACGATGCGCGATCTGCTGCAGATCAATGCGTCGAGCTATACGCCCGTGGACGACGTTTTGATCCCGACCGGAACGATCGCGCCCGTCGCGGGTACGCCGTTCGATTTCCGCAAGCCCACGCCCATCGGGCTGCGCATCCGCGATGGCCGCGACACCCAGCTGCGTTATTGCCATGGGTATGACATGAACTTCGTGCTCGACGGCCGCCCGGGCACGCTCCGATTGGCGGCGCGCGTGGAGGATCCCCGCTCCGGGCGGGTGCTCGAGGTCTACACCACGGCCCCAGGGGTGCAGTACTACTCGGGGAATTTCCTGACTGGCACTTTCGCGGGCAAGCACGGCATCACCTATCGGCAGGGAGATGCCGTGGTGCTCGAGCCGCAGGACTTTCCCGACGCGCCCAATCACCCCAACTTTCCTTCGCCGCGGCTCGGTCCCGGCGCTACGTACCACAACGTCATCGTGTACCGGTTCTCGGTGAGGAAATAGCCGATGTTCTCCCCCTCGCGACGCCGCTTCCTGCGCAACGCCTCCCTCGCCAGCCTCGCCGCTCCGGCGGGGCTCCACGGCCGCCTGGCGCTCGGCGCGACCTCGACTGCGCGCACACAGATCTACGTGGACTCCCGCAGAACCGTCGCCCACCTCGACCGGCGCCTCTTCGGCTCGTTTCTCGAGCATCTGGGCCGTGCCGTCTACGACGGTGTCTATGATCCCGGCTCGCCGCTCGCCAATTCGCAGGGATTCCGCACTGACATCCTGGATCTCGTGCGCAAGATCGGCGTGCCGATCATCCGTTACCCGGGCGGGAATTTCGTCTCGGGATACAACTGGCTGGACGGCATCGGCCCGGTGAAGGACCGCCCGCGCATTCTCGACAAGGCGTGGAATGCCCTCGATACCAATCGCTTCGGCACGGACGAGTTCATGTCGTGGTGCAAGGCGGCCGGCACCGAGCCGCTGATGGCGGTGAACCTGGGCAACGGGACGCCGGAGCAGGCGGCGGCGTTGGTGGAGTATTGCAATGTCGCGGGAGGCACCAAGTGGAGCGATCTGCGCCGCGCGAACGGGCATGCCGCCCCGTACGGGGTGCGACACTGGTGCCTGGGCAATGAGATGGACGGTCCGTGGCAGATCGGGCATTCGACCGCCCAGGCCTATGGATACAAGGCCGCGGATGCGGCACGGCAGATGCGGGCGGTCGATCCCACGGTCTACCTGACGGCGAGCGGCTCCAGCAACACCAACCTGCCGACATATCTGCAATGGGATCGCGAGGTCCTCGAGCAGTGCTACGAGCTGGTCGATGGCTTGTCGATTCACCAGTACTTCGGCAACGATCCGGAGCAGACGGGCGGCAGCAGCGCCAAATATCTGGCGCTCAATCTGGCAATGGACCGCCAGATCTCCGATACGATCGATGTGTGCGACTACGTGCGGGCGCGCAAGCGATCCCCCAAGACGCTGTGGATTTCCTTCGACGAGTGGAACGTCTGGTATCGCAAGCACGACTTCGATGGACAGCATCAGGTGGCGCCGCACCAGCTCGAGGAGGTCTACAACCTCGAGGACGCACTGCTGGTCGGCGGACTCCTCAACACGCTGATGCGGCACGCGGACCGCGTGAAGATCGCCTGCCTGGCGCAGCTCGTCAACGTGATCGCGCCCATCATGACCGATGCGAAGGGCTATTACCTGCAGACGATCTACCATCCGTATCGCTGGGCGCTCGAGTTCGCCCGCGGCGCGGTGCTCGATCTGCTGGTGAATGCGCCAGCCTACAGCGTGCCGGACATGCGGCCGGTTCCATATATCGACGCCGCCGGCACGGTGTCGCCCCAGACCGGCGAGACCTCGCTCTTTCTTCTCAATCGCGATCTCGAGGCGGCGCGCGAGGTCGAGATCGTCTGGGAGGGCCAGTCCCCGGGTGAAGTGCGGTCCGCGCTCGTCCTCACTGGCGACGACCTGAAGGCCGTCAACAGCTTCCAGTCTCCCCACCGGGTGCAACCGGACTCCCTGCCGAAACCCGGCACTCGCGGACAACGCACCACGCTCCAGCTGCCGCCGAGGTCCTACTCCGTCATTCAGTGGCACACCTGACGGTAGCGCTACCATTTTCTGGTACCATCGGCCACCCAGCTGATACCCAAAAAAGGGGTGGCGCATGAAGATCCGGTCCCACACCCGGCAGCCGGTGGGGTTGCTTGCCGCCTTGGCGTTGCTCGCCGGCGGTGCGCATGCGGCAGGCGCCGCGACACCCGCGTACCTCGATACCAACCTCTCGCCGGAGATTCGCGCGGCGGATCTGGTCCACCGCATGACGCTGCAGGAGAAAGTCTCGCAGCTCGTCAACGGCGCCCGGGCGATTCCGCGGCTCGGAGTGAAATCGTACAACTGGTGGAGCGAGGCGCTGCACGGCGTCGCGGTGAATGGGACTACGGAATTCCCGGAGCCCATCGGCCTCGCCGCCACTTTCGATGTCCCGGGCATTCACGCGATGGCCCACGACATCGGAATCGAGGGCCGGGTCGTGAATGCGCAGGCAGTGCGCGCGGGCGGCTCGACCATCTTTCACGGCCTCGATTTCTGGTCGCCGAACATCAATATCTTCCGCGACCCCCGCTGGGGCCGTGGCCAGGAGACCTACGGCGAGGACCCCTTTCTCACGGCCCGGATGGCCGTCGCATTCGTCACCGGAATGCAGGGCTCGGATCCGCGCTATTACCTCACCATCTCCACGCCCAAGCATTTCGTCGTACACAGCGGCCCTGAGCCGACGCGTCATTTCACTGACGTCGATGTCAGCAAACACGACATGGAAGATACGTATCTGCCGGCGTTCCGCGCTGCCGTCGTCGACGGTCATGCCGGATCGGTGATGTGCGCCTACAACGGCATCAATGGCCAGCCGGCCTGCGCCAACGAATTCACACTACAACATACGCTGCGCGGCGCCTGGCAGTTCCAGGGCTACGTAGTGTCGGACTGCGACGCCGTGCGCGACATCTTCAGCGGGCACCACTACCGCTCGAGCCAACCGCAGGCCTCGGCGATCTCCCTCGAGCGCGGCATGGACAACGAATGCGCCGACTTCGGTGAGCCCAGCGGGGACAGTGACTACAAGCCGTTCCTCACCGCGGTGCAGCAAGGCTACCTCCCGGAGAGCGCCATCGATACGGCGCTCGTGCGCCTGTTCACGGCACGCATCCGTCTCGGCATGTTCGATCCGCCATCGATGGTGCCGTACGCCAGGATCCCCGCGAGCGAGCTCAACAGCCCGGCACATCGCCAGCTCGCGCTGCGCCTCGCGGACGAGTCCATGGTGCTGTTGAAGAACGACGGCGTGCTGCCACTGAAGTCCGTCAAGCGCATCGCCGTAGTCGGCCCGCTCGCCGACCAGACTGCGGTTCTGCTCGGCAACTACAACGGCTATCCGACACATACGGTGACCTTGCTCGAGGGGATGAAGGCCGCATTTCCCAAGGCCACGATCACTTACGTTCCAGGAACGCAATTCCTGTCCAATCGGGGCGACCTCGTACCCACCTCGGCCCTCACGACACCGGATGGAAGGCCTGGCCTGCGGGCCGAGTATCGCGCCGGTGTGGGCATGGCGACGGCCTCCACGCCGCTCGCCTCGCGCGTCGAGCCCGCGGTGGATCTCAACGCGGCCGACCTTCCCGCCGCGGTGCCGAAAGATTCCGCATTCACCACCGAGTGGACCGGTTTCATCGATCCGCCCCGGACCGGAGACTATCTCCTCGGCGTCAAGGCCGATGGCTTCGCCCAGGTCACTGTGGGTGATGTGCAGGTGGTGCGGATGTACATCGAGGCCTCCAACATGAGTCCGGTACACCTCGAGAAAGGACATCCGGTGAAGCTGGACGTAGTCTATGGACGCCGGGGCGACAGGCCCGAGGCACAGCTGATCTGGGCACCCGTGAACAACACGCCCGATCCGGCGGCGCTGACCGCGGCGCGAAATGCGGACGTCGTCATTGCTGCCGTCGGGATCACGAGTCGCCTGGAAGGCGAGGAGATGCCGGTCCATGTGCCCGGATTCCTCGGCGGCGATCGCACCGATCTGAAGATCCCGGAGCCGGAGGAGGCCTTGCTGCGAGAGGTCGCCACCGCCGGTAAGCCGCTCGTCGTCGTGCTGATGAACGGGAGCGCCCTGGCGGCCACCTGGGAGAAGGAACACGCCAATGCCATCCTCGAATCATGGTACTCCGGCGAGGAAGGCGGCGCCGCCATCGCCGACACCCTGAGCGGCAAGAGCGATCCGGCGGGACGCCTGCCCGTGACGTTCTATGAGGACGTCAATCAGCTGCCCAACTTCGAGGACTACTCGATGAAGGGCCGCACCTACCGCTACTTCACTGGCGAGCCGCTCTGGCCTTTCGGCTACGGGCTGAGCTACACGACTTTCAACTACGGCGATCTGACGCTACCCCAGGCGCCCATCGCAGCCGGTGCCCCGGTGAACGCGACGGTGCGCGTGACCAATACCGGCAAGCTGGCGGGCGATGAGGTCGTGCAGTTGTACTTGAAGTTCCCGGACGTAGCGGGTGCGCCGATCCGCGCGCTGCGTGGCTTTCAGCGCATCCACCTCGCGCCCGGCGCGAGTCAGGTGATCAGGTTCCACCTGAAGCGGCGCGACCTCAGCATGGTCACCCAGGCTGGCGACAGAATCATCCCCCAGGGCGGGTACACGGTGTCGGTGGGCGGCGGCCAACCCGGCACGCAGGCGCCGTCAGTCAGTGGGACCTTTCAGGTCATCGGCCGGATCCAGTTGCCGGAGTGATCGGCCCCCGGGCTCTGAGGGGTGCCCGGATAAGGCAAGCCGGACCGCCGCACCGCTTGTCCATCGACCCGCGGATGGCCTATCGCGGGGGCGCGGCGGTCCGACAGCCTACTGTCGGCCGTGTCCTCCGCCGCGATTGTCCGGCGGATGGTGCGGCCGCTCGTTGCCACCGCGCTGCTGCGGGTGGGGAGCAGGGCCGCGCGCGGCGGGACCGCGCTGCTCGGGCCTGAAGCTCGGATGAAACTGAGGCTGAGGCCGGGCCTCGGGGCGCGCGCTCGGTCGGGCTCCGTGCGCCTCGAAGTTGCTGGCCTGTGAATGCGACTCGAAATGCTGTTGCTGCGGTCGCTCGAAACGGGCCTGGGGCCTGTCGAAGCGCGGCTGGGCCCGCTCAGGCGTTCCGTGCGTCATCGGGTGGGAGGCGGGGCGATAGCCGTGACCTTGGCCGTTGGCCCACGCCGGGCGATCCGATCGCATCGGCGCAGCGTGGTGCGCGGCACCTGCATCGTGCGCGGCTGTGAAGTGCATCGGCCCGCCAGCCGCGCGGGCGGCAAAGGCGCCATTGCCGTGGAACACCGTGGCTCGCGCAGTGGCCGCGACGGGGGGCCGGCCATGGTTGTAATCGGCGCGCAGCGAGTGATCTGCGAAGGCCATCCGCTGCTGCCTCTGTTGCACTGAGGTGAAAGCGAAATGATGCTCGCGCGCAGCCAGCATCTGCTCGTGGCTGGCCCGTGCCCGCACTCCTCCGGGTCCGCCGTTGAAGCTCACATGCTCGTATCTCGTGTGATACACCACGGGGTGGTAGTACACGTTGTGCACGAAGGTTGGCCCAACATGCGCCACGGCGCGGTTGTAGTAGAACACTCTTCCGCGCCAGTACCCGCCCACGAAGCCGGCGCCGTCATATCCAAAGCCGTAGTTGACTCCGCCGTAGAATCCTACGTGGGGTCCCCAATAGCCGGCGTGCCAGAGATAGGCGCCACCCTCCCAGCCCCAGTAGCCGGGCGTCCAGAGAAACCCTACTTGCGGTGGCAGAACCCAGGTCCCCGGCACCCAGTAATAGCCGCCGTCGTTCCAAGCCCAGTAACCCGGGGTCCAGATGTAGCCCGGCTCTGGGCACGGCGGCTGGACGTACACCGGCAACGCCGGCGGAGCGATGTTTACCGAGACGCCGACGAACACACCAGCCGAAGACACTGCCGGCAGCGCCGCCAGCACGAACGCGGGAATGAGGCCACCAAGGAATCGCTTGCGCATGAGGTTCTCCGTTGACCTGAAGCGTGGACGGACGGGGCTGAACCGTTGCTGAACCCGCCCCGAAAGCGGGTGAGCTTGCAAGTTTGCGCCCATTCACTCGAGCCAACGGCGCCGCGATGGATCCGTTTACGGGTGTATCCCTTCGGCGACGAGCCGTCCGTGAGCGCCTAAAACCAGTTGTAGTTGAAGCTGATGCTGATCCGCTCTCCGGCCACGAGATTGGCCGCAACCTCGTGTCGCAGCCAGCTCTCGAAAAGCAACAGGTTGCCGGCGACGGCCGGCAGCACGACCCAGGGCTTGTTCTCCCGCGCTGCCCTAGGGCGCCGCGGCGGCGCGGCCATCATTCGCTCGAGCCGCGGGTCCTCGAGCTTCAACCCCGGGCAACCGGGCGGTGTCTTGACATAGTAGGTGCCGCTGATGGTCGCGAGCGGATGCAGGTGCAGTCCGTGCGCCGTGCCCCGCGGCATGATGTTGACCCAACAGTCCGTCATCGTCAGCCTGCGTCCGGCGAGGTCGAGGTCGAGGGAGCTCGCGAAACGCGCGACGTGCCTGTCGATCGCACGCTCGAGCGCGGCGAAGGTCGGCGACATCCGGTGCATCCGGTGGGCGGAGCCGTACGAGGTATAGCCGCCCGGATAGCTCTTCGCCGACCACCGCCGGCCGGCCGTGTCATCCAGGCCCAGCTGTCGGCACTCCCGCAGGAGCCGCTCTTTGAGCCGCTTGTCGCCGGCGCCCGCCAGGCGCGCGGAATACACGAGTGTCGGGAAGAGCCTCTGGACTGCCATCGGCGGAGTATAGGCAATCTCCGCCTCCTGGATTAGCGCTGGATCCGGGCGTCGTGCCCGGTCCAGCGCAGCACCACATCCCTGCCTCGGGTTTACATCTGAGTGGGCGTCATGATGCCCGCTCGAATTGCTGCAGCTCGGTGCTTCCCTTGAGCGCCGACAGGGAAGAGGTGCCGCCGGAGACCGCCTGAGTCACCTCGTCGAAATAACCCGCCCCGACTTCCCGCTGGTGCTTCGTCGCCGTGTACCCGTGCTGCTCGGCGGCGAACTCCGCCTGCTGCAGGGCCACGTAGGCGGACATCTGCTGCGCCTTGTAGCCGCGGGCGAGCTCGAACATGGAGAAATTGAGCGCATGGAAGCCCGCCAGGGTGATGAATTGGAAACGATAGCCCATCGCACCGAGCTCGCGCTGGAATTTCGCGATGGTCTGATCATCCAGCTTGCGCTTCCAGTTGAAAGACGGTGAGCAGTTGTATGCCAGGAGCTTGTCCGGGAAGCGCTCGTGCACGCCGTCCGCGAAATGCCGTGCTTCCTCGAGATCGGGCTTAGCCGTCTCACACCACACCAGATCGGCATACGGGGCATAGGCACAGGCCCTCGCGATGGCCTGGTCGAGCCCCGCCTTGACGTGGAAAAAGCCCTCCGGGGTCCGGCCCTTGGAAGTATCGATGAACGGCCTGTCCCGCTCGTCGACGTCCGCCGTGAGGAGACTCGCGCCCTCCGCATCCGTGCGCGCCACGATGATGGTAGGCACGTTGCAGACATCGGCCGCCAGACGCGCGGCGACCAGCTTGTTGATCGCTTCCTGGGTCGGCACCAGCACTTTGCCGCCCATGTGGCCGCACTTCTTGGCCGAGGAGAGCTGGTCCTCGAAGTGCACCCCAGCCGCCCCGGCGTCGATCATCTGCTTCATCAGCTCGAAAGCGTTCAGCACACCGCCGAAGCCGGCCTCGGCGTCCGCGACGATCGGCTTCAGCCAGTCGATGCCGCTGTGGCCTTCCGCGTGATGGATCTCGTCCGCGCGCCGCAACGTCGAATTGATCCGGCGGATCACGGCAGGCACGGAGTCCGCCGGATAGAGCGACTGGTCCGGATACATCTGACCGGAGAGGTTGGCATCGGCCGCCACCTGCCAGCCGGAAAGGTAGATCGCATCCAGCCCCGCCTTCACCTGCTGCATCGCCTGGTTGCCGGTGAGCGCGCCGAGCGCGTTGACGAAAGGCTTCTCATTGAGATAGCGCCACAGCTTCTCGGCGGTGAGCCGCGCGATCGAGTATTCGATCGGAATCGTGCCGCGCAGGCGCACCACATCCTCCGGCCGGTAGCCGCGCTCGATGCCGCGCCAGCGCGGACTCTCGCGCCAGGCGCGTCGCAGCTCATCTGCGGTCGGAAGCGTTCGTGTCGCTGTGCTCGGCCCATCCTGGGCCTCGCCCGTTACTCGGCCCGTCCTGGGCCTCGCCCCTTCGGGGCCGTCAAGCGCTGATGCGCTTGACGTTGCGGATCGCTCCTGGCGATCTGCTCGGGGCCGGCTATCGCCGTCCAAAATCGTTCCAGACGATTTTGTCATGATGTCGGTCTCCGGAGCCCGTCAGTCGAGCAGTTCATACGCGGGAAGGGTGAGGAACTCGTCGAACTCGTCCTGCTTGGTCATCTGCTCGAAGAGGCGGACGGCAGTCGGGAATACGCCGTTGAGCAGCCTACCCGGCCCGACCTCATCGTGAATGCGGTCGATTTCCTCCATCAGCAGGCCGTCGAACCGCTCCGGAGTCACCGGGGAACCATCGCTGGTGCGTGCGCCGTGATGCAGCCACTGCCACAGTTGCGCACGGCAGATCTCGGCCGTGGCGGCGTCCTCCATCAGGTTGTAGAGGGGCACGCATCCCGAGCCGCGCAGCCACGCCTCGATGTACTGCACACCCACACGGATGCAGTTGCGGACACCGCCCTCGGTGATCTCCCCCTGCGGCACCCGCAGCAGGTCTGCCGGCATGACGGTCACGTCCCTGCGAAGCACGCTCAGTTGGTTGGGGCCCTTCATCACCGCATCGAATGCATCCCGCGCAATGTTGGCGAGGCCCGGATGGGCGATCCATGTGCCATCGTGTCCGGCGTTCGCCTCCCGCAGCTTGTCGGCGCGCACACGCGCCATGGCCGCCTCGTTCGCGCGCGCGTCGTCCCGGATGGGAATCTGCGCCGCCATGCCGCCCATCGCGTGGGCGCCGCGCCGGTGGCAGGTCTTGATCAGGAGATCGACGTAAGACTTGAGGAAGTGCCGGTCCATGGTGACACTGGCGCGATCCGGCAGCAGGAATTCCGGACGATTGCGGAACTTCTTGATGAAACTGAAGATGTAGTCCCAGCGCCCGCAGTTGAGTCCCGCCGAGTGCTCGCGCAGCTCGAAGAGGATCTCGTCCATCTCGAAGGCGGCGAGGATGGTCTCGATC
>Ga0134125_10006988_pt1 | contig 12750 bp, 18 predicted proteins | sample KB31751_FD_96464 | JGI IMG/M metagenome (GOLD analysis project Ga0134125, IMG submission 96464) | Terrestrial soil microbial communities with excess Nitrogen fertilizer from Kellogg Biological Station, Michigan, USA - KB3-175-1 | ecosystem: Environmental > Terrestrial > Soil > Unclassified ... | reverse complement strand
TCTCAAACTCTCGGTGAAAGGCGACCTGCACATAGACGAGCACCACACCGTCGAGGACGTCGGCCTCGCCGTCGGAGCCGCTCTCAAGAAGGCCATGGGAGACAAGGTCGGCATCGGGCGGTACGGCTTCACGCTCCCGATGGACGAGACCTTGGCCTCGGCCGCGGTCGACCTCAGCGGGCGGGCGCACTTCGAGTTCGACGGGAAGTTCCCGCGCGAAGCGGTCGGCGGCCTGCCGACCGAGATGGTGCCGCACTTCTTCCGGAGCCTGTCGGATTCCCTGGGAGCGACGCTTCACTTGAGCGTCAAAGGAAAGAACGCGCATCACATGGTGGAGGCGTGCTTTAAAGCCGTCGGCAGAGCTTTGCGGCCCGCGTTCGCCCTGAACGGAAAAGGACTTCCCTCAACGAAAGGGATATTGTGATTACGATCGTCGACACCGGCGGCGCCAATCTCGCGTCCATCGTGCACGCGCTCGGACGTCTCGGCGCGAAGGCCGAGGTGACGGGCGATCCGGCGCGCGTCCGCGCCGCCGATCGCGCGATCCTGCCGGGAGTGGGGGCCGCTCCGGAGGCCGCCTCGCGCCTTTCCGGCGCGCTTGGCGACGCCGTGCGCGCGCGCACGGCGCCGACCCTCGGCATCTGTCTCGGCATGCAGCTGCTCTTCGACGAGAGCGAGGAGGGCCCGGCGCGCGGTCTCGGCCTACTGCCCGGCGTCGTGGCCAAGATGTCGCCCGCGGGCCTGACCGTTCCGCACATGGGCTGGAACGCGATCACGCGCGCCCGCGGCGAGACGCCCCTGCTGAAGGGAATCCCCGACGGCGCCTACTTCTATTTCGTGCACTCATACGCGGCGCCCGCCGGCGCCTGGGTGGAGGCGGCGTGCGACTACGGCGGGCCGGTGCCCGCGGTCGTTCGCCAAGCGAACTTTCACGGCGTGCAATTTCATCCCGAGCGCTCCGGCGACGCCGGCGCCCGCGTCCTGAGGAACTTCCTCGATCTATGAACCTCTATCCCGCCCTCGACCTGCTCGACGGTAAGGCCGTGCGCCTCACGCGCGGCGACTACTCCAAGGTCCGCGTCTACTCCGAGGACCCGGCCTCCGTGCTGGAGGGCTTCCGCGCCGCGGGAGCCCGCTACGCGCATCTCGTCGACCTCAACGGCGCCCGCGACCCGCACACGCGGCAGAAGAACTGGATCGAGCCCTTGCTCAAGATCCCCGGACTCAAGGTCCAGGTCGGCGGCGGGATCCGCACTCGCGAGGACGCGGAACAGCTGTTGTCCTGGGGAGCGGACCGCGTCGTCTTGGGCTCGGCGGCCGTGGCGGATCCGGCGCTGGTCGAAACCTTGCTCACCGACCTCGATCCCAAGCGCGTGACGCTCGCCGCCGACGTGAAGGTCGGCCCCGACGGACTTCCGCGCGTGGCCATCAAGGGCTGGACCGAGGCGACCGACGCGCGCCTGGGGCCGCTCGTCGCGCGGTTCCGCGCGAAGGGGCTCACGCGCGTGCTGTGCACCGACATCTCGCGCGACGGCGTGGGTTCCGGCCCCAACGCCGGGCTGTACAAGATGCTCGTCGACGGCTTCCCCGGCCTCGAGATCCAGGCCTCCGGCGGCGTGCGCAGCCTCGGCGACTTGAACGCGCTCAAGACCCTGCGCGTGCACTCGGCCATCGTGGGCACGGCCCTGTACGAGGGCACGCTCAATCTCGGCGAGGCGCTGGCGGCGTGCTGACCAAGCGCGTCGTCGCCTGCCTCGACGTGAAGGACGGCGTCGTGGTGAAGGGCGTCAAGTTCCGCGGCCACGAGCCGATGGGCGATCCGGTCGAGCTGGCCCTGCGCTACCGCGCCCAGGGCGTCGACGAGCTCGTCTTCTACGACATCGCGGCCAGCGCGGAGGGGCGGCGCGTGCCGCGCTCCTGGGTGGAGAAGACCGCGGCCGCGCTCGACATCCCGTTCTGCGTGGCGGGGGGCATCCGCTCGGTCGCCGACGCGGAGGAGCTGCTGAACGCCGGCGCCGACAAGATCTCCGTGAACTCTCCGGCGCTCGAGCGGCCGGCCTTGATCTCCGAGCTCTCGCGCCGCTTCGGGGCGCAGTGCGTGGTGGTCGGCGTCGATTCGCGCCGAGATGAGGGCCAGTGGCGCGTCTATCAATATACCGGCCTCGAAAGCCGCACGATCGCGGCAAAGAGACTCACTCTCGAGTGGCTGCGCGAGGTCCAGGACTTGGGCGCGGGCGAGGTCGTGCTCAACTGCATGGACGCCGACGGGACGGGCGCGGGCTACGACGTCGAGCAGCTCACGGCCGCTCGCGCCGTGCTCTCGATCCCGCTCGTGGCGTCCGGCGGGGCGAAGAACGCGGCGGACTTCGTCCGCGTCTTTAAAATCGCCCGCGTCGACGCGGCGCTGGCGGCGGGGGCGTTCCATCGCGGCGAGCTGGAGATCGGCGCGCTCAAGCGCGAGCTGAGGTCGTCGGGCATCGAGGTGAGGCCATGAAGCCGGATTTCAAGAAGATGGGCGGGCTGATCCCCGCGATCGTGCAGGACGACGCGGACGGGAAGGTCCTCATGGTGGGCTACATGGACGCCGCCGCGCTGGCCAAGACTCGCAAGACGCGGAAGGTCACGTTCTTCTCGCGCTCGAAGGCGAGGCTGTGGACGAAGGGGGAGAAGTCCGGAAACGTCCTCCGCCTGCGCTCGATCGCTCTCGATTGCGACGGGGATGCGATATTGATACGCGCGGTTCCGCGCGGACCGACCTGCCACACGGGCGCGAAGTCCTGCTTCGATTCACCCCTCGACTTCCTCGCCGAGCTCGACGCGGTGCTCGTCGACCGCCTCAAGAAGAAGCCGAAGGGCTCCTACACGACTTCCCTTTTAAAGGAAGGCCTCGATCGCATCGCGCAGAAGGTGGGCGAGGAGGCGGTCGAGACGGTCATCGCCGCCAAGAACAAAGATCGCGGGGCGTTTGTTGGAGAAGCCTCCGACCTGATCTTCCATCTCATGCTCCTCCTACGCGCCAGAGGCAGCTCGCTCGGAGAAGCGGCGGCTTTGCTCCGCGAACGGCATAACCGCTAGCATTCGTCTATGATCCGACTGCTCGACGGGGTCTTCATCTGGTCGTGGTTCAGCCCGGAGAAGCGGTTCAACTTCAACGGCCACATCCTCAAGACGGCGCACGGGACGGTCATGGTCGACCCGGTCGCTCTGACGGCCGACGACCTCGCCTACGTCGACGCGGCGGGGCTGAAGCCCGACGCGATCGTGATCACCAACCGCAACCACCTGCGGGCGCGCGAGTTCGTCCGGGACCGCTGGAACGCCCCGACGGTCCTGCACGACTCCGAGGCCGACTCGGCGGGGATCCGGCCCGACTGGAACGTCGAGGACGGCGACGACGTGTACGGCCTGAGGGTCGTGCACGTGCCGGGAAAGTCGCCCGGCGAGATCGCCCTCTTCTGGCCGGAACGCCGGATCCTTCTGGCCGGAGACGCGCTCATCGCGCCCTACGGGAAGGTGAAGCTCGTCCCCGAGGACAAGATGGACGATCCCGCGCAGCTGAAGCGCTCGCTTCAAACCCTGAAGAAGCTCGATTTCGATGCCTTGCTGGTCGGCGACGGCGACCCGGTCCTGTCCGGCGCGAAGGCCGCGGCCGGCGCGCTGTTGGGATGAGCGGACCGGCGCGCGTCTTCTCCTGCCGCATTTACGGAGTGCTCCACGAGGGCGGCCGCGTCCTCCTCACGCGCTCCGCGTTCAAGGGGACTTCCTTCATCAATTTCCCGGGCGGCGGGATCGAGATCGGCGAGGCGCCGATGGACGCGCTCCTGCGCGAGTACGTCGAGGAGACGGGTCTCGTCGTCCGGCCCGTTCGCACGCTGTACTCGAGCCAGGGAGCGCACCTCTCCACGCAGGCGCCGATCCAGATCGTCTCCGCGTACTGGCTCGTGGAGCGCGCGGGCGGCACGCTCCGGAGCGGCGGCAACGGCGACGACGTGCTCGACCTGCTTTGGGCGGAGCCCTCGAAGCTGCCGGTCGAGGAGATGTTCCCGGCCGACCGCGAGTTCGCGGCCCTTCTGCCCTCGCTGCTGCGCTAGACGCCTTGCGCCCCGGCGCGCGGCGGGCTATCCTGGCTGCATGAGAGCGGCGCTCGTCCTCGCCTTCGTGCTGGCCTCCCGCGCGTTCGCCGGGCCCAGCGGCGCCGACGATCCCCACGCCGCCTCTCCGACGGGCTTTCCGGGCGCGTACCTGGGCTCGATCCAGCTCGCGCTCAACGACGAGGCGCGCTACGGCTCGCGCCTGCTCGACGCGCTGGAGACGCACCTGCAGGCCCTGTGCGTGATGACGAGCCAGCGCGAGGTCGCCGGCTACCTGGAGCAGTCGGCCGGAAGCGACGGCGTCGCGAGCCTTCGGCACGTCCTGGGACGCGAGGCGCTCGATCCGACGAAGGCCGCGGCCCTCCTGCTCGCCGAGGCTTTGTCCCGGCCCGAGCAGTTCCGCGAAGTGATCGAGGGTCTCGAGTCCGCTCAGCCCGGCGTGGGCAAGCACGCGGCCAAGATGCTGGAGGCGGCGAAGGGGACGGGAGCCAAGAAGCTCCTGGCCGCCCTGCGCGACGCGCCGAAGCGGCATCGCCGCGGCCAAGAGGAGGAGCCGTACTACTCGGGCGGGCGCATCGCCGAGCTCTTCGACGCCGACTCGGCGGACGGCCCCGACGGCCTCGTGCTGGCCGAGCCTCAAGCCGCCGCCCCGGCCCTCGGGGCGCGCCCGCATTCCCGCGTCCTCGACGCGCGGCCCGAGCGGCCGTAAACCCGCCCATTGAGAGGGCCCGCCGGAATCTGATACAATCGACGTCACGGGCCTGTAGCTCAGCTGGGAGAGCGCCTGCATGGCATGCAGGAGGTCAGCGGTTCGATCCCGCTCAGGTCCACCAATTTCGCGCGACAAAGCCTCCGCTCCGGAGGCTTTTTCATTGGCGCCCCTTCTCGAATGACCGCCGCCGTCACGCTCGAAGTCTCCGCGGTGATGCTGCTCGCGTCGATCGTGCGCTCCGCCTTCGGATTTGGCGAGGCGCTGGTCGCGGTTCCCCTGCTCGCCTTGGCGATCCCCGTCAAGACGGCCGCGCCGGTCGCGGTCCTCGCCTCGATCCTCATCGCGAGCATCGTCATGGTCCAGGATTGGCGTCACGTCCATTTCCGCAGCGCGGGACTGCTCGTGCTGTCGACCTTCTTCGGAATCCCGTTCGGTCTGCTCCTCCTCAAGACCGTCAGCGAGCCGACGGCGAAAGCCGTCCTCGGAGCCGCGATCGGAGCGTACGTCCTGCACGCGCTTCTGGGACGGCGGCGGGCCGTCCTTCAAGACGACCGTCACGCGTGGCTGTTCGGCTTCGCCGCCGGCGTATTCGGCGGCGCCTACGGGCTCAACGGCCCGCCGCTCGCCGCCTACGGCGCCCTGCGCGGCTGGACGCGCGAACGATTCCGGGCGACGCTGCAAAGCTACTTCCTTCCGGCCAGCGTCGCGGGCCTGTGCGGCTACGCCGCCGCCGGTCTCTGGACGCCGGCGGTGAATGCATTGTTTCTCTGGTCCCTTCCTTCGGTGGTCGCCGGCGTGTTCATCGGCCGCGCCCTCAATCGCCGGCTCGACGAAGAGCTCTTCCTGCGCTGTCTGCGCGTCGGCCTCGGTCTCGTCGCCGCGCTCCTCCTGCTTCAGGCCGCGGGCCGCGCCTAGGATGCTAGAATCCACGCCCATGACGCAGACGTGGCTCTGGCTCCTGTTCGCCGCCGCCGTCACGGCGATGCTCGCCGTGGACCTCGGCGCGCTCGGCCGCCGCGCGCACCGGCCGACGATGCGCGAGTCCGCCGCGTGGAGCGCGGCGTGGATCGCGCTGGCCTTGTCCTTCGGCGGCGTCATCTGGGCGCTGCAGGGCTCCGAGCGCGCGATGCTCTACCTCACGGGCTACGTGCTCGAGAAGTCGCTGTCGGTGGACAACCTCTTCGTCTTCCTGATCATCTTCCGCTTCTTCGGCATCGGCGGCGAGCACCAGTCGCGCGTCCTGCACTGGGGCATCCTCGGCGCGATCGTCATGCGCTTCGTGTTCATCTATGCCGGCGTCTCGCTGATCGCGCGGTCGCATTGGGTCCTGGTCGTCTTCGGCGTCGTGCTGCTCTGGACCGGGGGGAAGATGCTCCTTTCAGCCGAGAAGAAGCACGACACGAAGGACCATCCCGCTTTGCGCCTGCTGCGCAAGGTCCTGCCCGTGACCGAGACGCTCCATGGCCAAGCCTTTTTCGCGCGCGTCGGCGGCGCGCTTTACGCGACGCCTCTGTTCGCCGCGCTCGTCGTCATCGAGGCCTCGGACCTCGTGTTCGCCGCCGACTCGATCCCGGCCGCGCTCGCGGTGACGCCGGACCTGTTCCTGGTCTACACGTCCAACATCTTCGCCGTCATGGGCCTGCGCGCCCTGTACTTCCTGCTCGAGAGCTCGCTGTCCGAGTTCCGCCACCTCAAGACCGGCATCTCGCTGGCCTTGCTCTACGTCGGCGCCAAGCTGCTCGTCTCGCCGTGGCTCGAGATCCCCGCGGGCTGGTCGCTCGCCGTCATCGCGGCGGTCCTGAGCCTCTCGATCGCCGCCTCTCAAATCCCCGTCAAGAATTCGCGCGGGCATTGAAGACGGCCGCTTCCGGGGCTATCCTAGAAGTGCCGGTCAGACGAACGCGGGGAATCTCATCCAAACAGGCCCCGAACGAACGTCGAAAAGCCTCAGAGCCGACCGGTCCTGGCCAGCCGAATCGAACCCGGGTGATAAGAGCCCGGGGATCTTGAAGCAAAAGATCCAATCGAGAGAGACTGGCCTCGCTGTTGTCTAGCGGCGCGCGCCCGCGTGCCGGCTCGCGGCGAAGGCCTCGATCATCCGCTCGTTGAAGGCCGGGAGATCGGCCGGCTTGCGGCTCGTGATCAGCCCGCCGTCGACGACGACCTCCTGGTCGACCCAATTGGCGCCCGCGTTCTTGAGGTCCGTCTTCAGCGACGGCCACGATGTGAGCTTGCGCCCCTTGACCACGCCCGCCTCGATCAAGGTCCACGGCCCGTGACAGATCGCCGCGATCGGCTTGCCCTGGGCGGCGAACTTCTTCACCAGCTCCACCGCCTTCGGCAGCATGCGCAGCTGGTCGGGATTGGCGACGCCGCCGGGCAGAAGGAGCGCGTCGAAGTCGTCGGCGCGCGCCTTGTCGAGCGGCACGTCGACGGGGAACAGGTCCGCCTTGTCGTGGTGGTTCCAGCCCTGCACCTGCTTGTCCGCCGGCGAGACGATGCGCGCCGTCGCGCCCGCCTGCTCGAGAGCCTTTTTCGGCTCGGCGAGCTCGGACTGCTCGAAGCCGTCCGCCGCCAGGATCGCCACGGTCATGTTCTTGAGTTTCATGTCGGTCACCTCCATCGGGTCCATTCGACTATGTTCGCGCGGCCGCGCCCATTGCGGCCGCGAAAACTCCTCGTCTCGAAATCGCGCCGGCCGACGACAATTTCCTCACATCCCGGCAATGGCGCCGGAGTCCGGCCGCGCGTTAGAATGGCGGCATGAGCTGGATCAAAAAAATCGTCGCCGCGTTCGAGTGGATCGGCCGGACCCTCTTCGCCGGACTCTTCCTCCGCGTCGGTCCCTGCCACTTCGACTTCGAGGTCGATCGGGCCGGCCGCGGCGGCGCCGCGCTCGAGTGAGCGGCCTCCCGCGCGCGGCGGGCCGCGTGCTGGCGGCGGCCGGAGGCGAGGCGGTCGTCGAGTCCTCGCGCGCGGAGAGCCGACGGCGCGTCCACGCCGTCCGCGTCGCGAGCAAAAGGCTCAGGTCCTATTGGCGCGTGCTGCGTCCCTCCATCGGACGCGCGTCCGCGGACCGTCGCGGCGGCGCCTTGTCGAGCGCGGCGCGGGCCCTGGCGGGCGCTCGGGAGCGCGACGTCCTGGCCGCTCTCGCGCGGAAGCTCTCGAGATCGGAGAAGGACCTCGCCGGCCCTCTCGCCTCGTTCGCGCGGAGCCTGCCGCCGCCGCTGCCCGCGGAAGTGCTGGAGCGCCGGGTCCGCGCGGTCGCTTCGCGGCTCGACGCGTCGGACCGCGAGCTCCAGCGCGACGCCAAGAGCGCGCGGCGGCGCGACCTGCGCAAAGGGCTCAAGAAGCTCGAGCGCAAGCTCGAGCGCGCGCGGCGGCGCGCCCGCCGCGGCGGCGCGCAAGCCGACCTCCACCGGTGCCGCAAGCGCGCGAAGGACCTCAAGTACATCCTCGAGGCCTTGGGCATGCGCCCGAAGTCCGCGAAGCGCTACGGCAAGGCCGCCGACGAGCTCGGCGACGCCCGCGACCTGCGCGTGCTCGCGGAGCGCGCCGGGCTCAGAGACGGCCGTCTCGAGAAGCGCGCGCGGGACCTCGAGCGCGCCGGGCTGTCGCGCCTCTAGCTCGGGGCCGTCAAATAACCGCAATGAAAAGCTGACGCGACCGGCATTGGTTCCGGGAGGCGTCCGGCATTAGAATCTATCCCGCCGATTTCAGAGGAGAAGATGACGAGAAAAAGCGATTCGCTCAAGAGGTGGGCCGTGGTGCTGGCGGGGGGAGACGGGCAGCGCATGGAGGCGTTCATCCGCCGCTGGCTGGGACATCCGCGCCCCAAGCAGTACTGCGCGTTCTCCGGCCTGCGCACCATGCTGGAGCACACCGTCGACCGCGCGCGCGGCGTCGTCGCCCCGTCGCGCATCGTGACGGTCATCAACACCGACCACCGCCGCTACGTCGAGGAGCCGCGCCGCCTCGACATCGCGGGCCGCATCATCGAGCAGCCGCGACGCTGCGACACGGGCCCGGGCGTGTTCCTGCCGCTCACGCACGTGATGGCGCAGGATCCCGAGGCGCTCGTCGCGATCATGCCGTCCGACCACTTCATCCACCCGCTCGACAAGTTCAGCGCGCTGGTCAACGAGGCCTTCCTGCTGGCGGCCGACATGCCGGAAAAAGTGATCCTACTGTCGGCCAAGCCCGACAGCGCGGAGCCCGACTACGGCTGGATCTCTCCGGGCGAGCCGATTTCCCAAACCGGCGCGATGCTCGTCGAGAGGTTCAAGGAGAAGCCGCAGGCCGCCGAGGCGGCCGAGCTGCACCGCCGCGGCGGGCTCTGGAACACGATGATCATGGTCGCCCGCGTGTCCGCGCTGTGGGACATCGGCCGGCGCGCCCAGCCCTCGATGATGAAGCGCTTCGACGAGCTCCGGCCGTTCATGGGCCGCCCCGAGCAGGACGCGGCGGTCGCGCGCGCGTACGCGGCGATGGAGAGCGCGAACTTCTCGCGCGACATCGTCGAGCCGGCGGCGTCCCGCATGGCCGTCATGCCCATGGAGGGCATCCACTGGTCGGACTGGGGCCGCCCTCAGCGCATCGCGGAGACGCTGTCGAAGATCGGCAAGACCCAGGCCTTCCCGGCGCACATCGCCGAGGAGCGGCCGCGGCTCGAGGAGCTCGTGTTTGCCGCGCCGGCATGAGGCGCGGATGAAGGCGAAGGCCGAGGCCCGCGAGGGCCGGCCCGAGATCGAGTACCCCGCGGAAGGAGAGACCATCGTCTCGCCGACGTACACGATCCGCGTCGCCGCGCCCGCCTCCGCCGACGCGCTCGACGTGTCGATCGACCTCGGCCCCTGGCTCCCGTGCCGCAGGGACGCGGGCTACTGGTGGTACGACTGGGCCGGCTACGCCGACGGCGAGCACGACATCATCACGCGCATCCGCGGCGCCAACGGCCGCTGGCGGATGTCGGCGCCGCGCCCGGTCGCGGTCGCGACGACCGTCTAGACGCGCGGCGCCGCGGAGGTTCCCCTGGAGATACGCCCCGTGAAGTTCCGCGTCCGCCACGAGTGGCGCATCGGCGGCCTCTACCGCCCGTCCGTCTCGTCGCCCGGCCCCGCCGTCCTGATGCTGCACGGCTTTCCCGGCGTCCTCAAGAACGAGGACATGGCGGCCGACCTGTGCCGGCGCGGCATGACCGTGCTGATGCCGTACTACGGGGGCTGCTGGGGGAGCCCGGGCAGCTTCAGCGTGCGCGGCGCCTTCGACGACGCCCGCGCGGGGCTGAAGCTCCTCTCGCGCTACGGTCGCGTGGACGCGCGGCGGCTGGGCCTGCTCGGCTACAGCTTCGGCGGCTGGGCCGCCTTGCGCCTGGCGGCCGAGTCGAAAGTCGCGGCGGTCGCCGCGCTGGCTCCCGCCGTGCCGCACGGCGACGGGGCGGACACCGCGCGCTACCTGCGCCGCTTCGCGCGCGTGGTCCGCCTCCCGAGCCTGAGCGGGGCGTGGAGCGAGTACGACGCGGCGTCCAAGGCCGACCGTCCCGACGACTACCTCCCCAAGATCCCGCCCGCGGCCCTGCTGATCGTGGAGGGCCGCCGCGACCGCCTGGTCCCGCCGGAGAACGTCGCCCGGGTCTGGAGCCGCGCGGCGGCGCCCAAGGAGCTGGCGTCTTTCCCCGATGAGGACCACGAGTTCCTCAACGACCGCCCCAAGGTCGTCGCCGCCGTGTGCGGCTGGCTGCAGTCGCGCCTTTCCTGAACCCTCGTTCACCGGATGTTCTCCGGATGTTTGGTCGACCGCGAGGCGCCGCGCGGCTATGCTGGGGGCAGAGAGGTCACGACACCATGGAAGAGCTTCGGATCCACCAGCTGACGAAGGAGATGGTCGCCGAGGAGCTGCGCGCGCTCGGCGATCCCTGCGCCGCCGCCGCCGCGGTCGTCAAGAAGACCTTGACCGCCGCGCTGCAGTCGGCTCCCGAGGGCACCGCGAAGGAGCTCATCGTGGAGGACGCGGTCAAGGGCGCGATGACGGCCCTCCTTCTCGCGGAGCAGAGCCTCGCCCGCGGCGGGATCATGGTGCTCGAGGCGGTCCTCGACGTCACGGCCGCGGCGAACCTGGATCCGACGGAGTCCATGCGCGCCGCCCTGCGCGCGCTCGCCGACCTGCGCCGCTTCGTCGATCCGGCGCGCGTCGACGACGTCCGCATGGCCATCGAGTCCAAGTACATGGGCGCCGGCGAGGTGTTCTCCGAGTACGTGCGCGCGCCGCGGACCGACCTGCCCGCGCCGCCCCCTCGAAACACGGCTGCTTTTTGATACGATGGGCGCGTGCTGGCCGTCATCGTCGCGCTGACCGCGCCCGCCCTCGCCGCCGACCCGCTCGTCGACGTGCGGACCGCCGTCCCCGGGATCGTGCTGGACATGCGGTACGCCACGCCGCATAACTTTCTGGGACGGGCGCTCTATCCCAAGCCCGCCGCGTTCTTGCGCCGCTCCGCCGCGGCGAGGCTCGCGCGCGCGGAGGCCGCGCTCGAGAAGCGCGGACGGCGCCTGATCGTCTACGACGCCTACCGGCCGCTGTCGGTCCAGCGCGAGCTGTGGGCCGCCAAACCGGACCGGCGCTACGTCGCCGACCCGGCGCGCGGCTCCAACCACAACCGCGGCGGCGCGGTCGACGTCGGCCTGGCGGACGGGGACGGCAAGCCGCTCGAGATGCCCTCGGACTTCGACGCGTTCGGCCCGCGCGCCTGGCACGGCGCCAAGGGCGTTCCCGCGAAGGCCGCGGCGAACGCCGCGGAACTCAAGGCGGCGATGGAGGCCGCCGGCTTCAAGCCGCTGCCCGAGGAGTGGTGGCACTACGAGGACCCGGCCGCCAAGGACTGGCCTCTGCTCGACGTCCCGTTCCAGGAGCTCACGAAATGAAGAAGACTCTCTCGGCCGCGATCGCGGCCGCGCTGGTGCTGGGGATGATCGCCGTCGGCGTCGTCTCGATGTCCCTGGGCCGCATCGTGAAGACCGCGGTCGAGGCCGCGGGCCCGCGCGTGCTCGGCGCGCCGGTGACGCTCGGCCTGGCCGCGATCTCGCCGTTTTCGGGCCGCGGGACGCTGAGAAGCCTCGTCATCGGCAACCCCGACGGCTTCAAGAGCCCGCACGCCCTCAGCGTCGGCTCCGTCGAAGTCGAGGTGAAGCTCTCCTCCCTGCTGACCGACACGATCGTCGTCGACCGCGTCGCCGTGCGCGAGCCGGAGCTGATCTGGGAGATCGGCCAGGGCAGCTCGAACATTTCCAAGCTCCAGCGGAACGCGCAGAACGCCGCCGCGCAGTACGGCGGCTCGGGCGCCGCCTCCGCGCCCGCGGAGCCGGCCAAGAAGGGGAAGTCCCTGCTGATACGCGACTTCTCGGTCACCGGCGGCAAGGTCGGACTCTCGGCGACAGCCTTCGGCGCGCAGGGCTTGAGCGCGCCGCTGCCCGACGTGCATCTGACGAACCTGGGCGGCAAGGGCCGTTCGCCGGCCCAGGTCGCGTCGGAGGCCTTCGCCGCGATCACCGCCTCGGCGCAGGGCGCCGTCTCGAACCTCGGCGGCAAGGCGCTCGACGCGGCGCGCGGCGTCGCCCTCAAGGCGCTGGGTCAGCTCTTCAACCGGGGCGGCAAATGAGCGAGCCGGACTTCCTGCCGCTTCGGCCCGGCCTGCGCCTCGAGTACGGCGTGCGGCGCGCCGGCGAGGAGCGCAAGCTCGTCGTCGAGCACTCCGCGGGCGAGGGCGGCTCGGTGCTGGTCCGCCGGACCTGGACCGGCGCGGACGGCGCCGTCGAGACGGACGCGAGCCGCGGCGAGATCCGCCCCGACGGCGTCTATCTGGACGGCGAGCGCGTCCTGCCGCGCCCCGCGCGGGCCGGCGCCGCGTGGTCGCGCCCGCCGCGCTCCTACCGGATCGCCGCGCTCGACGCC
>Ga0134125_10006987_pt1 | contig 12750 bp, 17 predicted proteins | sample KB31751_FD_96464 | JGI IMG/M metagenome (GOLD analysis project Ga0134125, IMG submission 96464) | Terrestrial soil microbial communities with excess Nitrogen fertilizer from Kellogg Biological Station, Michigan, USA - KB3-175-1 | ecosystem: Environmental > Terrestrial > Soil > Unclassified ... | reverse complement strand
TGTGGCGCGGGCGCTCGACACAGGCGTGCTCTCGATCAACGCGAACACCTCGGTGCGCGTCTCGACGCCGTTCGGCGGGTTCAAGCAGTCGGGCTTCGGTCGCGAGCTCGGGATGCACGCGCTCGAGGGCTACTCCGAGGTCAAGAACGTGTTCGTGGCGACCGACTGATGGGCCGGCTCGACGGCAAGGTCGCGGTCATCACGGGCGCCGCGGGCGGGATCGGGCGCGAGGCGGCGGTGCTCTTCTCGGAGGAGGGCGCCTCGGTGTGCGTCGCCGACGTCAGCGCCGAGGCCGGGGAGGAGGCGGCGGCCGCGTGCCGAGAGGCGTTCTTCCAGCAAGTCGACGTCACCGACCCGGCGAGCGTCGACGCGATGTACGCGGCGGCGGTCGAGCGCTACGGCGGCGTGGACGTGCTCTACAACAACGCCGGGATCATGCCGGCGGACGACGCGTCCGTCCTCGAGACGGAACCCGCTGCCTGGGACCGCGTGCTGGACGTGAACGCAAAGGGCGTCTACCTCTGCTGCCGGCACGGGATCCCGCGGCTGCTCGAGCGCGGCGGCGGCTCGGTGATCAACGTCGCCTCGTTCGTCGCGCTGGTCGGGGCGGCGACGTCGCAGATCGCCTACACGGCCTCGAAGGGCGCCGTGCTCTCGCTGACCCGCGAGCTGGCCGTCGAGTTCGCCAGGCAGGGCGTTCGCGTGAACGCGCTTTGTCCGGGCCCGGTCGAGACGCCGCTCCTGATGCGGCTGTTCGAGGACGACCCGGCTGCGTACGAGCGACGGCGGGTGCACCTCCCGATGGGCCGGCTCGCCAAGGCGCGCGAGATCGCGCTCGGCGCGCTCTTCCTCGCCTCGGACGAGTCGTCGTACGTGAACGGCTCGACCTTCCTCGTCGACGGCGGCCTGACCGCCGCCTACGTCACGCCCGAGTAGTGCGCAGCCCCGCCACGCTGATCCCGACCCTCCCGGAGCCGGTCCGCGCAGTCCTGCGCAGCGGCATCTGGGCGTACGGCACGGTCACGTCGCCGTTCCGCCCACTGCCGGACTTCCTCATCCTCGGGGCGCAGAAGGCAGGCACGACCGCGCTCTACGAGTATCTGCGCCGGCACCCCGATCTGACCGGCCCGTCGTGGAAGGAGGTCAGCTTCTTCGACCGGCACTGGGTGCGCGGCGTCAAGTGGTACCGCGGCAACTTCCCCAACCGCGCCCGGACGCGCGGGAAGCTCGTCGGCGAGGCGAGCCCCAGCTACGTGTTCCACCCGCTCGGCCCGGCGCGCGTCCAAGAGGTCGTGCCGGACGCGCGGCTGGTCGCGCTCGTGCGCAACCCCGTCGACCGCGCTCTCTCGCACTACCACCACGAGGTCGCGCTCGGGCGCGAGCCGCTTTCGTTCGAGGACGCGCTCGACGCCGAGGACGAACGGCTGCGAGGCGAGGTGGACCGGATGCTCGCCGACCCCGGCTACTTCAGCCGCGAGTGGTGGGGCCACACGTACAAGGCGCGCGGCCACTATGCGGAGCAGCTCGAGCGCTGGCTCGCCGTCTTCCCGGCCGAGCAGCTGCTGGTCGTGCCGAGCGACGACCTCTCTGACGATCCCGCGGGCACGCACGCACGGGTGCTCGAGTTCCTCCGCGCCCGTCCGCACCGGCTCGGCTCGTACCCGCGCGTGTACGAACGGCAGTACGAGCCGATGTCGCCGGAGACGCGCGAGCGCCTGGCCGCAGAGTTCGAGGAGCCGAACCGCCGGCTCTACGAGCTGCTCGGCCGCGACCTCGGCTGGAGGTAGCGCGGTCCGACCTGCAGCGTGGCGCCCAGGCTGACGAGGCAGACCACGGCGAGCAGCAGGTACGGCAGCGCGTCGCCCGCGAGCTCGGCGAGCCAACCGCCCAGGGCCGGGCCGACGACGTTCCCCGCCGCCCAGGCGCCGTTCATCGCGCCGAAGGCGAGCGCCGCCGAGATCCCGCGCCGCTCCGCGGCGTTCGTGAGCAGCGTCATTCCCGGCGTGTAGAAGCCGCCGTAGGCGAGTCCTGAAAGGACCACCAGCACGGCGACCGCCGGCGCCGAGCGGGCGACCGCGAACGCGATCGACACGACCACCGACGCGGCGAGCGCGATCCGGATCGGCATCAGCAACCCGTGGCGGTCGGTGACGCGGCCGAGCACCGGGTTGAGCACCGTCTCGACCGCGGCAGTCACGAGGAACACCGCGCCGATCGCGACCCCGCTCCAGCCGTCGGCGTGCAGGCGCAGCGGCACGAGCACGACGAGGACGCCGAAGAGCAGCGCCGGCAACACGAGCAGCCACATGCCGCCCAGCAGCCGCCGGTCGGCTCGGCGGAAGAGCTCGGCCATCGGCTGCGGGTGGGCAGGCACGCCCGGCGACAGGGCGACCCAAGCGGCGAGCACCCCGCCAAGCAGCGCGACGCCGGTGAAAGTGGCGCGCACGCCCGCGACGCTCGCGATCGCGCCGAGCACCGGCCCGAGCAGCGCGCCGAAGACGGCCGCGCCCATGGTCGTGCCGATCAGCGCTCCCCGCCGCTCGCGCGGCGCTGCGGCTACGAGCCAGGCGAGAGCGCCGGCCCAGGAGAGCGCGCTGCCGACGCCCTGCAGCAGTCGGGCGCCGCCGAGCGTCCATGCGCTTCCCGCGAACGCGAAGCCGAGGCTGGCGACGGCGGTCAGGCAGACGCCCGCGAGCGCGGCCCGCCGCGGGCCGTAGCGGGCGGCCGCGAGGCCGCTCGGCAGCGACGCCGCGAGTACGCCCGCCGCGTAGCTCGCAGACAGCACACCCGCCGCCGCCTTCGACAGGCCGTAGGTGCTGACGAAGTGGGGGAGCAGCGGCGTCAGCGCCGCGAAAAACGTGATGTCGAGCGCCACGATCGCACTGAGCAGGACGACGAGGCGGCGCATCCGGCGACCGTAGCAAGCGGGTTCGCGCCGCACTTCGTGGCGATCGGTACGAGATTCGCCTAACTCTGCGGAGGTTTGGGCGTCGGACACTCTCGGAACAAGGTCGAACCGACCAGGCCACCGAGCGCTGTGGTACCGCGCCGTCCCGCGGACGCGCACCGGGTGAGCCGAAACGAGTCGGACCCGAGGAGGGGTCTCTGCGGTGAACCCAAAACGTTTGCTGTTACCTGTGCTTGCGATCCTGCTGATCGCCGCTGCGACCGTGGCGACACTCGCTGCTGCGTCTGCGCTGCCGGGACGCGGAGCCGCTCCGGCGGCGTCGAAGAAGCGCCCGGCGCTGGCCAAGGCGCACAACGAGCGCCGGCGGCGTGTGAACCCGACGACCGTCCGCCGCCTCCGCAGCGCCGCCTGGCGCTGGCAGGCCCTGATGGGCGTGCGGCCCGCCAAGTCGTACGCCTCGCTGCACAGCCGTCGCGCCCTTCGTTACTGGAGCGTCCAGGCCCGCCACACGCGCTGGCTCGCGGCGCACCCGCCCCACCTGCGCGCGTGGCTCTGCATCCACCGCTTCGAGGGCAGTTGGACGGATTCCGGCGACCCGTACTGGGGCGGCCTGCAGATGGACCGCGGCTTCATGCTCACCTACGCGCCCGAGTCACTGCTCCGGCGCGGCTGGGCCAACCGCTGGACGCCGCTCGAGCAGATGTGGGTCGCCGAGCGCGCGCAGCGCAGCGGCCGCGGCTACTCGCCCTGGCCGAACACCGCGCACTATTGCGGCCTCCTCTAAGCTCGTTCCTGCAGGCGTGAACCGGCGCTGAAGCGGGAACGACGGACGCATGGCCGAGATCGGACACGAGCAGATCGACGCATTGATCGCGCGCGGCGAGCAGGAGGGCTGCATCAACCTCTCGCAGCTCAACGAGCTCGTCGGCGAGCACGAGCTCGACGAGGACGAGGTCGCCCGCGTCTACGAGCAGCTCGAGGAGCGCAACATCGAGCTGAGTGACGACTGCGGCCACGAGTCGGCCGACAGCACCTACGTGAACGGCCACCTCGCCGTCGCTACCACCGATGCGCTCCAGCTCTTCCTGAACGAAGCCGGCCGCTGGCCGCTGCTGACCAAGGAGGAGGAGGTCGAGCTCGCCAAGCGCATCGAACGCGGTGACGCCGAGGCGAAGGAGCGGATGATCAACTCGAACCTGCGGCTCGTAGTCTCGATCGCCAAGAAGTACCAGGGCCACGGTCTCTCGCTGCTCGATCTGATCCAGGAGGGGATCATCGGGCTGATCCGCGCGGTCGAGAAGTTCGACTGGCGCCGCGGGTTCAAGTTCTCGACCTACGCGACGTGGTGGATCCGGCAGGCCGTCCAGCGCGGCGTCGCGAACAAGTCGCGCACGATCCGGATCCCCGTGCACATCGCCGACCGCGAGCAGCGGATCGCTCGCGCCGAGCGGACGCTGGCGCCGAAGCTCGGCCGGCAGCCGACCGAGGAGGAGGTCGCGAAGCAGGCCAAGCTGCCGCTGAAGCAGGTCCGCGAGGTACGGCAGGCGGCGCGAGCGATCACGAGCCTCGACCGGCCGGTGGGCGAGGGCGACGCGGCGCTAGGCGACCTATTCGCTGCCGAGGGCTCGGAACCCGAGGAGGAGCTGACCGTCAGCCTGGAGCAGGACGTGCTCCGCCGGGCGGTCTCCCAGCTGCCGGACCGCGAGCGCGAGGTCGTCAAGCGCCGCTACGGCCTGAACGGCGACCGCGACCCGGCCTCCCTCGACGCGATCGGCAAGGAGCTCGGGCTGACCCGAGAGCGGGTGCGCCAGATCGAGGCGAGCGCGCTCGAGCAGCTGGCCGTGAACCGCGAGATCGAAGCCCTGAAGGTCGCCTGACGCTCAGGCGGTAACGCCGAGCTCGTCGACCAGCGTCAGGAAGGCCTTGGCGTACGGCGAGCCGTCCGTCCGCGTGCGAACCTCGTCCCAGTCGATCTGTTCGCGCACCGTCCGTGCGATCTCGAGCACCTGCTCGTAGTCGACCTCGTGCTCGCGCATCGCGAGCAGCTTCGCGACGAGCACGTCGTCCGCGCGCATGACCGGCATCTGCACCGCGTGCACGTCGAGCTCCTCGGCGCGCGCGAAGAACTCATCGTCGACCTCCAGGCCGGTCGGCTCGAAGATCAGGTCGACCATCACGCCGTCGCGAAAGCCCTTGTAGAGCCAGCCCTCGGGCGGCTCCTCGGTGCGGAAGCCGGCCTGCTCGAGCGCCTGCCAGCCGGCTTCGGCGTCCCCGGGTCTGACGAAAAGGTCGACGTCGTGCTCGGTCTGGGGCCCGCCCCGCGCCCAGATCGCGAGCCCGCCGCCGAGCACGAACGCAACGTCGGCCTCGCGCAGTGCGGCGGCCGCGTGCTTGAGCACGTCCAGCAGCTCCTGGAAGGTGTCGTCGGTCTCGACCACGGCGACGTGGTACCCGTCACGGCGCAGCCTCAATCGATTGAATCCCGGCCCATGGCCAGGCCGATCCGGGTCGCCGCGGCAGGCGACGTCCACTGCGACGAGATCAACCGGGACGAGATCGAGCGCGCGTTCGCGCGAATCGAGGGCGAGGTCGACGCGATCCTGCTCGCCGGCGACCTGACCACCTATGGCGAGCTCGAGCAAGCCGGGCTGCTCGCCGAGATCGTTCGCCCCTTCGAGACCCCGGTCGTCGCGGTCCTCGGCAACCACGACTGGCACTGCCGCGAGGTGCCGCAGCTCGTGGCGGTGCTGGAGGAGGCGGGGATCCGGATGATCGACCGACGCCATGTCGTGCTCGAGCTCGGCGGCACGAGCCTCGGCATCGCGGGCGCGAAAGGCTTCGTCGGCGGCTTCCCCGACGCGACGCTGCCCGACTTCGGCGAGCCGCTGCTACGCGAGGTCTACGCGGAGACCACTGCGGAGGTGAAGGCGCTCGACTCCGGCCTCGCCGCGATCGCGGAGTGCAACCACCGTATTGCGCTCTTGCACTATTCGCCGACGGAGACGACCCTCGAGGGCGAGCCGCGCGGGATCTGGGCCTTCCTCGGCTCAGACCGGCTGGCGGAGCCGATCCTCGAGCATCACCCGGACGTCGTCCTGCACGGGCATGCCCACGTCGGCGCCTTCCAGGGCGCGGTCGGAGACGTCCCGGTGTACAACGTCGCCGTGCCCTCGCTCGCGCGCGACTTCTTCGTCTTCGAGCTCGACGGCGGCGCCGTCCGCGTGGCGGCGTGAGCACCGCCGCGCCGGTCGAGGTCGAGGCACCGCGGGAGGTCGAGCACTTCGAGCACGACCGGCCGTGGATCGTGATCGTCTGGAACGACCCGATCAACCTGATGTCCTACGTGACGCTTGTCTTCCAGAAGCTGTTCGGCTACTCGAAGGCCAAGGCGACGCAGCTGATGCTCCAGGTGCACAACGAGGGCAAGGCGGTGGTCTCCAGCGGGACGCGCGAGAAGGCCGAGTCCGACGTCGCCCGCCTCCACGCGCACGGCCTCTGGGCGACGATGCGGCAGGATTAGCTGCGTGACGCGCATCCGCGCAAGAGTCTCGATCGCGGCCTTGATCCTGTTCGCGGCTTACGCCGTGTACGTCGTCGTGGCATCGGTCGCCGCGGGCAAGGGCAACGGGGCGGTCTACTGGGGGTCGATCGTGCTGATCGTCGCGCTGGCCGTCGGCGCGCTCTGGCTCTCGCGTTGGTTCTACCGCCGGACCGCGAAGCCGTCCTAGGTGCTCGAGCCACTTTCGGACGGCGGGGTTCGGCTGCAGCTGTCCCGGGACGAGCGCGCGCTGCTCGTCGGGCTGACCGGTGAGCTGCGCGCGCTGCTCGAGGTCACGCCGGAGGACCCGTCGCTGCGGCGGCTCTTCCCCCCGGCCTACGACGACGACGCAGACGAGCGCGCCTACCAAGAGCTCACAGGCGACTCGCTGCTCGACAGCCGGCGCGAGGCGTTGGAACTGCTGGAGCAGACAGCCGACTCTGAGCGCCTAACCGCCGAGGAGGCCGACGCGTGGTTGCGGGCTCTGAACGACCTGCGCCTCGTGCTTGGCACGCGACTCGACGTGCAGGAGGACACGTTCGCGTCCGAGCCGAACCTGAACGACCCGCGCGGGCAGGCGCTCGCCGTCTACGGCTACCTGTCGTGGCTACAGGAGCAGCTGGTCGAAGCGCTGTCGCGCAGCGACTAGGTCCCGACGACCTGGACTATCCAGCGGCGGTCGCGCTCGCGGTCGAGCTCGAGGAAGAGCACGCGCTGCCAGGTGCCGAGGCAGAGCTCGCCGTCGCGCACCGGCACCGACTCGCCGGCCGTCCCGAGCAGCATCGCCATGCAGTGCGAGTGGCCGTTCCCGAAGTCCATGTCCTCGGGGCAGATGTTCTCGGTGCGCCGGTCCCAGTCGTCGTGGGCGTAGTACGTCTCGGTCGGCACGAGGCGCTTGAGCATGTTGGCGAAGTCCTCCAAGAAGCCGCTCTCGAACTCGTTCACCCGCACGCAGCACGTGGTGTGGGGCGAGTAGACGCAGGCGATCCCGTCGACGACGCCGCTCTCGCGGACGGCCTCGGCGACCTCCTCCGTGATGTCGCGGACAGCAAGCCCGCCGGTCGTTCGAAGCTGACGTTCGTGCTGGAAGACCTTCACCGTTCGCCACCCTCCCTTCGTGGACGGCCCGCCTGGAGTGCAGATGACGCCGTCTATTGTGAGGGTTCGCACCGCCGCGCGTCTAGGCCGAACCGACTGCAGCCGTGGTTACGCTAGCCGCGCGGGCCCGTAGCTCAGCTGGTCAGAGCAGCGGACTCATAATCCGTTGGTCCCTGGTTCGAATCCAGGCGGGCCCATTTTTGGAAAGCGATGCGAGCTCCGGCCTCGCCTTTCGCTCTCGTCGAGCCTCGCGTTCTCCTTCGTCACAGGGCTCAGTGGACCCGGTAACGCAGCCACAGGCTGCCACTCGAAGTCGGCGCCGCTGCGACGAGGCTCAGCTCCAGACGATCCGCCAGCCCGTCGAAGAGCCTTGGCCCGACGGGGTCGAGGACGCGTCCCACAGCAAGGCACAGCTCGTCGACCAGGCCCGCTGCCAGGAGCCCTTTCGCGAGCGTGATGCTGGCGTGGACGCCGATGTCGCCGTCGGCGTGCTCCTTCACCTCCTCCACGACCTCGGTCAGCGGGCCAGAAACGCGTCGCGCGTTCGTCCACTCGCCGGCGAGCGGCGTCGAGGTGACGACGTACTTCGGGATCGTGTTGATGAAGTCGGCGAATGGTTGCTCCTCGGAGGTCGGCCAGTAGCGCGACCACTGGTCGTAGGTCCGCCGGCCGAGGAGGACTGCACTCTGTCGGGCGAGCATCTCGGCCTCGTGACGCCCGAGGTCGTCGTCGAAGACGGGCGCGCCTTGCCGGTCGCCGGTCTCGGGGAAGTAGCGATGTGGATCCTCGGTGGCGCCGTCCAGCGAAACGAGGGTGTAGAGGACGATGTCGGGCAAGTCGAGTCCTTTCGATCTGGTTGCGGGTCGACTGGGTAGACCGAGTGCAACGGCCCGGCTCATCGTTGCGCCGGCGCGCGGGGGGTAGCCGGCTCCAAGGGCCGCCGGTCGAGACCGACTACGGGATACGCGAGTTCGCTCTAGTGGACCCGAGCGGGAGCCTGATCCGGGTCGGCTCCCCGCCGTTCGTCTGATGGCGCCTGAACGGGCTGCAATTTGAGTGGCGCTCAGCCCAGTTCTTGGGCGAGCCCGATGAGAACTCCTTCGGGTCCCCGGATGTAGCAGAGCCGATACACGTCTTCGTACTGGACCACTTCCCCGACAAGCCGCGCGCCGCGCTTGAGCAGCCTCGCGAGCGTCTCGTCGATGTCGTCCACGGCGAACATGACGCGCAGGTAGCCCAGAGCGTTCACCGGGGCGTTCCTGTGATCCTCGAGCGCGGGCGGGGTGAGGAATCGCGAGAGCTCGAGCCGGCTGTGGCCGTCCGGCGTGCGCATCATGGCGATCTCGACGCGCTGGTCGCGCAGTCCGGTGACACGCCCGGCCCATTCTCCTTCGACCATGGCTCGCCCTTCGAGCTCGAGGCCAAGCTCGGCAAAAAAAGAGACAGCGGCATCGAGGGATTCCACCACGATGCCGACGTTGTCCATCCGTCGAAGCGTCAAGCGGCCACTCTAGTCCTGTCGTCGCTTGGACACGCCACCGGACGAGCGCACCTGTTGAGGGTTTCGCCACCGGCACGAACGACCCAGCTGCACCCATGAAGTCCATCAGGATGGGCTCGCGGGACGCCGGTATAGGATCGCGCAGGTGCGGGTCACCACGAGGATCGGGATCGCCTGCCCGCCCGAGCAGGTCTTCGACACGCTTGCCGATCTGCGCAACGACACGCAATGGAACAGCCGAGTCAGCAGCGCTGAGCTGCTGAGCGGCGAGCCGATCGGGCCGGGTTCGCACTTCGCGATCGTCAACGGCGGCACTCGGTACGACGTGACGATCACCACCTACGACCGACCGTCCCGGCTTGGGATCGAGGCGAGCGGCAAGCCCGACCTTACGATTGCGTATACGTTCACGCCGGCCGGTGAGGGTACGGACCTCGAAAGCACCTTCGACTTCCGTCCGAGAGGAGTCCTCAAGGTGGTGTTCCCGCTGCTTGCGCCCGTGATCCGCCGTGACGTGCCGAAGCAGCACGCCTCGCTCAAGGCGCTCTGCGAGCGCTGACGCGACGACAGCGCGACGCGTAGGTCGCAGACGCGGGCCAACACGGGCAAGGCCAAGGTTCCAGACCGCCGGGTTCCCCGAGCGGTACCGTGTGCCGCGTGCACGGGCGTGAGGATCGAAGCTTGCGCCGCGCCACCGTGGGCTTTGGTCGGACGGCGTCGCGGGCGTCGTTGGTGGGATGGGGGAGCGGTGTAGGGCTCGTCGTCATCGTGGCGGGGCTGACCTTCGCGACGCGGGCCCACGAGCTTCCTCTGAGGCCGTTCGTCGCCAGCGCGGCGAAGATCGCTTCGGGTCAGCTGTGGGTGGTTCCGGCGAGCGCCCTCATCGTCGACCGGCCCGTTCTGATCGGTCTAGCGGCGTTCGGCGTGCTCGCCGTGACGACGCTGCGAGTCTGCGGAGCGCGGACGTTCTGGCTGGCCGCAGCAATGGGCCACGCCGGGTCGACGTTGCTGGTGTACGGGATCATCGGATCGACGCGGCTCGCGGATCCACACATGTTCACCAGAGCGGTCGTGACTCCGGACTTCGGCGTTTCGGCGATGCAAGGGGCTTGGGTCGGCGCGCTCACGGCGACCGCGTGGAGTCGGGCCGGCACCGATCACCGGCACCGCGCTCTCGTCGCCGCCGGCGTCTGCGCGCTCGCCGGAGTCGGGTGGTCACTTCACCCCGACCCCTCGATCCTCACGACAGAGCACCTATTCGCGTTCTTCATCGGCTGCGGCATCGTGTCGTGGCGGACGCTGGCTGCTGCGGGAACAGAGGCAAGCCGTCGCCTCGGTCGACAGCGCCGGAACGCAGCCCAGCACGCCTGAGCGAGGGACGGCCTCAGCCTTGCAAGCGGACTAGCGCTACGACTGTCGGGATCTCCGCTCATGCTCGTCGGCCGCCCGCCGGCGGCCGATATCCCAGCTCTCCGCGAGGGTGGCCGGGTCGAGGCGCTCGGCGGCGGCGAGTGCTCGGTTGGCGCGCTTCTCCGTCTTGCGGCCGATGACTCCGCCCAGCACCCACTTGCGCGTCAGCCGGATGACGTGGAGCTTGTCGTCGCTCACCTGCAGCTTCCGCTTCGGATGGAGGTAGAGGTCGATCGCCACCTTCTTGACGAGCTCGGGGTCGGCAGGTGCGCCTGTCGCCTGCTCGAGCCGGTAGGCCACCAGCGAGGACAGCACCTGGATCTCGCGTACGCCGGTGCGGACGGCCATGCCGACCGCGACGGCGGTCGAGCCGACGAGCACCCACGGCAGTTTGACGATACGCGCCCCGCGGGCAAGGGCACGGACGACGTGAACGGCGAGCACAATGATCCGCTGGATGTCGTCAGCGCGCGACTCGGTCTGTTCGTCGGCCGCGAGCAGGCGCCTTCCCTCGGCGGCCGAGGTGACGCGTTTGTCACCGAGCAGCATCTCGTCGACCGCGCGGTTGACCAGCCGGCCGACGGCCCGAACGAGCGCATCTCCCGCTCTGATCGCGTTCGCACCGGCGTCCTTCCCGAACCTGAGGGAACGGGCGAGTGCGAGCTCTCTCTTGCTCGCGGCGGTCGGCTGTGGCGGCCCACCTGACTGCTCAGCCTGGTGCATCCCAACGATCGTATTCGCCTTTTGGGAGATCGGTCGGAGCCTGCCATGATGGACCGCGATGGCAGAGCCTGGGACTGCGCGCGAACGGGGGGCGGTGGGACACACGCGGTCGATCGGGCTCTCGATCCTCTGGGCGGTCCTCACGCTCGGGATCTACACGTTCATCTGGACCTACAAGACCCAGGATGAGATCAAGCGCTATTCGGGGAACGGTGTCGGCGGCGTCCTCGGCCTCGTGATCTACATCCTGCTCGCGCCCGTCACCTTCTTCGTCGTCCCGTCGGAGGTGCGCTACATGTACGAGGACCTGGACGGCGAGCACAGCCCGGTGAGCGGCATCTACGGGCTCTGGTTCCTACTTCCGTTGATCGGCCACCTGATCTGGTTCATCCAGGTCCAAGGCGCGCTCAATCGCTACTGGCAGTCGAAAGGGGCGCCCGCCCCCTGAACCGGACTGGTACTGCGTCAGCAGTCCGCGTAGAGCTTCTCGACGAACGCGATACGTGCGCTCTGCTCGAGCACGAACGCCCCCTCGATCGCGTGGCCGGGTGCGGTCAGATAGCGCTGCGGGTGCGCACGCACCTCGTCGTACCAGTCGACGGTCAGCTCGAGGCGGGCGAAGCAGCGCCGGTTGCCACACTCACAGAGAAAGGGCACGGGAAAGCGCCAGCCGAGCTCCCGAGCCTTCTCGCCGATCCGGTCGTTCGCGCTCCGGAAGACATCTTCCGTCTGCACGGCACCGCGTCCCTTCATCGCTGCCTGGATACCCCGCCTTCCCAATCGAGCCGGTTCGAACCTTGCGAGCGGACAGCCGGCGGCAGAGAGATTCTGGCGATGGGGTGAGCGAGGAGCGACTCGGGGCGAACGAGGCCCTCTTCTGTCGGGCCGGTTACGGTCCTAGGCGCGTGGAAGCACGTAGAACGCGACGGCGACGTACAAGCACGCCGCCGCGGCGACCGTGAGCAGGTGGAAAAGCTCGTGGTACCCGAACACCTGCGGATGCGGGTTGGGTCGGCGGCGCGCATAGATGACCGCACCAGCGCTGTAGAGGATCCCGCTGGCGGCGATGAGCAGAATCGCGACCGGGGACAGTCGCAGCAGCTGTGGGAACGCGACGGCTCCGACCCAGCCGAGCACCAGACCGATGGCAGCCGAGAGCCACTTCGGCGCTTGCAACCAGAACAGCTTGAGGAGGATGGCGACGAGCGCGCCGCCCCAGACGATCGCCAGGATCGGAATCGCCCAACCCCGCGACATCACGATCAATCCGAACGGCGCGTAGCTGCCGGCGATCAAGAGGTAGACGCCGGCATGGTCGAGGCGGGCGAGCCACGCGCGCACCCGCGGGCGCCATGTCGGTCTGTGGTAGACGGCGCTCACGCCGAAGCAGATGGCGACGCAGCTGGCGAAGATCGCGGCGGCCGTCTGGGCTCTTCCCGGCTGGGCAGTCGCGACCAAGGCCGCGCCGGTTGCGGCAGCAACGTAGAAGCCGATCTCGTGAAAGACCCCCCGGAGTCTTGGCTTCACGAGCGCTTGTGCTGCTTCCACGACTCCCATCGTACGTATGCAGCA